>ENA-UOJS01001437-UOJS01001437.1-human-gut-metagenome-genome-assembly--contig:-C74-NODE-1437-length-19707-cov-4.994403_pt1 | contig 19707 bp, 29 predicted proteins | sample MGYA00242355_ERZ723902 | MGnify/ENA metagenome assembly ERZ723902 | reverse complement strand
AGAAACGCACTACGTTTTGCTACGTATGGAGAACAGCCGGATCTTATCCGAGAAACGGCGATTAAAGAGTATGGCTGCAAGGTGTCGAAAGTTCCGGTAATTGAGACTAAAAGGAAATGATATGAACGAGAAACCTATAAAAATAAGTTTGGACGAAATTCCAAAAGTGAAGCCGAAACAACCGATAAAATTAATTGGCGGGCTCAGAAGGAAAAACTGGCATGTGTACGAAACAAACGGAGAATGCAGGATTTTCACGAGGCGCGAATACTTCAGTTACCTTCTGAGTCCGATGGGAATTAAATCATTCCATATCCTGGCTGGTAGCGAATTCCGTTCTCTTCGCAATTATCTGCGCGAACGACTTCAAAATAGGAACACTAAAAGGAAATGATATGAAAGCAATTATAGAAAAGAGAGTGACGGCTTTATCGTTAGACAGATACAAAATCGGGTGGAGATATGAAGAATCAGAAACAAGCAGGACGGTAACCATCCTGCTGCTTGGAATACCGATTTACCGCTATTCTTTTAAGAGAGACATTAACGATAAATAATCTTGATTACACACAATGCGGTCAGTGTTTCCACAGAAAGTAGTGACATATACACAAGTTTTGTCTCCGTCAGGAGTAATAGCAATAATGTGATTTACATTGACAAGGTACTTATTTGTACCATCGGTTAATTCTACAAATTTTGGCATAATCATTATGTTTTTTGGTTTGACAACGCAAATGTAATGATTTTCCCTCAAAGAACAGCCTTTCGAAGTCCGGGTGAGTTTACCGGAGAGGGAACAAATTTAAAACGTAAAAAAATGGGAATCAAACGAGAAATCATTGTTCGCCACGGCGTAATGCGGAAGCTGGAGCGGGATTGCAACTGCTCTCCCATATCTGTAAGAGGAGCATTGAAGGGCACTGTCAACTCACAGCTGGCGGACGTAATAAGAAAACGGGCCATCGAGGTGTATGGCGGAGTTTACGAAAGTAGCAACAATAAAAAATTAAGAAAGATATGAAACCTACTACCATTACACTATCGCTTATCGTGGCAAGCGTCGCCGGAATAGCAATCAGCCACGTACTGTCGAACTGTCGGATGTTCACGGCCAGCCTTGTTTGCGACGTGCTGGTGCTGACGTTGATCGGCGTGTTCTGCATCATGCAGGACAAAGCCGACCAGAAGAAGAAAGAAGAAACCTGTAAATGATAAAGCTATGGGACGAAGCAGGAATATAGGAGTTGTTCAGCAGGTGCCGAAGGTCTGGCTCAGCAAGAAGGAGCTATGCAGCTACTTAGGCGTGTCGGAGCGGTACATCGAGACCTGCATCAACATGAACCCACGTGTTAAGATATTCAGGCTTAGCAACCGCATCGTCTTGTACAGCAAAGAGAATATCGACGCGGTGGTGATGGCGTCGGAGATATAGGCACTTGAATGTGCTGGAGCCTGTTGGTGTATCGGGCGCACAATCCGTTTGGACATGGCGGATAGGAGCAGGTTCGAATCCTGCACCGGCTACAAATCTTATTAACGGAATATTGATATTGACAGCATTAGCCGCAAGGCACGGAGAAATGGCCTCAATCCGGATAAATAGCGGTGCTGAACAGGATGGCGAAGAAAGGTAGCCTACGGCCAGCGTAGTAGTTAGCAAGACTGTTGTTGAGAACGCTACACGCTGATGGATCAGAACGGAAATCATATCACGGATATGATTATGCATGTATGACAATAATTATTTTTAAGTAAATAAGCTAATCTCTATATATAAGATATGCCGCATAGTTCAGGTGGTCAGAACATTTTCGTGGACTCACGAAAAAGGTCACGGGTTCAAGTCCCGTTGCGGCAACAATACAGATGAATACATTTCGACTGTGTGTTTAAAAACTTGTTCGCCATTGCTGTCCGTGAGGATATACAAGGCTTTTTTAGATTTAGTTATTTAATGGTTTTCATCCTGACGGTGCGCGAGCATAGTCAGGTTTATTAGCGAAATATATCAGAACAATATATAGATACGATTTTCAGTTCAATGTGTTTATCATAACTAAATTTCTCCATGCAGTTTGCGAAAATAGCATGTGACAAAACTTATTCAATTCTTTTGTTATTTTTATTTTGCCGCCGCGGTGCGCGAGCATAGCGCCGGCCTTTTCTCAGAAACTATAAAATATCAATATATGGACAGATACGAAATAGAGAAGCAGCTTGATAGTCTGTATCAAGACCTGCAGATAGCCCACAACGCCGAAGAGCAAACTGTGTGCCTGACATTCAACGTCGACACGCGCCGCGAAGCCGTTCAGCTTATAACGGACGACATCGACTATTACGAAGATATGCTTTCCTGCTTACCAGAAGAAGAGCAGGACGACGGAATGGACTACGATGCCCTGTGCAGCGTTCAGGGCTTATCCAGATACGCATAATTCTTAGTTTGCCATGTTTATTCAATCCCGTAGCTTTCCGCAAGGAAGCAGTAAGGCCACCATCGGAACGCCTGCGGGAACTTAACCCCGAGAAACCGCAGAAAAGGTTAGTGCTACATACCTTGCCAAAAGCCGTGAGGGATGCCCCGATCAGGCTACCCCTTTACCCTTGCAAGGGCGGTTTTTCTTTTAATACCTACCATTATGGCTGAAAAGAACAATAACTTATCCATTTACGATCGGATCAGAGAAGTCCCGAAGGATGCGAAGAAGCCCATTCAGGCGGGACGTATGAAAGGAATGTCCGACATCAACCCCATGTGGCGCATTAAGATGCTGACCGCGGTATTTGGCCCGTGCGGGTTTGGCTGGAAGTACGAAGTAACCCGAATGTGGCTCGAAAACGGAGCCGGTGGAACTATAGCAGCTTTTGTAACCATCAACCTGTACGTAAAACAAAACGGAGAGTGGAGCGAACCTATACCGGGCATCGGCGGAAACTCGTTCGTGTCTCAGGAAAAGAGCGGCCCTTACACCAACGACGAATGCTACAAGATGGCCCTTACCGATGCCATATCTGTAGCCAGCAAGGCACTGGGCATGGCGGCAGACGTGTATTATGAAAAGGATGCAACCAAGTATTCCAGCTTGACACAAGAAGAAAAGAACGAAGAAAATCCGGAAATTCCCGAATTCCTTCCGCTCGTCATTCAGGAGATTAATGCTGCCACTACAAAAGAGACGCTTGTAGCAATCTACAACAATTATCAGGTATTGCACACCGACAAGAGATTTATGGAAGCTTTGTCGTCACGCAAAAAACAACTTTCGTAACTATGCAACTCATTAAATCACCCGTCATATTCGAACCCTCGGCGCACACCTACACACTAAACGGTGTGCAGCTGCAGGGCATCACCGGAATGCTGTCAAACCAGCTATTCCCCAATAAGTACGACGAAGTACCGAAATACATTCTTGATCAGGCTGCCGAGCGCGGATCATACGTTCACGAAGTGTGCGAGCTTGTGGACGAACTGGGAGTTACGCACGACAGCAGCGAAGCCAGGCAATATCAGTTTCTGAAGGAAATGCACGACCTGAACCACGAAGCCAGCGAATATCTGGTTTCCGACGGTAAGCATTTCGCATCGTGCATCGACAAGGTGTACCGCGAAAGCGAATGCGAGTTCTCGCTTGGCGACATCAAGACAACCTACAAGCTCGACCGCGATTACGTCCGTTGGCAGCTTAGCGTATACGCTTATCTGTTCGAACTACAAAACCCCGGGGCAAAAGTAGTACGCTTGTTTGCCTTGTGGTTAAGAGATGATACGGGCGAACTGGTACTTGTAGAACGAATACCCAGCGAAATGATTATTGACCTGCTGACTGCCGAAGCCGAAGGTCGAAAGTTTCAGAACCCATATCCTTCGGTAGAACTTACGTTGCCAGAAAAGTATCGCGAGGCCGAGGAATCTATTATCGAGATATGCAACCAGTGTAAATACTGGGCCGATCAGAAAAAAGACCTCACTGATCACGTGATGCAGGAGATGGTCAAGGCAGGAGTCTATTCGTGGAAAGGGAATAACATCGCCTTCATCCGCAAGAAAGACAGCATCCGAAAAACATTCGACCGTGCCGCTTTCGACCGCGACTACCCCGGCCTGTACGAAAAGTATATGACAGACACGCCTGTCTGTGGAAGTGTGGCACGTTAAAGTGAAAAAGCAAATTTGCGAGCGAGGAATTATAAGCAAGTATGAATAAAATCCTTTATTTACAATGGTTTGCTGATGTCTGTTTTTGCTTTGTTTCTAAAGGAGGGATGGCTATTTTTTGTTATTTCGGTCAATTATGTTACTTTTTTGTTAGTCATTTTGAGCTATTTTTTGTACCTTTGCACACGAATAAAGCATTGGCAATTAATGGCAAGAACAAAAAAGTCCGAATCGGTACCTGTCCGCATCCGCTTCAAGCAGCTTAAGGACGGTAACCAGTCTATCTATTTAGATATTTATACCGACCGTAAACGGAGGTATGAATTTCTCAAACTCTTCCTTGTCCCTGAAATATCGCAGGAGGCAAAGGAGAGAAATGCCAATACGCTCAAAGCTGCCAATGCCATCAAAGCACAGCGTATTCTTGACATTACCAACAAGAAGCCAATGACGGCTCTTTCGGACAAAGCCAAAATGCCGCTTATCGACTGGCTCAATGAATATGCTGAATTTGGAAGAAAAAAAGGACGCAGTTCCCTTGTTAATCATGTACACGCCGTGTCGGTTTGCCTGAAGGTTCATAATCCTCGTATAAAGCTCTACGAGGTTGACAAGGATTTCTTGCAGGGATTCATAGAGTATTTGGAAACCCGTAAGGCAAGAACAACGCAAAAGCCGTTGGCGAAAAAGACAATAGCCGGTTATTGCGGATACATACGTGCCGCTCTTAATTATGCCGTGGACTTGGAAATCCTTGGTGACAATCCGCTGCTTTCATTTGACTGGGCATCAATACAAGGTGAATGTAGAAAGCGTGAGTATCTCACCATCGAAGAGGTACAAACGCTTATCAATACTCCATGTAGAAGCCCAAGAGTAAAGACCGCGTTTTTGTTTTCATGTTTTTGTGGATTGCGTTACAGTGATGTCAAAGGATTACGCTGGAAAGACGTAATCGAAGATAACGGCAAAGTCCATCTGGAACTGCGCCAGCAAAAGACAGGGAAGGTTATCTACCTACCTTTGAGCCAACAGGCACAGAAATTCATGCCGGAAGAAAAAGGAAATCCAGACGATTCCGTCTTCGACGTCCCCACATTAAGTGATTGTGACCACGTATTGAAGACATGGACATCAAAAGCAGGTATTACCAAACGGGTGTCCTATCACGTGAGCCGCCACGCTTTTGCAACGATGACATTGACTATGGGTGCGGACCTTTATACCACAAGCCAGTTGTTGGGACACTCGGATGTGGAAACGACCCAAGTATATGCTAAAATTATCGACAAGAAGAAAGTGGATGCGGTTTACATGATTGACAAACTATTCGATTAAAAGACAATGGGCAGACCGAAGAAACAAGTAGTAATGAAGGAACCAATAAGGCTCCGCGAGCAGGTGTTGAAAAACGGCAACCGCTCATTATATTTGGATATATACCATAATGGGAAGCGAACGTACAAGTTTCTCAAGCTGTATCTTGTGCCTGAGACAGACATGTCGTCAAAGATCATGAACGCCAACACCCTTGCACAGGCCAATGCCATCAAGGAAGAAATGATACTTGACCTTACTAACCGTATTGCAGGCATAAAAGATAAGTCTCATAAAGCCAGGATGCCGTTCTGTTCATGGATGGGAATCTATGCCGAGAACGCAAAGAAAAGCTGTGCAGAATCATCGAAGAGATGGCTTGACCGTTCTGTAGAAGAAGTTGCCAGTTATGATTCCGAAATCACACTTGGCGATGTGGATAAGGAATTCATTACGGGCTTTATGGAACACCTTGCCAGCCGTTCCGCTCTTAATACGGATCGGAAAAAAATAACGAAAAGCACGGTGTTCCTATACTTAGGCTATGTCAGGGCGGCTTTGAATTACGCAGTACGTGAAAGCGTGATACCTAAAAGCCCGTTCAAGGGAATAACCAGAGCTTCGCTATCCATCAAAGAGCATAAGCGTGAGTATTTGACGGTCGAGGAAATCAAACGGCTTATCGCTACCCCATGTCACAGAGAGGACATCAAGGGTGCGTTCTTGTTCTCCTGCTTCAGCGGACTCCGCATCTATGACATCATGAGCCTCCGTTGGAAAGACATAGTGAAGACCGCAACCCATTGGCAAGTCGAGATTATCCAATACAAGACCGGTGTCGAACTGTTCCTGCCGTTGAACATGAATGCCCGAAAATGGTTGCCCGAGCAACCGGAGGATGCCACGGCGGAAGACAAGGTGTTCCCCCGGCTGACAAGGAGTTACGGTCAGACTCTCGGCACATGGATGAAGAACGCCGGAATCACAAAGGACATCACTTTTCACGCGGGGAGGCACAGCTTCGCAACGCTCTGTCTTACTGCGGGTATAGACATTTATACGACCAGCCAGCTGCTCGGGCACACCACCATTCGCCACACCCAGCGTTATGCCCGGATTATCAACACAAAGAAAGACGAGGCGGTTTCTTTGTTCGATGGCGTCTTTGAATAGCAAAACAAGTCAGTCGGTCAAAGGGTGTATATATTTAGAGTGACTAACCGAAAAATTGCGGGCGAGCCATTAAGGTCAGTCAGTCAAGGGGCATATATATTTATACCGACTGAGGTGCCTGACGGCTCATTGCAGATATGTGGCTTGGTATAATCCTCCACCATTCGCATAAATACGGTTGTCAAGTTAATGCCGTATGGTATCATATAGAATAGCGACCCAAAACGCATTGGAGCAAAATCGGCAATAAGATAGCAAGAAACGTACATTGAAGCACAATATGTGTCCACAGGAAAAAGTATATTCTCACTAATTTTGCCGGCTAAATCATTTAACAGAAATAATATAGGATATGGAACAGAAATTTTGTCAAAGCTGTGGGATGCCAATGCCACAGACTGGCGAGTACAAAGGAACGAACGCTGACGGTAGTTCCAATGAGGATTACTGCCTTGATTGCTACAAAGATGGCAAGTTCACGCAAGAGATGACTATGGAGCAGATGGTCGAGCACAGTGCACAGTTCACTGATGAGATAAACGAGTGGTCTGGGACAAACTTGACCGTGGAGGAAATGAAGGATTGGCTTCGACAGTTTTATCCAACCCTCAAACGCTGGAGAAAATGTCCATGAGATAATAACGACAACACTTTGGGAATATCTCTGTTTCGGAAATGAGTGCGGACATCTATTCCCATTGTGGTAAATGACGATACGCAATGAGTGATTATGCCAAATATACAAAGCAAGTGAATATGGTCCTTGATTATATCAATGCCCATATAAACGAAGACCTTGATATAAAATCATTGGCGCAGAAGACCTATCTGTCAACGTACCATTTTCACCGTATATTTACGGCTGCAATGGGCGAATCGTTGGCTAAATATGTCATGCGCCGGCGTTTGGAACTTGCGACGATACAGCTGCGGAACGACGTGGAAAAGCCTATCATGAACATTGCTTTTGAATGTGGCTTTAACTCCGTCAATGTTTTCTGTCGTAATTTCAAGAAGCATTTTGGCATGACCGCAGAGGCCTACAGGAGCAAGTGGCTACAAGAGAATAGCAAGAAACGTACATTGGAGCGCATAATGAATCCACAAAGCCGTTCCTATTCCCACTATTTTTGCACACAAAAAACATTCAAGATAGGAGATATAAATATGAACTGCAGTTTCGAGATCAAGCGTTTAGATGCTATCCATGTGGTGTATTGCCGCCATTATGGTGCATATTCAAATATGCAACAGGCATTTGAAAAGCTGATGCGTTGGGCATACTCCAAGGGATTGGTCACGATGCACAATCCCCGTTTAATATCCATCTATCATAACAATCCGAGTGTGACAGAAGAAGGAAAGCTCATTTCAGATGCTTGTCTGGTAGTCAAGGGGCCTATGAAGACCAACGGAGAAATAAGTTCATACACCATTCCTGCCGGGCAATATGCCGTGGGGAGGTTTGAAATCACATGGGATGAGATTCATCACGCATGGGAATGTATGTTCCACTTGATAGATGAATACGGCAGTAAGTGTTGCGGGCTGGCCTTTGAGATTTATATGAATAATCCCGAAGAACATCCGGATAAGAAGCTGACAGTGGATATATGTGTTCCTGTAATATCAAAATGTAATATATAAATTAGACTTATGAAAAATGTGACAACAGATACTCGCCATATCGCTGCTTGCGGTCTGTACTGCGGGGCTTGCCGCAAGTTCTTAAACGGAAAATGCCCAGGATGTAAACAAAACGACAAAGCTGGCTGGTGCAAAATCCGTTCGTGCTGTACGGCAAACAAGTTCAGCACCTGTGCCGAGTGCTCCCGTAATGTTCAAGAGTGCAAAGTGTTTTCAAATTGGATAGCAAAGGTTTTCGCCTTTCTGTTTAAGTCAGATAGACCCGCCTGCATCCGTTATATCAAAGAACATGGAGAACAGGCTTTTGCCGATGAGATGTCCATGCGCAAAAGTCAAACCATCAAAAAGAAATAAGCATGAAGAAAAGCAAGGGTTTATTCATGATGCTGGTATTGACACTGCTCATCGTATCATGTGGACAGCAGACCGCGAAAGTTAGCGATGGCAGTAGCATGGAGTCTGGTTTGCCACAGATTGCCTCTGGCGGCATCTATGGATGTTGGCAGCTTGAAAAATATAATCCGGTTGAATATTCATCCATGTTTTTGGCTAAAGTAAAAAGTGACAAAAGTTGCCAGCTCCGATTTCTTGATACCGGCACATTCTCCTGCAAGACGGATTGTAATTCCATTTCAGGGGACTTTGCTGTTGATGATTCTCTTTTGTCATTCCAAAATATGGCATGGACGGAAATGGCATGTGACGATATGACCATAGAGATTGAGATGAAAATCATCTTGTCGGAAATAAAAAAGTACACAGCGACTTCAGGTTCCCTGTTCCTTAAAAATGGTGATGGAAGGACTTTGGCCGTGTTTCGCAAAATAGGAAATTAAGCCTCATAGATTGGTGTTTTGATTAAAATGTGTAAAATATAATTAAATAATATGCGTAAAACATAAGGTGTAGGCAGTCTTAGGATGGATTCTAAGGGAAAAGGGCTACCTTTGTAGAACTAACATAAAAAGAAAAGTTGTTCAACAATATGAAATGGCAGTTGTGCATATAGCTACGCTCAACGAATAGCACATCTGATTGCTGTTCAGCAATAGACAGGTTTATATTCTTAAACTTGTCAATTATTGTTTTGTCATTATCCCTTATCAAATAATTATAGGATTGTCGCGCTGCGTAAAGCGGCATGGCATATTGTGTCATATTGATTTGAACAAATGAATTATACATATAAGAAAATTTGGCTCATCGCTTTTCCTGTAATGATGAGCATCCTTATCGAACAACTGATAAACATTACCGATGCCCTGTTTCTCGGGCATGTAGGTGATGTGGAACTTGGCGCATCCGCCCTTGCCGGGATCTGGTTTTGGGCGATCTATATGCTTGGTCTCGGATTCAGTATGGGGTTGCAAGTGGTAATAGGCCGTCGTAACGGAGAACAGAGGTATGAGGAAACCGGGAAAGCGTTCATTCAAGGACTGTTCTTCCTGTCGATATTTGCAGTGACCGTCTGCCTGGTATCCAAGGCTCTTTCTCCAATTTTGCTGAAGCACCTGATAATTTCTGAAGACATCTATCATGCGGTTATCCGTTATTTGGATTGGCGTATGTGGGGATTGCTGTTCTCTTTCCCCTTCCTCGCCTTACGTTCCTTCTTGGTGGGTATCACAAAGACAAAAGCGTTGAATGTGGCAGCCTTCATGGCTGTATTGGTAAACATCCCGACGAACTGGATTCTGATATTCGGCTTTGACATGGGAATATCCGGAGCTGCCATCGCATCCTCATTTGCAGAATTGTGTTCACTGGCTATATTGTCCGTATATATGTATCGGCATATTGACAAAAAGGCGTATGGCTTGTACTGGCGTATTGATGTAAAGATACTGAAAGATGTATTTTCTGTTTCGATATGGAGCATGTTGCAGTTCTTTACAAGTGTGGCCGCCTGGTTTGTTTTCTTTCTGGCTATCGAGCGTCTTGGTGAGACAGAATTGGCCGTTTCCAATATTGTAAGGAGTGTTTCCACCCTATTTGCAGTTATTGTCAATGCTTTATCGGCAGTTACCGGCTCTTTGGTGAGCAATTTGATTGGAGCTGGTGAAAGGGATGCCGTTTTTCCTCTTTGCCGCAGAATCACCCGTCTGGGATATGCAATAGGTATTCCCCTCATTATACTCGCATTGCTTTTCCACAGGTTTGCCATTGGAGCCTATACGGATAGCCCTGACATAGTGCAGGCCGCATGCCTGCCGTTTGCCGTCATGCTGTTCGACTATTTCCTTGCACTGCCCAGCTATGTCTATCTGAACGCAGTGGTAGGAACCGGGGCGACACGGGCGGTGTTTGTCTTTCATGTGAGCACTATTATTGTTTATCTGTTGGGGTTATGGGGATTAAGCCGTTGCAATGTAACGCTGGCAACTTATTGGCTGATGGAATACCTGTTTGTGACATTGCTCGGCATTCAGTCCATCTTTTATCTAAAGAACGACAGAACTAAAAATACGAACTTATGATGACTAAGATATATCCCCGTACCGGCGACAATCAAACCGTCTATCTCAATGCCGTAATCAACGATCCGTCCATTGAGGTCGGCGACTACACCATATACAATGATTTTGTATCAGATCCTCGCCTGTTTGAGCATAACAACGTGTTGTATCATTACCCCATTAACCATGAACGGCTGATAATAGGCAAGTTTTGCTCTATTGCGTGTGGAGCAAAGTTCCTGTTCAACTGTGCCAATCATAGACTGAAATCGTTGTCCACTTATACATTCCCGCTGTTCTATGAAGACTGGGAATTGAACAAGGCGGATGTGGCCTCCGCTTGGGACAACAAAGGCGACATCGTGATTGGCAATGACGTGTGGATAGGCTATGAAGCCGTAATTATGGCTGGTGTCCATATCGGTGACGGAGCTATAATTGGCACAAGAGCGGTTGTGACGAAAGACGTGCCGCCCTATACTATTGTGGGTGGTGTTCCGGCCAAGGAGATACGAAAGCGGTTCAGTCCTGAAATAATAAAGCGGATGCAGGCTTTGAAATGGTGGGATTGGTCTGTGGAAGAAATCAAGAACAAGTTACCATACATTATGGATGGCAACTGGAATCAATTATAAACAGAATGGAAACGGCGTGATTGTTCCTTTTACCGGGAAACAGTCGCGCCGTTCTATCAGTAAAGCATCCTAAGTATGGAAGTAAATACACTCATCCGGAAGCTCTTTATTTTTTTTTACAGGAAAAGAGTTTTCCCGGCAGTCCGTTAATCGTAATGCAGGATTGGACTACCTGCGCCAACTGTTGCTGGAAGCGCACAGGGAGTATCAGAACTATGTGGTCACAGGTGTAATGACACCGAGGGTGTTCGCAATGCAGTTCCTCGACGGTCATCATTACACCGATGAAAAAGATGCGGCCGGCAACAACATTCACCGCAAGGCAATGGGAGCCATCGGCATCCTCTTGCAGGAAAGGTCTGATCTTGTAAAACGGTTCTTTTCCGAACCTTTCTTGGAAGCCTCGGACATAGATAAGATGATAGTCCTTGTTTATACCGAAAGTCGTGATGACGAAAATCCCGATCATGTGACATTCAAAACGACATATATCGGACAAGTGCCGGAACTGAAGCTGTCCTGTGTAATCAGAGCCGAAGATATGCCATTGCTTGCCGACTGTGCCAATGGTGCCGGTTTCTTCCAGAAGAAAGTCTCGGTGCAGGAGATGAACGACCTTATGAGCGGTACGCTGGACATGCCGTTGGTTGCGGGAAATCTCATGTGCATTTCCTATTTCTTCGACTGTCTCAGTGCCATGAACCTGATTAACCACCGTTGGCAGACAGTCCTCGGACGTAGCGGTTCCATTCTGCTGCAAGGAAAGAACAAGCCCCAGTCACGTTCAAATTACTCTTCCGCACTAAGCCGTGCAAGGAGTAACGGCATATTCACCCATAAAGATGACATAGACATCCTTATGAAGCATATCCGTGAGAAATATGTCCAATAAACGGTCAAATCTTTAAGTGATAGTGATATTTTGAGTGAGACTTTGCAAGTGTCATTCAAAATATTGCTTTCAATACCCGTTTGTATTGTTCCTTTGCAGTCGAAAGCTTTCAACACGTGGGGCGACGGCTCTGAATGTAGAATCAAAAAAGCAAAGAAACAATGAATGAACAACAGCAAACTGTCACTGACTCCCAATGGGGAGAACGGTGTTCCGTCAAGCTCGACAAATTGTTGTCGCGTGTTGACCAGCTCATAGGGATGCTTTTCCATCTGAAGGGTACGTTTACGGTAGAGGATGCAGCCTTGTATCTTGGCATCACCCCGAGCCACCTGTACAAACTGGTGCGCAAATATGACATCCCTCACAGCCGTCCGACCAACGGACGCATTTTCTTCAACAAGGAAGATCTTGACAGATGGGTGAAGTCCCGCATGGACATCGAGACTGAAACAGCCCTCATCAATGAGACTGAACCACAACATGAGTGCTATTATTAAAGGGAGGAAATGGTTATGACATCAGAATTTATAGCCACCCTCCAACGGGTGGAAAACGTAAGCCATCTGCTCTCCAAAATGGGAGAAAGCACTGTTGACGAGGCGGTACAGCGTATCGAGTCCATCTGCGCGTTCATGGAGCGTTATGGCGACCTCGGTGAAATATTCGAGCATTTCAAGGAACTTGAGTCAAAGCTCTTCATGTGCCGTGAGATGCTTACCGTTGAAGAAGCGGCGGAATATATCGGGGTATCAAAAAGTCAGATATATCTTATGACTTCCAACAGGGAGATAACCCATTTCAAGCCCCGTGGCAAGTTCATCTATATCGAGCGTAAGGAACTCGATGACGTGCTTCGCCGCAATGTCATCTACTCCAAACATGAGATGAACCGCAGGGCGGCAGCCGAAACCATGGCGGATTTATCCAAAGGGAACCGCAAAGCCAAGAGAGGAACCGGGAAATGAAGATAGAAGAAATACCATTCGACAGGATATTTCCGGCAAAGCAGGAGCTGACACCACAGGAAAAAGCCAACCGGGATAAGTTCAAGAAATTCCTTGAATACGTCCGCATCCGTGCCACAGACCGCTATGTCTTTCCTCCGGAGATACTGACGGTCGATGAGATCACGGTGGCCACAGTGGGTAATTTCAGTGCGTCCGTAGGCAAGCCGAAATCAAGAAAGACATTCAATGTGAGTGCGATAGTCGCTGCATTGATTTCAGGGAAAGAAGTGCTGCATTATCGTGCCAAACTGCCCGAAGGCAAGACAAAGGTGCTGTATATAGATACAGAGCAAAGTCGCGTGCATTGTTTCAAGGTGCTTCACCGCATACTCAGAATGTCCGGACTGCCCTCCGACTGTGAGGTGTCGTCATTGGATTTTCTTATGCTCAGGGAGTTCACGCCACAGCAACGCCGCAACATCATAGACTCCGCTCTGGAAGTTGATGATAAGATTGGTTTTGTTGTTATCGACGGCATCCGCGACCTTATCAATGACATCAACTCTCCCGGAGAGTCCGTTGAGATAATCAACGACCTCATGCGGTGGACCAACATGTACAATATCCACATCCATACTGTCCTGCACCTTAACAAGAGCGATGACAATACGAGAGGCCACATCGGTACAGAACTGAACAACAAGGCGGAGACCGTGATGAAAATCATCAAAAGCGAGATAAATCCTGATGTGAGCGAAGTCCGTCCGATGATTACCAGGGAAAAGGAGTTCTCAAACTTTGCCTTCCGTATCAATGAAGACGGTTTGCCGGAGGATATACCGGGATTCAGCAGCGATGAAGAGGAACGGGTGACATTCGAGAATATCACCGTATCGCAGCACAAGGAGATTCTTGACAAGGTATTTGCCGAAGGTCCGGTCAAAGGTTACAATACGTTGGTCGGCAAATTGCGGGAAATGTATGCGGAAACCGGCTACAGGCGCGGACGTACCTCGTTTGTGATGTGGTTGAAGCATCTTATGTCAAAGGGCATCATCGTCAAGGATAGCCGTGAATACAGATATGAGCAGAACAAATTAACGGAGTTAAGAAATTGAACATGGCAGTGAATTTCGGAGAAATCAAGCGAATCGACATCATCGGTTATCTTGAAAAGATAGGCATACGCCCTGTACGCAATTACCAGACATACGCGCTTTACCATGCTCCATACAGGGAGGACCGGCATCCGTCGTTCAAGGTCAGCCGTAAGAAGAACCGCTGGTACGACCTCGCCACAATGCAGAGCGGTGACATCATAGACCTTGGCAAGATGATGTATAATACCAACGACATCATGGAGGTAATCCGGCATATCCAGAACTACACCACGGCAAAGCTTGTCATCAGGGAACGCATTCCGTCAGAATTGCAGGATGAACGAGCCGGCACATTCCGGGATGTGACGGTAAAGCCGCTTACCAATGACAAACTTCTGTCCTATATTGGCTCCAGAGGCATAGACAGTTCAGTTGCCGTGGAGTTTTGTAGAGAAATTCATTTCTCGCTTGGTCATCGGCACTACTATGGTATAGGTTTCGGGAATGTCCTGGGCGGCTATGAGGTGAGAAACCCGTTCTTCAAAGGGACTGTTGGGCAGAAGGATGTGTCGCTCATACAAATGGGTAGTGGCAATGAACTGTGTACCGTATTTGAGGGGTTCATGGACTTTCTGTCTTACATGACCTTATGCCGCCGTTCGGATTTCACACCCTTTGCCGAGACAATGGATTTTGTGGTGTTGAACTCCGTTTCCAATCTCCGCAAGGCGATGAAATGGCTTGCCTCTTATCCGACTGTCACCTGCTGCCTTGACAATGACGATGCCGGGCGCAGAGCTGTGGATACTCTCAACGAAACTCGTGACGGAATACATGACGCTTCGGTAGTCTATAAGGGCTACAAAGACCTTAACGACTTTCTCCGTGGCAAGCGTTTTTGTCCCTGACTTCTGTACTCAATACCGATACAAAGATTCCCTGTCTTACTTTCAACAAAAAATAAGACAGGGAATTGTATTATAAATCATCAAATAACGATAGTTGTTTGTATTTCTGCACATCGCATAATGCGACCAATGGTGCCCACAAATTTTCTTTAATTCCTGCATCAGTCATAAATGTCTGCGCTTTTTCTCTGTCTCGATTTGAGAAAGCACTGATTTCCCATTTGACCTTATCCGTATTGATGTGTCTGATGATTGTACTCAGGTAAGGTGTATCAATGTCGGAAAATGAAAATCCAAATACATGGATTGTCTCAACTTCTCCAAGACTATTCCAAATAGAGTGATTTTCCGAAATAATCCGTTCTACATCCTTTTGCAAAGAAGCTATTTGTGAGATCGCAACTTCTTGTGTCTGTTGTGTCATAAAATCGCTATGAGACGAATACCAATCTTGCAGTTCGTATTCATCTAAGTCTGCAGGAGGTTGTGGTTGTGCTATCTCCAGTTCCTCTTTCAACTCCGCATAATTCTTGCCATGTCCTAAAATAAGTTCGTCCTCTCCAACCATACCGTGTATATGCACAATCTGCTCATCTGGTATCCGATACAAATCCTCTAATGTCCGGGTATAATTGAAAGTTATGAATAAGGAGTTTTCTCTTTCAAGGTGGATCCGTTTTGTGCTGTCAGCTTTGTCAAGAGAAGCAATCCAGACATTGAAAGTACGTTTTATGTGATATATTAAAGCCCCCAGTTCATTCTCAGCGGCAATTTCTGCAGCGTGGTAGTCTCTGTCTCGAAAATCATCGCTTGAGAAGTCTGGATAATTTTCAACCACAACATTTTCAACATAATCATAGAGGTCTATCTCTGAAAGCATGTTCTCAAAATCACTCCACCATTCGTGGGCTTCATCCTCTTCTGTTGGAACACCGTATAAGTCACATAACTGTGAATATATGTCCGACTCGTTCTCTTCAAGCCAGTTACGATAATTTGAATAGCTGCTGTTAATACTATGGTGAATGTCAAAACCATTTCCAATGATGTATAAATGTTTAAAATGCGTAGATATTGTTGTCATTATTTATTGAATTGAGTTTGGGGCAAATTAGGGCAATTTGGGGCAAAGTTTGGGGCAATCGAGATTGGGGAACTATGGGGAACCGCATCAGTTCCCCATACTCAGCCGCGCTCAAAATAATCGCACGCCAATACATATCACATCAATACAATCTATTATTGTAGCAGTCCTTTACCTTTGTCGGTAAGACGGAATTTTTGCCGTGGATGATTCGGACTTTCGGGATAGATGGGTTCTACCTGTCCTTCGGTAACGGCAATCTTCAAATACTCTTTGGTGAAATACCTCCGATTATTTAATTGCAGTTTTTCCATCATTTCCGTAACCGAATATGTATTCTCACCAATTACCGCAATCAGGTTCTCTACTTGGGTGGTACTTAGGTGTTCTTTTTCAACCACCTTGTATTACGGTATTACTACTTGTTGGGTAACTGTTGGGGAGGTGTTGGGTGACTATTGGGTATTTTTTACTTGCAATAATTATCTAACTTATCGGTATCGGTAATCAATATACTTGATTACCGATACTTAATATATTTGAATTTCAGTGCATTCGCAGCTTGAAGGTAAGTTTTCACCAGCACATATTTGGTTTAGACCCATTTCCTTTCACTGTGCAAAGGCCAAGTCCTAACATCTGTTTAATATCCGTTTTGTGCTGTCAGCTTTGTTAAGAGAGGCAATCCAAGCATTGAAAAATGTAGCAGGTCATCATTCCATTCCGAATATGTTTCTGAGTTTGTCAGCTTCTGCATTCAACTTTTTCGGGTTTGATGCTTTCAGCTTCTGCAAATTCTGCATCTTCCATCTTACCGAAGGATATTCCTTAAAAGATGAATACGGAGAATTCTCCCAATCAACGGAAAGCTCTTCAAAGCCTATAAGAAATCGCCTATCATCTTCCGTCATCACAGAATTGACATCGTTGACAAGTTTCTCTCTTGTCGCTTCAAAGTCATTGTAGGTGAAAGGTATTTCACTCATGCCGGAAAATTGACGCTCCATTGCTTCGTGCTGATCGATAAGATTGGGCGCAAACGACTCGTGTATAGGACGGTCGCTTCCAAGCAGACAGAATATCAGTCCTTCTTTTACGTCTGTCAATGGAATGTCCATCTGTTTTATGTCAAAAAGGTCGCGGGGATGTTGGCGTGACAGGGCTGCTGAAATTTTACCACCATAAAGCTGAGGTAGCGACACTATTCTTGCATCTACTTCCATTCCGAACATTTCTTGCGCTTTTTCACACAAAGGATACAGTATTGCATCACCGCAGACAAGTCCGCGTTTTGTCTGGTTTACTTCAATCTTCACTTGGCATCCCCGGCTTTCACAAGTGATTTTACTGATATCAAGACGTGGGATAACCCTTACATCCCGGAATGTGCGTTTGACCCTATCGCTTATTCTCTCAAGAGCCTCATTTATCCGCAGAAGACTTGTATTTCTGTCTTCAATAGGAATATAAGTTACGTCTATATCAACCGAAAGACGGTATAAGTCTTTCACAAACAGATTAATGGCTGTACCACCATGTATAGCGAAACATTCTTCATCCGTTACAAACGGTAGAATTCTCAAAAGGAGTTCGACTTTTTGTCTATATATATTATTCATAATCAGCAAGTTCTTTGGGTATTACAATATCGTATGTATTGACTTTTACACCGCCTTTTGCAAAACTCCGTGTGCCAGAACCGAGAGATATTTTGGAAAGGTCAAGTTTGGCGAACCAGCGATGATGTGCCTTTTCCGCCATATACAGAAACATCCGCTTTACTTTCACTGAAGTGCAGTTTTCCAGTAGTTGTTGTATAAGGGCGGATCTAAGGGATGTAAGCATTTCCATAAGATAATACACATCCATTAAATCATAACGGGAAGGTGAAAGGAGAACACATTCCATTATTGCCCTTTCAGGTGATGAGACTGTCAATGTCTGTTCCTGGTAATCCATTTGTTCTATACCGATGGTCCCCAACACTTTGGTCGCCACTTCCGCAAGATTCATATCAAGGTCGGCATCGTTTAACCATTTGGGAAGCGGCGGTCGTACCGGAGAAAAAACGACGGCAGTCGGCTTCCCCATCGCAATGTAATGAGAGAAACCTTTCAGTTCCAACGCAGACGCGGCTCCGATATGATATTTCAGCCCGATCTGTTTTTGATATGAAGCTAATATACCATAAAGTGTAGGGGTATCCCCGGTGAATTGATATACACCTGTAGATATGCGTTGTAGCCATCCCGATTCCATATAATCATAAACTTCATTTCTGTTGAAGCCTGATTTCTCCAGCCATGAAGTGAGCATTATCCCATTCGATGGTATTTGCTGGCGTAGGTTATTGATTTTTGTACCCATTTTATAATGTTTCGTTTTACGTAAATATTATTGATAAACACCTCCAATAATTTTGCATAGAAGCAGGTGATTCATTGTTTCTATAAAATTGATTGTAAATAGGTATGATATGTTGATGAACTTATCAGACATCTTAACATCGCAAAAAAATAATGGTTTAATCCATAATCATGTATTGTACGAGAAAGGTAATCATGAAGGAATTGCAATGTATCACTTAAGGATTTCCCGCAACAGATTGTTTTTATTAGTAATTCCATTTCGGCATAACTCTTTATAACTTCCTCATTATATCGTTCAATCAAATGAAGCCTGTTAAAATGGTTGGTTATTATTGCAACCAATGCTGGATCTGCGTTTGGGGGAAATGTGAGTATGTATGTAAAGGAGGGATATCCATTAGAATCAATCGTACAATCGGCTTCTAAAAATTCACAATTTTCAGGATCGTGATAGTAAAAGTTTATGGTATAAGGGAATCCAGATGAGTCCTTGACAGCTTCACCTTTATGACTATTGCATTTAGAACAACAGGGTATTAAATTATATAAATGAACTGCATATTCCGGATATTTTTCTTTTGGAAGAATATGTTCTATTGTAGATGGTTCTGATAATGTGCAATACGGACATTTGTTATTATAAACCCGTCTTGTAGTACTGGTAAATCTGTTATGATGTTGTCGTATTTTCTTGGCTATATCACAATCACTCTTGTATAATTTTTTTAGATTGTCCTTTTCTGGAGTGATAAAGCCATGAGGATTCAGATTATGGACAGAAGCACTGATGACAGCATTGTCATAATCATTATAGCAGCTTTCCATCTGCGTTTCAATAGCACCAAGGATAGCATCCCCTTGTGCCGCAGTTTTATACTCATCAAATGGTGTATTATCATCATTGATGGATTGATATAAAGGATACCTAATCATTGTTTCTTTTTGTTTTCAAATTAAAATCGAGCCTGCATATAAAGAGCTAAACTTGGCTGTAATTTTCGTGAAGAAAGT
>ENA-UOJS01001433-UOJS01001433.1-human-gut-metagenome-genome-assembly--contig:-C74-NODE-1433-length-19729-cov-10.805378_pt1 | contig 19729 bp, 18 predicted proteins | sample MGYA00242355_ERZ723902 | MGnify/ENA metagenome assembly ERZ723902 | reverse complement strand
AGCCGGGGCATCATCAGATCGAGCACGATCAGATCCGGCGTTTCGCTCGCCGCCAGCTCCACGGCCTCCATGCCGTCGCAGCCGGTCACGACCTCGTAGCCGTCGTTTTCCAGATTGAATTTAATGCCCTTGACGAGCAGCTTTTCATCATCTACAACCAGAATTTTCATTCGCTTTCCTCCACATAGACGTATGGCCGCAGCTGTTCCAGCAGTCCCTCTCCAATACCCTCGACGTCCAGCAGCTGTTCGACCGTGACAAATTTCCCATACGTGTCCCGGTACGCGAGAATGCGCTCCGCCGTCTTTTCGCCCACGCCCGGAAGGGCCAGAAGCTCTTCCGTTGCCGCTGTGTTCAGGCAGACGCGGGCGCTTTTTTCGGCGGCGGTGGCCGCCTTTTCCTCGACCCGGCTGCGCCATTCATTCTGCGCCGTGCTGCCGGGCGCGGTGCGCTGCGTTTCGAGAAGCGGCCCGCGCAGTGTCGCGCGGCCGAGAAAGAACGCGCCGGCGAACAGAACGATCGCCGCGCTCCATAGAACCAGCGCCGGATCAACACGCTTTTTCCGCATACAGCTGCCTCCATTTGACATACCGGGCCATCCTGTTATATAATGTGTAAAACAGTATACCATATTTTTTTGCTTCTGTACAATCCGAACAGAATAAAATGGAGATAAAAATGAAAAAAACAAAGGCTCTTTCCCTGCTGCTTTCCCTGCTCCTGCTGCTGTCCTCCCTGACGCTGCCGCTTCTTGCGGTGGATGCCGAGACGGCGGCAGACCCGGAGCAGACGCAGACCGACAGCGCGGACGCTCCCACAGAGGACGACAGCGTCCCGGAGGATCGGCTGCTTTCCTCGCGGACAAGCTTCTCCGTCGCGGCCAAGGCCGCGCTTCTCATCGACCTCAACACGGGCCGCGCCGTCTATGAGCAGGACGCGGACGAGCGCGTGTATCCTGCCAGCCTGACCAAGATCATGACCTGCCTGCTGGCGCTGGAAAACGGCAATCTGTCCGATGTTGTGACCGTTTCGGCCTCCGCGCTCGACGATCTGGACGCCGATTCGAGCGTCGCGGGGCTGCAGGTCGGCGAGCAGATGACGCTGGAAAATCTGCTGTACTGCATGATGGTCGTCTCCGGCAACGACGCCTGCAACGTCATTGCCGAGCATATTGCCGGCTCCGTGGCGGATTTTGTCCGCATGATGAACCAGCGTGCCTATGAGCTTGGCTGTCTCAACACGCATTTCAGCAATCCCCACGGTCTGCACGACGAGAGCCACTACACCACTGCGCGCGATCTGTCCATCATCACGCAGGCCGCGCTCAAGAGCGAGAACTTCCGCCAGATCGTCGACACCTATGAATATCAGCTGCCTGACGACAATATGCGGCAGAACATCCCCAAGCTCAAGACGACCAATATGCTGATCTACCGCTCCCTGTCCAATACGCTCTATTATTCGCGCGCGCACGGCATCAAGACCGGCTATACCAGTCAGGCAGGCCGCTGCGTCATTTCCGAGGCGACGGGCGACGGTCTTGATCTTCTGGGCATCGTCTGCGGCGCAGCCACGACGGTGCTTGACAGCGGCGATCTGCTCATGGAGAACTTTACGGAGTGCGCACGGCTGTTCGACTATGGCTTTGACAATTACTCGTACCTGCCGATCATGTCGCCGCTGTACCCGGTCGACCAGGTGAAGATCAACAACTCCGCCGGTGCCGAGGCGGTCGCCGTTGCGCCGGAGGACGAGATCAAGGTTCTGCTTCCGAACGACTATGACCCTGATAAGCTGGTCACGGATATCCAGCTCAACAGCGAAAGCGTCGACGCGCCCGTCCGCGAGGGCGATGTGCTCGGCTCGGCCACGGTCAGCTATGCCGGGGAGATCCTCGGTCAGACGAAGCTGCTTGCCATCACCGATGTGGCGCGCTCGGAATTTTCGTCCGCCGCAGCCGGGACGGAGGCATATATCCAGAAAAACTGGTGGAAGTGGGTCGTGATCGCGATCTTTGCCGCCATCGGCGTGATTCTGGTGCTGATCGTGCTGTACCAGCTGCGCAAGCGCCGCTGCCGCCGCAAGCGCATGGAGCAGCGCCGCCGCGCATTGGAGAACCAGCGCCGCCGCTTCCGCGAGGGCTACGACCTGCCGGTCGATGAGCTGGAACAACGGTAAAGGAGGGCGCTTCATATGCTGAACTGGGAATCGCTTCAGACCGCCTGCCTGTCCTGCACCAGCTGCCCGCTGTCGCAGACGCGGCACAACGTCGTCTTCGGCGTCGGCCCGCAGGACGCGGAGGTCATGTTCGTCGGCGAGGGGCCGGGCGAAAACGAAGACCTGCAGGGCGAGCCGTTTGTCGGCGTGGCGGGGAACTTTCTCGACGAAATGCTCTCGATCATCGATCTGGGCCGGGAAAACTGCTATATCACGAACATCGTCAAGTGCCGTCCGCCCAGAAACCGCGACCCGATGCAGACCGAGCAGGATGCGTGCATCGGCTTTCTGCGTGCGCAGACGAAGCTCATCCAGCCGAAGATCATCGTCTGCCTTGGCCGCATCGCGGCCATGCGCCTCATCCGTCCGGATTTCAAGATCTCCTGCGAACACGGACAGTTCACCGAAAAGGGCGGCATCCTCTTCACCGCGCTCTATCACCCCTCCGCCCTCCTGCGCGACGAAACCAAGCGCCCGGACACCTTTTCAGATCTCAAGGCCCTCCAATCCAAAGTCCGCGAGGTCTGCACAAGAACCTTATAACCGCCAAGGGACGCGCCGCAGGGCGCGTCCTTCCTGCTTTGCGGCGCAGAGCGGACTGATGAGGGACGACAGCAGCCGCGTTTTGCTTCAGATTATCAGAAATTCGCAGCTGCTCCCCGACCCTCATCCGGCCCTTCGGGCCGCCTTCCCCGGCGGGGAAGACGTTCGGTGCATACACGTAAAGCTTTATGTGCTACAACGAACTACCAACCCCGTTCCCCGTTCGTGGTTCGGCTGCTCTCTGCGTGGGCATGATGCGTTTCTTTTTCTTTAAGACGCCAGTAGTATTGACAATTCCATAAGACTGTGGTAGTATACTTGCGTGGCCACTACTGGAGTCTTATGAAAAGGGGTATGTATATGGATATCAAATTATTCGACTCTGAACTGAAGGTGATGGACGTGCTCTGGCGCGAGGGGGATACCCCGGCCAAGGAGATCGCGCGGCAGCTGACGGATGCGCTGGGCTGGAACGTAAACACGACCTATACGCTCATCAAGCGCTGCATGAAAAAGGGCGCGATCGAGCGCAGTGAGCCGGGGTTTTTGTGCCATGCGCTGATCCCGAAATCGGCCGTGCAGGAGGCGGAGACGGACGAGCTGATCAACAAGGTCTATGACGGCTCCGCCGACAAGCTGTTTGCCGCGCTGCTGGGCAGAAAAAAGCTCTCCGCCGAGCAGATCGAGCGGCTCCGGCAGATCGTCGGGGAGCTGGAATGAGGTGTCCGGCATGAGTCTTCTGCAAATGAGCGTCACGGGCGGCGTGATGATCCTTGTCATCACGGTCATCCGTGCGCTGGCGATGAACCGCGTGCCGAAAAAGACGTTTCTGGCGCTCTGGGGCACGGCGCTGCTGCGGCTGACGCTGCCGGTCTCGCTGCCCTCCGCCCTGAGCATCTATTCTCTGCTGGGACAGAAGACGGCCCCGGCGATGAAAAAGCTGCCCGCAGCGGCAGTCTACGCGTTCCCATCGGGACAGACTGCCGCTGTCCTGCCGCAGACAGACGCTGCGCCTGTACGGGCAGTATCCGTATGGAGCGTTGTGTGGCTTGCTGGACTTGTTCTCTGCGCGGCCTTTTTTGGCATAGCCTACTGGAAATGCCGTCAGGAGTTCCGTATGTCTTTTCCGGTGGACAATGACGCGTCCCGGCAGTGGCTGCGGGCGCATCCGCTGCGGCGCAGGATCCGTATCCGGCAGTCCGGCCGCGTTTCCTCGCCCCTGACCTTCGGCGTCCTGCACCCGGTCATTCTGATGCCCAAAAAGACGGACTGGAACGACGAAACGGCGCTGCAATACGTTTTGGAGCACGAATTTGTACACATCCGGCGATTCGACGCGGCTTCCAAGCTTCTTCTGACCGCGGCGGCCTGCGTACACTGGTTCAACCCGCTGGTGTGGGTCATGTACGTGCTGGCGAACCGGGACATGGAGCTGTCCTGCGATGAAACCGTCGTCCGCCGGTTCGGCAGCGGCACAAGAGCCGCCTACGCAAACATTCTGATCTGCATGGAGGAAGCAAGAAGCGGCTTCGCGCCGCTTGGCAGTCACTTCAGCAGAAATGCAATCGAAGAAAGGATCACAGCGATCATGAAAACGAAAAAAATTACGGCCATGTCCCTTGTTCTGGCAGCGCTGCTCGTAGCCGGAACGGTAACGGTCTTCGCGACCTCGGCGAAAACAGAGGAAACCGGCGTGCCTGCCAAGAGGGCAGGTGCAGTTGTGGAACAAAACAGCGCGGCCGGCTCCGGCGGCTCCGTAGCCGTTGAAACCGGCGAACCGCTGGAGCCGAGCGCAGAATATGCCGCCGCGGGTATTCGCAGACAGAAAAACCTGTGGTACTACCAGGAGCAGCCCATTGCCATGATCTACGACGATAACGGCGACATTTACATGGACGAGGAGGCTAAGGACGGCATTTATCTGCATATCATACGGGACAGCAGCGGCAGCATTTCGGACGCTGCCATCGTTACAAAGCAGCAGTTCCGGGAGCTGGCGGACCGGCAGCTGAACGCGGTCAGTGCCGACACGGATGAAAGCACGCTCATGTCCTACGTCGATCCGTCGGACGGCAAAACGTATTACAGCTTCGACGGCGGCAAGACCTTTGAGCCGCTGACGGACGCGGAGTTTGAAGCGCGCTTCCCGACGACGAACGTCGAATGGTGGACGTATGACGAATACAAGGCGTGGCTGGAAAATGAAAAGGTGCAGCTGCAAGGTCTGCTCGGCGAAGAGGCATGGACGAGCAGCGACGGCAGCTTCATCTGGACGCAGGAAAAGATCGACGAGACGATCGCTCTGTATGAAAGCATTCTGGAGGACATCCAAAACGGCGTCATGTATTCCAAAGCCGTGGACAGTCAGGACGACGTGATGGTGAGCTATAACCCCGCCGATATCAGCACGTCGGCAGACTGACGCGGCATCCGAAAAGGCGGCTCCCCTTATCATGCGGGGCATGACAAGGGGAGCCGGGCGCACGGTCTTACACCGGGAATGGCACAAAGGTCTGGAACAGGATCCGGAGCCTTCCGACGGCCTTATCCGTATGGTAATGTCCGCAGTACCAGTGCGCGTAGGAAAGCTGCGCTTCGATCCTGTCCATCCATTCCTCCGTCGTGCTGTCGACCGTGGACTGGTCAAGATCGGGCTTGAGCGCTTCGAGCGGACGATAGCGCAGCGGGCAGGTGTGCGTCAGCACAATGTCCATCTGCCAGCCGCGCGCAGACAGCAGCTGCTCGACGCGCCGCTTTGTTTCCTCCGACGGCTGTTCGTCCGGCCACCAGCCCATTCCCCTTGCAAGCCGGTATTCTTTCCCCGTGGAATACGCCCCGCCGACGGCGAGGCAGTCCTTTCCGCCCAGCCGGTAGACCTCGCCGTCCACGGCAAACAGCAGATTCGGAAACTGCGGCTCATACAGAATGTTTCCGCCGCAGAACGTGCCCTCCAGATACCCCGGAATGTTCTGCGGACGGTTCTCCCGGTTGCCGTGCAGGGAAAGGATCGTAATGAGGAATTGTGACGCGCGTGTTTTCAGAAGCAGGTCGCGCTCGCCTCCGCCGAAATTGAACCCGGCGTCCCCGAGGATCACCAGAAGATCGTCCTTCGTGGTCCTCTTTTCGCGGCAGAATGCCTCCACGCGGTCAAAATGTCCGTGCGTGTCTCCCGTCAGCCAGATCATATGCGTTCCTCCTGTGCGGCAAAGCTGTTTTTATTCAGTATACCCCGAAGCGGTTCGGCTGGCAATCAAAAGCTGTGGGTCTACAGAAATTTACAGTGGAAAATGAAGACCAAAGTGTATATAATAGAGTAACATCGCAGAGGAGGCTTTTGGTATGCAGATCGATCTATCGAAAAAAGAGTTCCGCCGTCTTCTGGATATGGTTTACATCGGAAACTGGATTCTCAACTCGACCCGCGGGGACGACCGCTTTGCGGATTACGACGATTTGGAATCCAAGCTCTTCGCGCTGTGCCGGGAGCAGGGCATGGATACGCTCGTCGAACGGTACGAGGGGACGGATGTGCCGTCCCGCGCCTTTTCCGACGGCGGCATCCACGAGGCCATCATGGACTATGAGGACACGGTGTTCTATGAAATTCTGGCCGAGGAGCTTGCGCGGCGCGATATGGAGTATCAGCCGGTATCCAACGACAATTACGAGGAGCTTGTCTCCCGCATGGACGACTACATTGCGGAATTCGAGGCTCACGGGACGGACAATATTCTCATTTCCGACATGGATCAGCCATAACAGAAAACGCCAATGCCGCATCGGGCATTGGCGTTTTTACGTTTCTGCATTATCCGGCGGCGCGCCAGTATGGGTCTGCGCCGAGCGCCTGCAAGGCGCTGACCGTCTCAGCGGCGGACAGGGGGATGGAATCGATATACAAACTGTCCGTCTGACCGGGAACGTCCGTGCTGACGGTGAAGATCAGGGTCAGGGGCGTATAATTGCTGCCATCGCTCTGCTTTGTGCTGCCGCTCACGTCCGCCGCGCCGAGGCGTCCCGCGTTGATATCGTCCAGACAGGCCTCGTAGACCCGCCACGCGTCGCTGCCGGTCAGCTCAAGGTCTGCGCCGGTGTCGTAGGAGGAGACGTAGCACGAGAGCACGCTTTTCTCCGTGCGCGGCGTGTCGAAGCCCGCGCGGATGCGGACGCAGACGGGACTGTTATAGAGCGCGGAAAAGCGCGAAATGAGGCTGTCCGGGTCTTTCAACTCGGCGTCGTTGTAGACGATGCTGTAATAGCGCTCGGTGAGCGTGCCGTCTGCCATACGGTAGGTGATATAAAACTGCTCCGTGTAATCGGCGCCGAGCTGATATGCGTGTCTGCGGTGCTCCTGCGCGCCTTTTTCCGCAATGGCCGCCGTGTGCAGGGCAAGAACATCCTGCACAAACGCATCGTCCTGCGTGGTATACAGGCCGCTCGACTGGTAATGCGTCAGCCCGGCAGCCTGCACCGCGCCGCGCTCCGGCAAATACCGCGAGTAGCCGAACAGGTCAAACTCCGCCGCGCCGAAGGCGAGCAGCAGCGCAAGACAGCAGATGCCAAGCCCCAGCCAGCCAGACCGGAACACGTGGATCGTCTTCTGCAGAAGCATTTTTCCCACGAAATAGCCCACGAACGCACCCACAAACAGAAACAGCAGCACATACCAGAAGTTATCCGCCGTTTGGCTGGAAAACAGCTCTGCCATCAGTGCGCCGAGCACCAGCGCGCAGCCGATCGTGAATACATACAGTGCGACCGGGCGCAGCCAGCCGACCGCGATCACGTCGCCGCTGCGTTCCATTTCACGGTGCTTTAAAAGCAGGAACGCGCACAGCGCGAACACCAGCCCCAGCGCGGCCAGCGCGCCGAGATAGCCCCAGCCCTCCAGCTGCGGGTTCAATTCCATATAGTACATACCGTCGCGCTCGGCCCAGTCCGTCGCAACGCGGAAGCCGCCCTGCAGCAGCCCCAGCACCGGCGTGGCGTGCAGCGCAAACGACTGCATGGTGCTGCTCTGGCTGTAGGGCATACCGTAGACGAACGTAAAAAGCAGGTGCCGCACGATGGCTTCCAGAACAAAGAACGTAAAATTCAGGATCACATAGACGATGGGCATCGCAGCCATCTGCCCCACAACGCAGCAGACCAGCACCGCGAACGAGAAAAACAGCAAAAAGCCCAGCATCGCCGCGGCAAAGACCTGCATCGCGGGCACGAACGCCGCCGCGCCGAAGCCTGCGCCCACCGCCCATAAAAGCAGCGACGACAAGAGCGCGGGCGCAGCGCACAGCAGCACGCCCGTCAGATAATTCGTCAGAAACAGCGTCTCGCGCCGCACGGGCAGCGCAGCGTAGAAATAGGCCGTGCCCGCCCGGAACAGCCAGGAAAACAGCACCCATGCCAGAAGCCCGCCGAGCAGGAACGGAACGATGGAGGCGTTGAAGCGCGCATAGCTCAGGAGCGTTTTTTCAATCTGCACGATATAATTATCCGCACCGGACGAAAGGCTCCGGCAGAAGGAAAACAGCCGCAGCGGCAGAAGCAGCTCGTAAAGCGTGTATAGAATCCAGACCGGCGCGGTCTTTTTCAGTGCCCGCCGGAAGACTGCGTGGTCAAAGCACGAGATTTTTGACGTCATAGCCGGTCCCTCCCAACTCGTAGATGAAGATCTCCTCCAGGCTCAGCGGCAGCAGATCGCAGAGCATCGGCGCGCTGGCCGCCAACTCGTCCGCGACGGTCTGCGGATCGCCGCGCAGGATCAGCGTCTGCACCCGGCCGAGCGTGCTCTCGTGCAGAATGTGAAGCGAGGGCGGCAGCGGATTCTCCGTCACGAGCTGCACCTTGACGAAATTGTCCTGCAGGTCGGACAGCGACCGCTCCAGAAGCATATGGCCCATGTGCATGATGCCGACATGGTCGCAGATGTCCTCCAGCTCGCGCAGATTGTGCGACGATACCAGCACTGTCGTGCCGTAGCCCGCCACATCCTCGACGACCAGACTCCAGATCTGCCGCCGCATGACGGGGTCAAGCCCGTCGACCGGCTCGTCGAGCACGAGATAGTCCGGCCGCAGGCTCAGCGTCAGCCAGAAGGCCGCGTGCTTCTGCATGCCCTTGGAGAACCGGCGCAGCGGTGTCGCCTCGTCCAGCCGGAACACATCGCGCAGCGCAGCGTAGCGCTTTGCGTCAAAGCGCGGGTACATCGTGCGGTAAAAAGCCGCCAGCTCCCGGAGCGTCCCGCCGCCGAATACGCCGAGATCGTCCGGGATATAGCCGATGCGGCTCTTGACGGCCGGGTTTTCATAGATCGGCAGACCGCCGATGGTCACGCTGCCGGAATCCTGCCGGAAAATGCCTGTAATATGGCGAATGGCGGTGGTCTTTCCTGCGCCGTTTGAGCCGACAAGCCCATAGACCGCGCCCTGCGGCACGGTGAGCGTCAGATCATCCAGCGCGCGCTTTGCGCCGCCGAAGGTTTTTGTCACGTGCGAAAGTTCAATCATCTGTCGGTTCCTCCTGCGTCAGAAGCGACGCGAGCGCCTCTGCGCTCAGTCCGAGCGCGCGCAGCCGCTGCGCCGCTGCCCGGAATGCGTTGAGGGCCTCCTTTTTCTGCTGCTCGGCAAGCCGGTCGACCTGCGCGACGAACGAGCCCTTCCCGGCGACGGAAAGAATGTACCCTTCCGATTCCAGCTCCCGGTAGGCGCGCTGGATGGTGTTGGGATTGATGGCCAGCTGTCCGGCCAGCTCCCGCACGGACGGAAGCCTGCTGCCGGGCGGCAGCGCTCCCGTCAGCATCAGTCTGCGCAGCTCGGCCTGGATCTGCTCATAAATGGGCCTCGGATCTCGGTAATTGATCGCGATCACGGAAGTTTTCCTCCCCAACTGTATGAACTGTATTGATACAATTATATCACACGCCGCGCATAAAGTCAACCGCATTCGACAGCACCCACCCCTGCCGATTGCGCCGCCGCTGCGGTTTTGGTTGACGGAACGCACCTCCGCGCGGTATGATAAAGAAAAAAGAAAGGCGGACAGTGCAATGAATGAACCGTATGAATTTTATGAAGCAGGCGCGGACTATGTCCGGACAAGAATGCCGTTTGCGCCGCAGATCGCGGTGATCCTCGGCTCATCGCTTGGGCCGTTTGCGGAAAGACTTCAGAATACCGTCGAGATCGACTATCACGAGGTCCCGAATTTCCCCGTTTCCACGGCCCCCGGCCACGCCGGAAAGCTGATGTTCGGCGAGCTGGCCGGAAAGAAGCTCGTGTGCCTCGCGGGACGCTTTCACAGCTACGAGGGCTACGATTTCGAGCAGCTGACGCAGCCGGTGCGGCTTTTGAAGCTGCTCGGCGTCCGTGCGCTGATCGTGACGAACGCGGCGGGCGGCGTGAATCTTGCCTATCATCGCGGCGATTTCATGCTGATCGCCGACCACATCAAGCTCAACGGCTCCAGCCCCATGCGGGGCCGGAACGTGGACGAATTCGGCCCGCGCTTCTTTGACGTTACGCGGATGTACACGCCGGAGCTGCGCGAGCTGGCGAAGTCCTGCGCGGCAAAGCTCGGCTTTTCCGTGCACGAGGGCGTGTATTTCTTCATGCCCGGCCCGCAGTTTGAAACGCCTGCCGAAATTCGCGCCATCCGCCTGCTCGGCGGCGACGCCGTGGGGATGTCGACTGTAACGGAGGCGCTGACGGCGGCGCACTGTGGTCTGCCGCTGCTGGGCATTTCCGTGATCACCAACATGGCCGCCGGCATCACGGGCGAGGCCGTCTCCGGCGAGGAGGTCAACGAGACGGGCGCGGCGGTCGCGGAGCGGTTCAGCCGCTATCTTGAAAAAATTCTGGAGGAGATGGATGTATGACACAGTTCCGGGCCGATGAAGGGCTGGCCTTCATGCTGCAATATGAAAACGTTGCGTGGTACGATGCGGGCGAGGTGCGGATTCTCGACCGCCGGATCTATCCGGCGAAAATCGAGTTTGTCCGCTGCAAAACGCACGTGGAGGTCATGCAGGCCATCCGCGACATGGTCACGCAGAGCGCGGGGCCGTATACGGCGGCGGCCATGGGCATGGCGCTGGCCGCATATGAGTGCCGGGAAAAACCGGCGGAGGAGCAGCTGCGCTTTTTGCAGGCGGCGGACGAAACTATTTCGAACGCGCGTCCGACCACGTACAAGCGGATGAAGCTGGTCTGTGACGGCTGTCTGGAGGCGGCGAAGCTGGCGCTCCGCGAGGCGCGGCCCGTCGATCTTGCCATCCGGGAGCACGCCGTAAACGCCAACAACCGCCGCTACAGCAAGGTAAATGAGATCGCAAGGTATCTTGTGCCGCTCATCCCAGACGGCGGCACGGTCATGACGCAGTGCTTCGGTGAAACGATCGTCGGCATGATGCTGAAGGAGGCGAGGCAGGCCGGGAAGACCTTCCGCCTGTTCTGCCCGGAGACGCGGCCTTATTTTCAGGGAGCGCGCCTCACGGCCACGGTCTGCCATGATATGGGCTTCGACGTGACTGTCATCACCGACAATATGCCCGCATTCGTCATGGAGCGCGAGCACGTGGATCTCTTTACCTGCGCGGCGGACGCGATCTGCCTCGACGGCTATGTCGTCAACAAGGTCGGGACGCTCCAGATCGCCATCTGCGCCAATCACTTCGGCATTCCAACCTTCGTTACCGGCGCGCCGGATATCGGCCACGAGACAAAGGACACCGTCAAAATCGAGATGCGCGACCCGGAATTTACCCTGCAGGCCATGGGTGTGCGCACGGCGGCGCAGGGCGTGAAGGGCTATTATCCCGCCTTCGATATGACCCCGCCGCACCTCATCTCCGGCATCGTCACCGACCGGGGCGTGTTCTCCCCATTCGATCTGCACCGCTACTTCGCCAGCGGCGGAGCGGGGGAGTACGATACTGTAGTCTGAGGCTGCGGGATCCTGCAATTTGCGCATAGTCAGACCGCACGCCTCTTGCGTTTCCGGCGGGGCTTTGCTACAATGTGTGCGGACAAATGCCAGACAGAAGGGAAGCGATCCTCATCGCAAGCACAAATGCCAGCCGGCCGTCCAAGAAACGGATCCTGACGGTCTGCGTCAAGCTGTTTCTTGAGCAGGGCTATAAAAAAACCACCGTCGCCCAGATCGTGCAGCAGGCGTCGGTTTCCAACAGTATTTTTCAGAATATTTTCCGCGCCAAGGACGGCGTACTGACCGAGCTGGCGCAGTTCATGCTCTCCAATCAGTTCGCCATGGCCCGCAGCACGGCGGGCACACAGCTGCCGCCGATCTATGTCTACGCCGTGGAGACGGCCATTCAGATGACGCTGACGGAGCTGAACGAAAATCTGCGCGAGATCTATATTGAGGCGTACACGCAGAAGGAAGCGTCGGACTATATCTTCCGCGAGACAGCAAAGGAGCTTTACCAGATCTTTAGCCCCTATCAGCCGGAGCTGACCGAGCAGGACTTCTATTTTATGGAGATCGGCTCTGCCGGGATCATGCGGGGCTTTATGGCGCACCCGTGCGACGAGGCGCTGACGCTGGAAAAGAAGCTTCGTACGTTCCTCACCATGAGCCTGCGATCGTACCACGTCCCGGAGGACGAGATCAAAAAGGCCGTGGACTTCATCGGCGGCATGGACATCCGCACCGTCTCCGAGCGCGTCATGCACGAGCTGTTCAAGGCCCTTGCCATGCGCTTTGAATTTACGCTGTAAACGATAAGAGGCCGCTGCGTGACGCAGCGGCCTCTTTTACTATTCCTCGAGCATCGAATCCATCACCGAGACGAGCGCGCGCTGCTGCGCGGGGGACAGGCGCAGCCATTTATCCAGCATATCGCGCTGTCCGGCCGTCAGAGCAAGCAGTGTCTCGCCGCCGGCAAAAAACTGCGAGAGCGTCAGCCCGAATGCATCGCAGATCTTTTCCAGCGAGGAAAACGAGGGCGTCATGCCCTTCTGGTACCAGGACGAAATGGTAGACTGCGGCAGGCCGGAGCGCTCGGCAAGCTGATACTCCGTCCAGCCTCTGGCCTCCCGGTTTTTTCGGATCATCCCCAATATATCTGTCACGTGCTTCACCGCCTACGACTTTTCGTTTATTATACTTTGAAAAATCGTTGCATTTTAATCATAAATGTCGTATTATTTACTACGACATTACTTACCCCTTCAGAGGAGGCCGCGAATCCGTATGGAGTACGAATCCGACAGGCTCTTTGAGGCATGGCCGGATGACGCGCTGCGCGTCATATCCTTACGCCATCCCTGACGCCCGCTATTTTACCGCCCCGGAGCCCGTCTTCTGGCCCGCGATCCTTGAACTTGTCCTGTCCGGATATCGGATACAGTAAAAATTTAGAGAAATTTAAGAGATTTCAGGGAAAAGCTGTGGTACACTGGAAGAAAAATAAGGAGGAATGCATCATGAAACGCTGTCTGATTCTCATGCTGCTGCTCGGCCTGCTCCTGACTGGCTGCCGGAAGCAGACGCAGCCGGAGCAGCTGCCCACTGCGGAGACAATTGACACACAAGCCAACACCGAACCCGCTGCACAGACACCGGAGCAGACGCTGACGCTCGGTATGATCGACTTTGACTCGGAAAAGAGCGTGCTCCGCAGTATGATCCAGAGCTATAATTTCTCCGGCGCACCGGCCAGAATCGAAATCCTCAACTACGCCGACGGCGCGGAAAGCCGCGCGGACGCCGTGACGCGCATGACGACAGAGCTGCTGGCCGGAAACGTGCCAGACCTGCTCGATTGCAGCGATCTGAGCGGCGCGCAGTACGCGGGCTACGCAAAAAACGGCATACTGCTGCCGCTGGACGGGATGCCGGACGCGGAGCTCCTGTCCGGCATTCTGAAGCCATGCTATGTGGACGGGAAGCTTTATTCCATCGTCGGAGCCTTTGCGCTCGACCCGCTGTTCGGCCCAGCGGAGAAGCTCGGCGCGTCGCTGGAAACGTCGGTCGAGGACGTGCTGCTCGGCGCGGTCCCGGACGTCAGCTTTTTCTGGGGCGGCGAGGACCTGCTCAGCGTTTACTGCCGCCATGCGGCGGAGCAATATCTGGACTATGATACACAGACCGCCTCCTTTGAGAGCGAGAAATTTTTGAATATCCTGACTGCCTGCGCAGCTGTTTCTTCCGCAGTGCCTGCCCCGGACAGCATCATGCAGCAGCCGATGCGCTCCGCCGCAATGTACCGCACCATGCAGGGGCAGTGGTACCAGCAGACCGGCGGCACGTTCCGCGTGCTCGCCCTCGACTCGGACGGCGGGACGGCATATCAGCCGGTTCTGCAGCTCGGCGTCTGCACCGGCTCCGCCATGCGGGAAGCGGCGGCGGAGGCGCTGCGGAATATGCTGCAGGAAGAATTTCAGCAGACCATTGCAGACGCGTTCCCCGTCAACCGCGCCGCACTGCGCGAGCTGATGCAGAAGGAGATCGAAGCCCAGAAGACTGAGCAGCAGACGGCCATCCGAGAGGAGGGCCGCGTCGAGATTGGAGAAGCGGGCGATCTTGCCTTCCTCTTCGACGAAGCTGCAGCCGACGATCTGATGAACGTGCTGGAGCACGCCGACTGCCGTTCCTGCGGCAATCAGGAGATTCTGAAAATCATCCTTGACGAGGCGGACGCCTTTTTCAAGGGCCGGAAAACCGCGCAGGAGGCGGCGCAGGTCATGGACAGGCGTGCGGCGCTGTTTATCGCGGAAGCAGGATGATACAGCCGGGCGGCAGCGGATATGCCGCCCGGTTCTTTCTGTTGACAACTGTAATCAAATGTGCTATGTTATGATTACAGACGTAAACAACAGGAGGGCGACACGGTGAACAGAATCGATCTGACACAAGCGGAATGGCAGCTTATGGAGAAGCTCTGGGACCACGCGCCGCAGACCGGGCGTGAGCTGACGGAGGCGATGGCGGCGCAGACCGGCTGGAACCGCTCGACGACGCTGACGCTTCTGCGGCGGCTGATGGAGAAGGGAGCGGTGCGCTGTGACGCGCAGGGACGCAAAAACGTCTTTTATCCCGCCGTCCGCCGCGAGGATGCAGCCGCGCAGCAGACGCGTGATCTGCTTGGCCGCGTGTATAAGGGGAGCCTGAGTATGCTCGTCAGCGAGATGACGAAGCGCGAGGCGCTCCCACAGCGCGAGATCGACGAGCTGCACGCACTGCTGCAGGAGATGGAGGAGAAAAAGCACCATGACTGAATGGTTTGTTTCGTCCGCCGTGTTGGCGGCGCTGCTCATCGGAGCACACTATCTGCTGCGCGGGAAAATCAGCGCAAGATTGCAGTACGCGCTCTGGCTGGTGCTGCTCGTGCGGCTGCTGCTGCCGCTTTCCATCGGGAAAACCGCCGTCAGCGTGGCAAATCTCCTGCCGGAGGCCGAACCGGCCGCTGTCATACAGGCGGAACCTGCCGCTGTGCCGCCCGCGCAGGCGGCCAGAACACCGGAACCGTCTGCGCCCGCAGCGCCGGTGCAGACGCCCGCACAGCCGGTGCAGCGCCCGGCGTCCACGCCTGCGCAGGCGGGAACGGGCAGCGCAGAACCGGAAAAATCTGCGCAGAAGCCCGCCGTTTCCGTGTGGAAGATTCTCATATTTGTATGGGCCTCCGGCGCGGCTTTGCTGGGGCTGTGGTTCCTGTTCTGCAACCTCCGGTACGGACGGCAGCTGCGGGCGGGCGTTCTGCGCGCGATTGCGCCGAAGGAGGGCCGTCCGGCTGTCCGGCTGACGCGGACTGCGCTGTCGCCGTGCCTGTTCGGGCTTTTCCCGCCCGCGATTTACGTGACAATGGACTGCGCGCAGGACGAGCAGCTGCTGCACCACTGCGCGGAGCACGAATATACGCATTATCTCCACCGCGACCACATCTGGGCCGTCCTGCGCGGCGTGTGCCTCGCGCTGCACTGGTTCAACCCGCTGGTGTGGTGGGCAGCGGCGCTTTCCCGCACCGACGCGGAGCTCTTCTGCGACGAGGATACCGTCCGCCGTCTCGGCGAGGACGCGCGTGCAGACTATGGCCGTTCGCTCATCCGCATGACGTGCCGCGAGCGAGTCGATCCCCTCAGCGCGGCGACAACAATGTCTGGGCGCGGCGGGCAGCTCAAAACGCGCATCATTTCCATCACAAAGCACCCGAAAACCGCAATTCCTGTTCTGATCCTCGTGCTTCTGCTCTGCGCCGCGGCAGTTGGCTGCACCATGACCGGCGCGAAGGATGCCGCGCCTGCACAGCAGACGCCGGAAAGAACGGAGACCACGCCCGAGGAACTGGAAGCAACGGCAGATACACGCGAGGAACCGGAAGCGGCAGTGGAATTCACCACCACACAGGACACGGTCACGCTCAGTGTCCCGGCACGATACGAAAACGAAATCACTGCGGACGATTCGTTTATGATCGAAGCGCCGGAGACCGGCGAGCATGACCTGGACGATGTGCTGTTCTCCTTCTACGACAAAAGTCAGGCGGCAGAAGACCGCCTCGGCCTCGTCTGGGCGATCCGCGCGTTCCAGTTTGAAGACCCGGCGGAGCTGGTCAAGGACGGCGCAGACCGATGGGTCGAGGAAAATCTTATGGCGCTGAACACGCATCTGCTCGGCACACGCGGCAGCACGGCATATTATTTCTTCTGCCTGAGCCCGTCGGACAAGGCGGTACGGCAGTATGACAGTTCGGACACAGCGGCGGTCAGCTCGTATTACCAGCACGCAGCCGACGGCTTGGATATCTTAAAGGATTTTGTTGTCCGCAACGGCCTTGCGCCGGTGGAGGGCGCGGTCGACTGGGAGGCGTGGTATCAGGAATTCATTCTGCCGCGCATTGAGACCGAAACGGACCCCGCCGCGGACGCGGCATGGTTTGCTGCACGCGAACCGGTGGAGCAGTGGCCCGAATTTACCGTGAACGGCACGTCGATCTATGATCTGACGCTGGACGAACTCACGCCCGCCTTCGGTAAGCCCACGCGTATTTATCACTGGATGGACATCGGGACGGAATACTATGACGTTGTGCAGTTCCCGGACGCCTCACAGATTGCGGGCTGGATAGATGAAGACGGCACAATTCACCATCCGGACGGCTCGCAGGCCGCGGGCTGGGTCGGCGAGGATGGGGAGCTTCATCACCTGAATGCCGCGTATTTGCGCCTGGAAAGCGGAACCGAGGTGTGCGGCATCCGCTACAGTTGGAATTACTTTGCGGCGGCGAACATCTTCCCACGCGATGCCGAGCCGGTGCTGGAGCAAATTGACGAACATACCACGCGGCTGAGGCTCGGCGGCGAGATCACCTACATGGGCAAATACAGCTACATCGAGTACATGGACGGCGTTCCCACAACGCTTGTTGTATGCAATGAGACACCCATGACGTTTTATATTGAAAACGGCGTGATCGCCGCCGTCAGCTGGATGGCGCCGGAGGAATCCATGCAGCTGCCCATCGCGGAGCAGCGCATGACGATCGACCCGAGCCTTCTGACGGATGAAAACCTGAAACGCATTCTGATCGGCCCGGAAATTGCGCTCGTCAACGACGGATTCACGTTCAATACGCCTGCCAATCTGTCTTCTCAGCAGTTGCTTATGCTGTTCCTGTTCTGGTCGGCGGACTCCACGCGCGATGACTACATTCAGGCCGACGGGAAATATCACTTCACGCAGGACTTTATCAACGATATTCTTTCGCAGCACTTCGGCACCGGCTGCTTCCTATTTGACATCACGCAGTGCGGAGACTATGACGCATCAGACGGCACGGCAGTCATTGAGAACGTGTCCGGCTTCGGCGGCGGCCCGGATCTGCGCATTGCGGACGTGCAGGTGCTGGAGGGCAGCACCGTACAGGTCACGGCGGATTTTTATAACGCCAACCCGTTCTTTGACAACAGCGGCGGTGAGATTCGCTATGCGCGTAAGGTCTATATGCTCGAATTTTACAGCACCGGTGTGCTGTTCCATTCGGCACGGTTCATGCCGCTTTCGGAGGACGATCTGCGGGCGGCCCTGCAGCTGCATACCGGCGAAACGACGGACGATCTGGCGCAGCTGTTCTGGACGTATGACAGCCAGAACCGCAATCTGCTGGGCAGTCTGCCAAGCGGCGACTGGACAGCGCTGCCGCTGACCGAAGACGCGTGGGACGGACTTTCCCTGTTCGTCTACGAGCGCTATGCGCGCGAAAACAACTGGCCGCTGACGATCAGTGAGACGGATTTCGACCATACGCTCGTCCGCTATTTCCCGCTGGGCCGGTACGGCTGGGAGGATCGCAGCTCGCACTATCTGACCTATCAGGATGGAACCTATACCCGCACCATCAACGACAACCACGGCGCGCGGTACTGTTATCTGAAACGCATCTCCTGCATGGCAGACGGAAGCTTCCAGCTGGTGTTCCGCTGTCTCGACGTGCCAGAGCTCACGGAGTACGCGGACGCGTCCGCGGACGTGCGCGCGGTCTATGACCACGCGGGCGCGGAGGAGCTTCAGCCGCAGGAATTCCGTCGGGCCGTGTACCGCGCGTTCGCCGACGGAGTCATTCCCACCGGAAACAGCATGACGGAGCTGACCGTGACCGTTCGCCTGACCGGCGAAGCGCGGTATCCGTTCCAGTTCCTGTCGGCCAGTGATGGATAACCAGAGCGGGATTTTCGGCGGCTTCCTTGATGGTCAGCTGCAAAACTGCTTGATCTGCTGTAGAGGCTGACGACTCTGTCGGCCCGATAAATGTTGCGAATTTGCCGTGAATTTTCGTTAAAGCGCTGCGTTCTGCGGGCGGACAGAGTCGTCCGCCCCTACGCCCAAATTGGTAAGCACTTTCAAGAAATAGGTTGACAAATGTAGCCTTGCATGCTATGATGGGTCTACAAAAGTAAACCAAGGAGGGATATCCTGTGCAATTATGCCAAAGCGAATGGACCGTGCTGCAAAGCCTGTGGGAGCGGCAGCCGCAGACGCTCATGCAGCTGGTGGAGGATTTGAAGCTCCGCGCCGGATGGTCGGCCAGCACGAGTAAGACCATGGCCGCCCGCATGACGGAAAAGGGCCTTCTGCGCTACGAGGGCAAGCCCCGGCGCTATTACCCGAACGTCACCCGCGAGGAAGCCGGGCTGGAGGAAACCGAGCAGCTGCTTTCCCGCGCGTTCGGCGGGAAGCTCGGCCTGCTGGTCAGCAATTTTGCCGACCACGGAAAAATCGGAAAGGACGAGCTGGACGAGCTTTACGCCATTCTGGACAGGGCTGCGGGCCGCGAGGAATAGGGGAGGGGAGTCATGCTGGAAATTCTCATTTCATCGACTGTTCTGATCCTTGCGCTGACCGCGCTTCGATTTTTCCTGCGCGGGAAACTCAATCCGCGCCTGCAATACGCGCTCTGGCTGCTCGCCGCGCTGCGGCTCCTGCTGCCGGTCTCGCTGGTCAGAAGTCCGGTCAGCGTGATGAACGCCGTCCCGGACGTGCCCGCCGCTGTGCAGCGGCTGACTGCTCCGGAAAATCGCCGTGCCCCGCAGACGGACAATACGCAATCCCCGGTGCAGACTGCCTCTGAGACGGAGACTGCGCCCACAGAGGCGCAGATGCAGCTGACGGGCAGCACGATTTTGAAACTCGTCTGGCTGACTGGCGCGGCAGCGATGGCGCTGGCCGTTCTGGCGCAGAATCTGCTGTTTCTCCGGAGACTGAAAAGAATCCGGCGGCCGTTTGCCTGCCCGGAAAGCCCAGTTCTGGTCTGGGTGGCGTCCGGGCTGCCGTCGCCGTGCCTTGTGGGGCTGTTCCGCCCCGAAATATATCTCACACCAGAGGCTGCGGCGGAGCCTGATACCCGCTGCTTTGTCCTCCGGCACGAATTGGCGCATTATCACGCACGGGATCAGCTCTGGAGCCTCCTGCGCCTCATCTGCCAGTGCCTGTACTGGTTCGACCCCTTCGTGTGGCT
>ENA-UOJS01001432-UOJS01001432.1-human-gut-metagenome-genome-assembly--contig:-C74-NODE-1432-length-19730-cov-8.964981_pt1 | contig 19730 bp, 19 predicted proteins | sample MGYA00242355_ERZ723902 | MGnify/ENA metagenome assembly ERZ723902 | reverse complement strand
TTTATCATAGAAGGACCTTGCCTAGATTATTTTACAGAAAAAGTTTCACAGACTCCGTGATTTAATATGCGGATATCTCCTTGATGTTATACTCGTTGCCTGTTTCGAGCCATGTGTTTTCGCTGCCGCAGTGTGGACAGATCTTGGCGTATTTGACCGTTTCGTAGGTCTTGCCGCAATCGCCGCAGCGTGTTATCGCCTTGATCGGCTCTATAATAAGCTCGGCCTCCTGAAGGTACTTTTCCTTTTTTATTGCCCACTGCCAAAAGTCTTTTATGTAGCTGGGTATTATGCCGCTGACCTCACCTATCTCCAGCGTCACAGAGGCAACCTTGGTAAGCTTATTTTCCTCGCACACATTGTTTACCGCACGAATGACATACATAACCGTTCCCATTTCATGCATAACATCACCTTATTTTGCGCCCGTCAAGCGCTTTACCGTAAGCTTTGCGGCACGCTTTATTCCGTGCTTGAGCACCGCCTGCTTTGCGTAGTCGCCATTTATGTAATGCGCAAACTCGGGGTGCGTTCTGTTCAGATGGATGGCGTCAAACTTGCACCGTGTCGTGCACAGGCCGCAGCCGATGCACTTTTTCTCATCGACGACAGTCCTGCCGCAGCTCAGGCAGCGGGAAGCTTCGAGCCTGACCTGCTCCTCGGTGAGCCCGATGCGGTTATCGTGCATGGTTTTGGTCTTGCTCTCGTCATTATCATTGAACTGCCGTTCGGGAACATGGCGCTTTTCCTCGGGTATGACGATATCGCCCTTGTCGAGAGCCTTGAAATTGCGCAGGTTGCGTGCGATCGTGAGACTGTGGCCGGGATGGACGAAGCGATGGATACTGGTCGCGCCCTCACGGCCGTTGGCTATTGCGTCAATGGTATACTGCGGGCCGGTGGCAATGTCTCCGCCGCCGAAGATATCCGCATCGTCAGTCTGCCATGTGATCTCGGCGGCCTTTACAAGGCGGCCGTTCTGCGTTTCGACCTTTGTACCCTCAAGGACGTTGCCCCAGTCGGCGCACTGGCCGATGGAGACATATACATTTGAGCAGGGCACGATGACCGTTTCGCTTTCGTCGTATTTCGGTGCAAAGCGGCCGTTTTCGTCCCTCACGGACAGGCAGCGCCTGAACTCAACGCCGGTGACCTTTCCGTTTTCGCCTATGATGCGCTTCGGGCCCCAGCAGTTGTTGATCTGTATACACTCGGCAATGGCTTCTTTCTTCTCGTCGTGGACGGTTGGCATATCCTCATCACTCTCAAGGCAATAGAGCTTGACCGCACCGTCGCCCAAGCGGGTAGCCGCACGACCGACATCAATGGCCGCATTGCCGCCGCCGATAACGACCGTATCGCCGCTAATAGAGGTAGTCTTTCCGCTGTTTACGCTGCGGAGAAAATCAATGCCGCCGAGAACGCCCTTAAGCTCCTCGCCCTCAATGTTCAGGCGGATTGCCTTCTGAAGTCCGATGGCAAGATAAAACGCCTTGTAGCCCTGCTTGCGCAGCTCGGGGATAGTGACATCCTTTCCAACCTCAACGCCGCACCTAAACTCGACGCCCATAGCCTTGAGCACCTCGATCTCGGCGTTGACGATATCTTTTTCAAGCCTGAACGAGGGGATGCCCTTTGTAAGCATGCCGCCGGGGATCGGGTCTTTATCAAAAACGGTCACGGGATAGCTCATATTTGCCAGGAAATACGCACAGCTCATGCCGGCAGGGCCTGCGCCGATGACGGCGATCTTCTGCGTGTAATCTATCTCGTCACCCTTATGGCGAATCTTCTTGGGAATGTATCTTGTTTCTGCATTCAGCTCACGGGATGCGACGAACTTCTTTATTGCATCGATGGAGACAGGCTCGTCTACAGTTCCTCTGGTGCAGGCATTTTCGCAGCGCTTGTTGCAAATTGAGCCGCACACCGCCGGGAACGGGTTATCCTGCTTTATGAGCTGAAGGGCCTCGTCATATCTGCCCTCGCCCGCCATTTTGACATAGCCCTGAATTGCGATATGTGCGGGGCATGCGGTCTTGCACGGCGCAGTGCCGGTATCATAGCACTGGATCTGATTATCCTCACGGTAGTTGTAGTTCCAGTTCTTTTTGCCCCAATCGAGCGTTTCATCCGGCAGCGTGACGGTCGGGTACTGGATCGGCCCTTCATGCGTGCACAGCTTTTGTCCGAGCTTGGCAGCGCCCGTGGGACAGATTTCGACGCACTTGCCGCAGGCAACGCAGTTTTCCGGCGTGACCCGCGCTCTGTATGCCGATGCCGAGCAGTTGGGGTTATTAAAAAGCTGCGAGCAGCGCAGTCCAAAGCACGAGCCGACGGTGCAGTTGCAGATGCCGAATATCTCATCGGGGCCGTCGCCGTTGGTTATCTGATGCATATATCCGTTTTCCTCGCAGCGCTCAAGTAGAGCAACGACCTCGTCGTAGCTTGCTTTCTTAACATCCTTGCCGGTCTCCCAAAGATACTGAGCATAGTCGCCGACGAGGATGCAGACATTGTCCTCAAGCTCGCCGCAGCCCTCGCCCCGAGTTACCATTGCCCTGCGGCACTGACAGGGGGCAATGGCGAACTGATCTTTCTCCTTATAGCGCTCCAGCCAATAGGAAAGATGCTCGACATCGAGCGATTGACTCTCTTTTGGTATCGCCTTTTCCACTGGGATGACATGAAAGCCCAGACCTGCGCCTCCGGGAGGGATCATGTGTGAAATGCTTTCCATCGGCAGATAGCTCATCTGATAGGAAAACTCTCCGACCTTCTCGGGCACACGCTTAAAAAGCTCCTTGTTGTAGACTAAATTCTCAGAGCTGCCGACAACGAAAACGGGAATGAAGTACTGTTTATGGCGGTCTTCATTGTGCCAGTTATATTCGACAATGCCGATCTGCGCAAGCTCCTCAAGAAGCTTTTCAACACGGCCGACCTCCCAGCCGAGCTTGTGTGCGACCTCGGCCGGAGTGTAGGGCTTGCGCACCTTCATCTTCAGCATCAGCTGCGCCATCTCGTCTGTCAGGATCTCGTCGAGCATCCAGTATTCCGGACGGGTTTCATCCATCTTGGTCTTACCGAGGGTGACATCCATACAGTCGGTTATATGCTTTGCCAGTTTTACTATAAGGTCTCTCATACGCCTGCTCCTTTCAGCGTCGTGATATGGTGAAGTGGTCACAAATAAAATAGCACTTAGATAATTGTTTGTCAATAAGAACATGAAAAAACCGTCGGATTTTCCGACGGTTTTTTCATTATCCGGCTTATATAACGGAATATGGCCCTTCGATAGCACTCATCTGACCGCTGCTTGCGTACTTGCGGGCGTTCTCAATATCCCTCTCGACTAAGCATTTGTACACGGTCTCCATGTTGTCGATAACGACCTGAATGCCGTTTTTCTCGATAAACATCTCATACATGCCTTTCTGCGGCTGGATAGTTGAATTATACAGGAGCGCACAGAACGAGTTCTGACTGATAATATACATCTTATGATAAAAATCAGTTATCAGCGTGCAGGTCTCGTGCAGTTCGTGCGGCTTTTTGACCTCGTCGAGTATCTCACCGAGCTGTGCTATCTCCTCATCGGAGGCTCGCTTTATCACGAGCTCAACTATCAGCGCATCCAGCGCAACACGGCTTTCGGTAAACGAACGGAACTCGTGCGCATTTATCTTGCCGCCGTTATAGCGGATGATCGAAAAAAATGTCTCCGTGTTTCCGTTGGCGATGTAATCGGCAACATATGTTCCATGACGGGGCTTGACCTCGACAAAGCCCTTTGCGGCAAGCTCGCTTATGCCTGCGTTGACAACAGTGAGGCTCACGCCCATGATCGTACAAAGCTCTCTTGCCGGCGGCAGCTTATCTCCGGGCTTCAGCTCGCCGGAAAGGATCTTATTTTCGATCTGACGCACAAATATCTCTCGCACCGACGGTGCGCTTATTTTATTAAAGGTCATAGTGTCCTCCGGTAAAAATGCATTGCTTAGGCTGATATACTACACCAAAAAGCAAAAGCGGGCAATCAATTTTTTATCCCGGCTTTCTGTGCTAAGCTTACAGCCTGTCCAGTTCTTTGTCACTCATACGGTATTCGGGTGCAACATTGTACACCGCCTCTGCCCGACGGCGGACGACCCGACGAAGGGGAAACGCTCCGGACTTTTTGCACCACTCGTAGGTTGTGTAATATGCAATATCTACCCCTATCGGAGCTATCGTTTCGGCAGACTCCGGACTTAGTATAACTCCGGCGTTTTGGCAGTTTGAGGTCAGCTGTATAATCCATTCATCGACCTTGTGAGTGGCATCGAGAATGTTAAGCTCCTGCAAAAGCTCCAGACGAAACAGCGCGCCCGTGAGCTCCGGTCCAAATTCTGTTGCTACGGTCAAAAATCGGTTGCACAATATCCACATCCGCTCAAAGTCGTTTGCCGCAGAAATGAAGTCGTCGAAAAAATCCTCCCTGTCCAGACGGACATCCGAAAGGATCTTGCCGATTATCTCTTTTTTTCCGGCAAAATTGAGATAAAAGGTCGAGCGGGCAATGTCCGCCTCACGGCAAATATCGTTTACTGTCGTTTTTTCATATCCGAGCTTGCGAAACAGCGCCACTGCGGCCGCTATGATGCGATTTTGAAGCTTTGCGGTTTCGTTCAGCATACCGATCTCTCCTTCGGACAGTGTGTCCATTCTTTTCGGACATTATATACGAAAATGCGTTTTTTGTCAAACGGCTTTCAACCCGTGTAGGCAAATACAAAGCATGTTTTTTGTGAGTTGTATAGAATGTAAGCTGCGTTAATTGAATGACAATCAGGCTTTTGGTATTATTATCCCAATACTTTCAGATAAAAAAACGGAGGAGAGGAAATGAAAGACCTGAAGCATCTCAACTACTTTGAGAACCTTTTGCAGGACAGCGGAAACGAGCTTGTCGATCACAAAGCACCGTGCTCGCTATCACAATGCAAACATTACTGCTGAAGAACTGACGGAAAAGACTTTTCACATCGAATGATATCAAATGTTGTAAAATAAACGCACACTGTGCCAAATGACGAAGGGAGATTATATGGGAGTTTGGAAAAAGACTCAATGCAACTTCTGCGCTCTGAGCTGCGGCTTGGAAATGGAGGTTGAAAACAACAAGATCATCAGCGTTCGCCCCGACCCGGACAGTCCCCGCACAAAGGGCTACTGCTGCCGCAAGGGCAGAACGGCAAAGTATTTTGTCGACCACGGCGACAGAATAAAGCATCCCCGCAAAAGAGTGGGCGACCACTACGAGGAGATAAGCTGGGAGCAGGCGTATAAGGAGATCGCCGAAAAGGCAAACAAGATCATCGCCATGCACGGTCCCCGTTCGTTTTCTATCCTCGGCTGCGCACTCGGCTCTGCGCAGACGCCCTATGCAACGGCAAAGGCGATGCTCAAGGCCGTCGGCAGCCAGTATATCTTTAACCCCATCGGCATCGAGTTTATGGGCAACTGGTGGAGCCACGGCAAGATCCTCGGCGACCAGATGCATTTTCTCGAGCCGGACGACCACAACAACGAGGTCATAATCTACTGGGGCTCGAACTCCTATGTCTCGCATCAGATACCGGATGCAAGAAAGGTGTGCCGTGAGTTTTCCGAAAACCCCGACAAGATGGTCATCGTCGTCGATCCCCGACTTTCCGAGACGGCTCGTATGGCGGATATGCACATCATGCCCGCCCTTGGCTCGGACTCGCTGTTTATGCGTGCGCTCATTGCGATCATCCTCAAAAACGGTTGGGAGCATAAGGACTACATAGACAAGTATGTCGCCGATTGGGACAAGGCGAAAAAGTGGTTTGAGAATGTAGATATCGACGAGAGCCTGCGTGTCTGCAAGATCCCGAGGAAGCAGGCAGAGGAGTTTGCAAAAATACTCACGACGAAGAAGTGGGGCGTGCATCAGGATCTCGGCCTGTTTTTCGGCAGACACAGCACCATGAACAGCTATCTGTGCATTATCCTCACTGTCATATGCGGAATGGCGCTCGTCAAGGGCGGCAATGTCGTACCCGAATGTGTTATAGAGCGAGGAACCTTCTCCGACGAAAACGACCCGAAGACCTGGCGCACTCCCGTCACAAACCGTTTCCCCGTTCTGAATGTTTACCCGGTCGGCATAATCCCCGATGAGATACTCGGCAAAAACCCCGACCGCATACGCATAATGTTCACATCCTTCGGCAACCCCCTGCGCAGCTATCCCGACAGCAACAAGATGAAGGAGGCGTTAAGCTCACTTGAGCTTCTTGTCGCCATCGACTGTGCCGAGACGGAGGTCACGCAGATCGCCGACTATGTTCTGCCCGGCAGGACCACCTATGAGGGCGGCGGCGACTTTAACGCCTTCACCCTCAACTATCCCGAGATCGTGTTCCAGTCACGAAAGCAGGTACTCAGACCCGAAGGCGAGCCTCGTGAGGATGTTCAGATCTTTGCGGAGCTTACCGAGGCGATGGGACTTATCCCCAAGCTTCCTCAGTGGCTGTACCGGGCGGCGGAGGACGCCGTTCTTACCGGCGACCGCATGTCGTATTTCGTTAAGCTTCTCGGCTGGACGGCGGCAGGTCACCTCAAGTATTTCGACCAGCTCGCAACGGTCATTGCACTGACGCTCGGCAAGGCGTATGGCTCTGCCGCAAGAGCGATTTCGTGGGCAGGTATGCTCACCAGCCCCATTTGCGGAAAGAGCGTCGTCACCGTCAAGGCTGACGAAAGGAAGCACCCCATTCTGACCAAGCTGCCCATGTTCAAGGACTGGTGTCAGATGGATGCGGCATTTGAGCTTGTCGACAACCACCCCGAGGGTGCGATCATCGGCATGAACGATCCCGATAATATGCTCAAGAACCATATCCGCACCAAGGACGGCAAGTTCCACACATGGTGCAAGGAGATCGACGAATACATGGAGCGCATCACACCCGAGGCCGAGGAGGAGGCGCTCAAGCTTCAGGGCGGCTGCAACATGATCCTTTCGGCAGGCCGCCACTCGGACGACGGTATGAATGCGACCATGCGAAATCCCGCTACCTACAAGCACCGTCAGCCGTATACCCTCGCAATGAACCCTGAGGACGCAAGGGAGCTGGGCTTTGAAAACGGGCAGATGGTCAGCGTGACGACGAAAGCGGGAAGGCTTGAGATCCCTGTTGAATACACTTGGCAGACAAGCCGGGGCTACTGCATGATACCCCATCATTTCGGATACACCTTTGAGGGTAAAAAGGTCGGCGAGCACTGCAATGTTCTGACCAGCCACGAGGATCTTGAGGAACTGACCGGCAACCCCGTATGGCGCTATACGCCGTGCAGGGTCGAGGCGATTTAAGGAGGTTAGGTCATGGCAAATGTGAAGATAAAAATAAACGGCAAAAGCGTCACCGTTCCCGAGGGAACAACAATACTTGAAGCCGCAAGAAAAAAAGGCGTTTATATCCCGACGCTGTGCGCATACGAGGGCTTAAAGCCCAAGGCCGCATGCAGACTGTGCATGGTCAATGTCAAGGGCGAGGACAAGGAAAGGCTTGCCTGCGCCGTCAGGGTCACGGACGGTATGGTCATAACGACAGACTCCGACGAGCTTTTCAAAAAGCGCAAGGCGATAGTCGAGGAAATGTTCCGTCAGCACACCGTTGACTGCCACCACTGCATGCGCATCGGCTCGACGCTGGCTAAGGACTTTGACCCCAAGTTCTGCAAGGACTGCTACTTCTGCGACTGCGTGAAGGACGGCTTCTGCGAGCTTCAGCAAAAGGCACTGGAGTTCGGCGTGGATGTGCTTCCCTTCGAGCCTCACGAGCATGATTTCGGCGTGGACGCTTCAACCGGCAGCGTTATCCGCAACATGGACAAGTGCATCAAATGCCGCCGCTGCCTGGATATCTGCAAGGCGCAGGGTGTCGGCATACTCGGCATAATAAAAACCGAAAACGGTCAGACCGTTGGTGCGAAAAACGGCCTGAAGGCCGACGGCTGCATCCGCTGCGGCAGATGTGTTGAGTTCTGCCCGACGGGAGCGCTGTATATGCTCGAGCACAAGGACGAGGTCGTGTATTTTGCACATCAGTACGACACGGAGACCGCCGCAATGGTGTGCTCATGCGTGATAGACGAGCTTGAAAAGCTCTACGGCGAAAAGTTTGAATACGGTCAGCTTTTGGCCGCCGTCAAAAAGCTCGGCATCGACCATGTGTACTCCCCGGCGTTTGCCCGTGCGCAGTCGCTGACTCAGGCCGCCCGCCTGCTGGATGAAAATCTCGGCAAAAAGCCCGTCCTTCTGACGGATAACCATGCGGCAAAAAGCTTCCTGCGCTCGCATTTCCCCGAGCTGGAGGAGAATTTTGCATTCTACGATTCAAAAGAGAAGTGCTTCGGCGACTATATGCATGAGCATCATCCCGGTGCAAAGCTCATTTCCGTGAGCAATAACAATTCCTCCGGCGCCGAGGCTGCCGAGACCGGCTGTGTTGATTATTTCATCAACGCCCGTGAGCTTTACCGCATCATCATGCGCACCGGCGGCAGACCGTCGGTCAAGCGCCCGATCGAGGCCGAGGAGATAGCCGAATTTGAAAAGTGCGGCCGCTATGCCGAGCTGTTTGAAGCCGGCGGCTGGTATGTCGATAAGCCGGCGGAGGAGCTTGAATTTACCGAAAACGGTAAACGGTACAAGGCGCTCATCTGCCATAATCTCGGTCAGGTCAAGGCTGCCGTAGCCAAGCTTGACAAATACGATGTGATCAAAATAACGGCATAAATCAAAGCAAAAAAACTCCGAGTCATACGGCCTAAAGCGAAAGCCACGGCCGTGTGACCGGGGTGCAGCCGGAAACAGCTGCGCCTTCCGTTTTTGAAAAGGAGTATAAAATGAACAAAGATAAACTCAGGTGCCTTATTATAATGGCGCTTTGCTGCGACCTTGGGCTTTTTTCAAAGCGGCTCATTGCGCCAGCGGCAAATGTCATTACCGACGCTCTGCACATACCCGGAGGGATAGGCACGGCCTTTTCCCTCATGTTCCTTGTCGTGGCGGCAGGCCTCATGCCGAGGTTCTGGTGCGGCACGGTCATGGGTGCCGTGCAGAGCGTGATCGCTCTTTCTTTGGGAATGGTGGGCAGCATGGGAGCACTCTCTCCGATAGGCTACATTGTTCCGGGCTTTGTCATCGATTGTGTAATGTGGGCGGCAAGAAGGCTCAACGCAAAAACGCAATACACCGTTATAATTGCCAATATGCTTTCTGCGGCAGCAGCAAGCATCACCGCAAATTTTATAGTGTTTCGTTTGAGTGGAGTAGTTTTGCTGCTATATGTATCGGTCGCACTGACAAGCGGTGCATTATGCGGCGTTTTGGGAGGGGAGCTTCTCAGACGGCTGCAAAATATCAAGCCAAGTGAAAAAAGGAAGGACGATCATCATGAAAAAGAGCTCGAAAATTATAATAGCAGTTATTGCGGCGCTGATCGCACTGACGGCGGTTTTGGCAGTCATACACTCGGTCGCTCGAACCGAAGTGCCTGACGGAGCGCTGCTGGTAAGCTGCGGCGGCGAGAAAAAATATGTCGATCTCAATTCGTTCAATGCCGTTCCCGTTCAGGGCAGCGTGATCAACGGCAAGGGCGAAAAAAGCTATATCGACACGCAGGGTGTCCCGCTTGCCGATGTGATAAAAGGTGCGGGATTTGACCCGAATAACGCTGCGGCAGTCAGGGTGACGGCAGACGATGAATTTTCCGTCGAGCTTAGCGGAGACGAACTGAACGAGGAAGGCAAAGCATATCTTGTCGGCGAGAACGACGGCAGTGTGCGGCTCGTCGTTTTCGGTGACAGCAACGCCAAGCGCAATGTACGCAATGTTGTAAGTGTTGAGATAAGCCTTAAATGAATATTCTGAAGAAATTCACAAGCAAGCGCAACGATGTTTTTCTGGCAGAGGACGAAAACGGTCGCTTTGTTATAAAGCGGTATGCAAGGGCAGAAGATGCGGCAGCGGAAAAAGCGGTATATGACCTCTTGTCCGTCGGCAAGGTGCGTATTCCGAAGCTCTTGACCTCCGATGAGCACGAGCTGAAGCTCGAATATATTGACGGTGTTACCTTCACGGAGCTTCTCGAGAGTCAGGAGCGTGCGGAAAGCGTCGATTTTGCGCCGTGGGAAAAGCTTGTCAAATGGCTCTGCATGCTTGATAAGGAAGCCGGACTTGCTCCGGGCGACTGCAATCTGCGCAATTTCATCTTGGATACACGGGGGCAGGTCTGCGGAATAGACTTTGAGGAGTGCGGAGAGAGCGGCATTTTAGAGGCAGCCGCTGCGGTCTGCGCTTTCGTCGAGCTGTACAATCCGCAGGAGACGCCGCTTAAAATGTCCGTTTCGCACTTTTTGCAAGAGAAATTCTCCGAAATTGCGGGTATATCCGCTCAGGAGCTTGCCGAGCAAACAGCTTGTCAGAAGGCTGCGATAATTTCAAGGCGTGAGCGCAAAAAATATGACGCTGCGTTTTCTGCGGTCATTCTTTCAGGTGGCAAAAGCTCCCGCATGGGCTCGTGCAAGGCAGAGCTGCCGTGGGGCGGAAAAACGCTCGTCGAGCATCAAGCGGATAGAATTATGGCTCTCGGCATCAGCGACATCATGGTCTCGGGCTATTCAAGACCTGTCACCGGCACAAGATATGTCCCGGATCTCTATCCGGAAAAGGGACCTCTCGGCGGAATCCATGCCTGCCTGTGCACCGCAAAAAGATCTGCGTGCTTTGTGATAAGCGTGGACGCTCCGCTGTTTTCGCCGGATGGAATGAAGATGTTGATAGAAGCGCACCTCGCCGGAGACAGTTCGATAACTGTTGCCGAGCATTGCGGAACGCTTGAGCCGCTTATCGGTGTGTATGACAGCAACCTGTCCGATGCAGCTGAAGAAATCCTGCAAGGCACAAATACCTCCGTCAAACGCCTGCTTGACCAAACTGGTTTTGCAGTATGTGAATTTTCAGATGAAAATTCGGTTCGAAACTGCAATACGCCTGACGAGTACAACGAGCTGTGTGCAGAGACAAAAGAGCATCATAAAATCGACAATAAATAAAGAAAAGGGTGGCAGAGATACTTATCTGTCACCCTTTCGGCTGCACGCTTTATGCAAAAATCAGCTCTGTGTTCACAATTTCCATCGCACGATTTCGGACATTGTTCATTCGACTGACCCACTTCAATTGGTCGGCGGCTTTTAGCCGCTCGGTTATCCCCTCCGACGCAGCAATCTGCTGTACCAATAGTTCAAACATTGCTTCCGCCTGCCGGTCAACATCCGCAAGATAGGCATTCAGTTTGCCACTTGTCAACAGGCTGGCGTAGACAGTTTTGCGGTGGCGTTTCAAATAGTATAGATGCCGCTGGCCCCACATCCCGATTGGCTCTTGCTCCGGCTCATCCTCTCCGACAATGAGATAGTAATCACCGACCAACTCATATTTCAGCCCCGTGCGTTCATCCGCAATGTATTTTTCCATTGAATTGACCTCCTAAAGATTTTATGAAATCATTGTAGCGGGAGAATTATCTGAAATCGAATGTGTGGATATAGAAAATCACCGAGATTAGCCCATTTAGGACTTTTCTCGGTGATTTTCTATTTGCCCTTGCTATGCCTGATCACTTGATTCTTTGAATGCTTCGTTATCAGCCCGCAGCTTTCGTGCCGGGAGCTTTTTGCGCCCTTACCGCAGACCGTGCATGAAGCCGTCCATGGCCGTCGCGTGGATGTCGCCGCCGATGACGCGGTTGCGGTAGACAAACAGCTGCGCGAGCACGGTGTCCGTCGAGCCCTCGTAGTTCGTCACGCGGTAGGTATAGGCCGTGCACGTCTCGCCAGCGTAGGTGGACAGGTCAAAGCCCTGCTGCTTTTGCAGGGCGTTGTAATCGCCGAAGACACCGTTGAACACGCGCGGGATCACGATCTCCTGCGTCGTTTCGGTCGCGGGGTCCGCCTCCCAGCCCAGCGCCTGCAGATAGGCGATGCGCCCGTCGGTTGTTGTGACGTTGTAGTGCGCCGAGAGCACGCCGTCATTGCTGCGCCAGATGACGGCCAGCGCCAGCAGCACGGCCAGACCGATGAGCGCGAATACGACGGTCCGTCTTGTCCAGTGAAAGGATTCGAGCTTCATAACCACACCTCGGAACAAGCCTATTCAAATTTGCCGCCGGATATGTTATAATGAATCCAAATGTCCGCAAAGGAGGGGGCGCACGTGATCCGTCTGGACAAATATCTCGCCGATACCGGCGCCGCTTCCCGGCGTGAGGCCAAGGCGTATATCCGCCGCGGCGAGGTCACGGTCGACGGTGTGCCTGCCCGCGTGCCGGAGCAGAAGATCGCGGAGACCGCAGTCGTCTGTCTGCGCGGCCAGCCGCTGCGCTATCAGACCTATCACTACTATATGCTGCACAAGCCCGCCGGCGTCCTCACCGTGACGGCCGACCGCAGCCAGCTGACGGTGCTCGATCTGTTCCCGCCGGAGCTGCGGCGCTTTGGGCTCGTGCCTGCGGGGCGGCTCGATAAGGACACGACCGGCTTGCTGCTCGTTACGGACGACGGGGACTATGTTCACCGCGTCATCACGCCGAAAAAGCATGTGCCGAAGGTCTATTTCGCGCGCACGGATGGGCAGCCGACGGATGCGGATGCAGAGCGCTTTGCGCAGGGTGTCGTCCTCGGCGACGGGACGCAGTGCCTGCCGGCCCGACTCGAGCGCCTGCCGGAGCAGGGGGGCTGCCGCGTCACGGTTTATGAGGGGAAATACCACATGGTCAAGCGGATGCTGGCCGGCTGCGGGACGCCGGTTTTGCAGCTGCACCGGTTGTCGATCGGCGCACTGATGCTCGATTCCGCGCTGTCCCCGGGCGCTTACCGGGAACTGAGCCCGGAAGAGGCAATGCTTGTTTTTTCGCTGCCAACTTCGTGAAAATTTACAAAAGTTCGGGAAATTATCCGACTATCTCACGAAATTTCGAAAATTATTCACAAAAAACGACCATTTTTCTATTGAAAAATGCACATAAATCGGCTATTATGTAAAGTAGGAAATTGGTAGGTGCTGTGGGAGACTGCGGCGGCCGTTCGTAGGAGGAAAAGATATGTCGAGCAGAATTTTTCAGGGCGTGATCGTTCAGATGAAAGATGCCACCACGCGCTGCATCGGTGTTGTGGACGAGCAGGGGTTTGTCATTGCCTGCAGTGAGCTTTCGATGATCGGCTCGCGTCTGGATGACTTTCAGGCCGCAGTGGGCGAAGTGCAGGAGCAGCTGTTTGCAACGGACACGCGCACGTATAAGATCCTGTCTGCCAGCACGGCGCGCTTCGAGTATGCCGTGTTTGTCGAGGGCAATGACCAGACGGCGCGCAGCATCTGCATTCTCGCGGCCGTCGGCATGACGGAGGCCAGCACGAACTTTGAGGAAAAGCATAACAAAGCCGCTTTCGTCAAGAACATCATTTCGGACAACATTCTCCCCGGCGACGTGTATGTGCGTGCCAAGGAGCTGCATTTTACCACCGACGTGCCGCGCGCTGTGCTGCTGGTGCGCCAGGTGAATGTGACGGATATCGCTGTGCTTGAACTGATCCAGAATATGTTCCCGGACCGGCAGCATGATTTTGTGCTCAGCGTGAGCGAGTCGGACATCGTCGTCATTAAGGAAATGACGCCGGATGAGACCTCGGAGGATATCTGCGCGCTGGCCGAGAGCATTGAGCGCACCGTGCGCACGGAGCTGCACGTCCAGACGGTCGTTGGCATCGGCACGACGGCCAACCACCTGCGTGAGCTGGCTGACCGCTACAAGGAGGCGCAGGTCGCCATTGAGGTCGGCAAGGTGTTTGAAAACGAGAAGCCGGTCATTCACTACGATAACCTCGGCATCGGCCGCATCATTTATCAGCTGCCGACGACGCTGTGCGAAATGTTCCTGTCCGAAGCGTTCAAGAAAAACCCCATCGAGGCGCTCGATGAGGATACGCTCGACACGATCAATCGCTTCTTTGAGAACAACCTCAACGTTTCGGAGACGGCGCGTAAGCTCTACGTCCATCGAAACACTTTGGTATACCGGTTGGAGAAAGTCAAGAAGATTACGGGCCTGGATCTGCGCGAGTTTGAGGATGCGATCCTCTTCAAGGTCGCGGTCATGGTAAAGAAATACCTCGACTCTCAGAACACCGCCAAGTTCTGAGCACTTACCCGGGCGGGCGTAAGCCCAACATATTGGAGGACATCTTATGGTTCAAATGAACGATGTGAAGATGGTCTACGGAAACACGGAGGCTGCGGCCCTCAATGGTATCTCATTTACGATCAATGAGGGCGAGTTCGTGTTTCTGGTCGGACCGTCCGGCTCCGGCAAGACGACGATCATCAAACTGATCACCGGCGAGCTGAGCCCCACATCCGGACAGATCACGGTCAACGGCTTTGATATGCAGGGCATCAAGCGCCGCAAGCTGCCGAAGCTGCGCCGGACACTGGGCGTCATTTTTCAGGATTTCCGCCTGATCGACAAAATGACGGTGTATGAAAATGTTGCGTTTGCCATGCGTGTGGTGGGGGCATCCAATAAGGAGATCCGCCGCCGCGTGCCGCAGGTGCTCGAGCTGGTCGGCCTGGCCGACCGGGAAAAGCGCTTCCCGGCGGAGCTTTCCGGCGGCGAGCAGCAGCGCGTGGCCATCGCCCGCGCGCTCGTGAACAATCCGCGCATGATCATCGCGGACGAGCCGACCGGCAACCTCGACCCGGTGCGCAGCCTGGAACTGATGCTGCTGCTGGAGAAGATCAACGAGCTCGGCACCACGGTCCTCGTGGTGACGCACGAAAAGGAACTGGTCGACGCTTTTTCCAAGCGCGTCATCTCCATCGACGCCGGAAGAGTCATCAGTGACGGATTGGACGGGTACTACGGATATGAAGCTGAATAGATTCAACTACCTGATGGCGCAGGGCGTGAAAAACATCTTCACGCACGGTTTCATGTCCTTCGCGTCGATCACGATCATCATCGCGTGCCTGCTCATCATGGGCAGCTTCTCGCTGCTGACGCTCAACATTGATGCGAACATCGACCGCCTGCAAAACCAGAACGAGGTCATTGCCTACGTCGATGAGACGCTCACGGAGGATGAGGCCCGGGCCATTGAGCCCAAGGTCGCCGCGGTGCCGAATGTTGCCTCAGTCGAGTTCGTCACGCGCGAGCAGGCCATGCAGACGTTCGAGGCCGAGTATGACTCCGACCTCTTTGACAACATTGACGCGTCGGTCTTCCGTCACCGCTATGTCGTGACGCTCGACGACCTGTCACTCATGAAGGACACGCAGACCGCGCTCAAGAACGTGGACGGCATCGCCGATGTCACGGCGCATTTGGACTACGCGGAAAACTTCATCACGTTCCGGAACATTGTGAGCGTGGTCTCCGTCGTTTTGATCGTGATCCTCATTGCGGTGTCCCTGTTTATCATGACCAATACCATCAAGCTGGCCACGTTCGGCCGGCGTGAGGAGATCGCCATCATGAAGATGGTCGGTGCGACGAATGGCTTCATCCGTCTGCCGTTTGTGGTCGAGGGCCTTGTGCTCGGCCTCGTCGGCGGTCTGATCGCGTTCCTGCTCCAGTGGGGACTCTACAGCCTAATCGTCGGCAAGATCATGTCCACCATGGCGGCCGGCATCATCACGGTGCTCCCGTTTGCATCCGTGTCGCTGCCGCTGCTGCTGGTGTTTCTCGGTGTGGGTGTGCTCGTCGGCGTGTTCGGCGGCCTCACGGCCATTCGCAACTATCTGAAAGTCTAAGGAGGAAATCGAATGAAGATGAACCGCAAAGTCGTTCGATCCGTTATTTGCGTGCTGCTGGCGCTGATTTTCGTCATCTCGCTCATGACAGCACTGATCCCGACCAATGCCAGCGCGGCATCTCAGTCGGAGATCAACCAGCTTACGCAGCAGCGCAAGGAGCTGCAGGCCAAGCAGAAAGAGCAGCAGAAGACCATCAACAGCCTGCGTTCGAAGAAGGCCAGCGTGGTGGATCAGAAGGCTGCGCTCGATAAGGAAAACGATCTGGCCCAGCAGGAGATCGAGCTCGTCAAGGAGCAGATCACGGCCTATGACCAGCAGATCGAGGACAAGGGCGTCGAGCTCGAGGCCGCCAAGCAGGAAGAAGAGGCCCAGACGGTCCGCTTCCGCAGCTGCGTGCGCCACCTTGAGGAGTACGGCCAGATGTCTTACATCGCCATCCTGCTCGAGGCGACCAGCCTGTCCGACCTCCTTGCCCGCATGGACATGGTCGGCGAGGTCATTGCATATAATAAACAGGTACAGGCCGACATGACGGCCGCCCGCGAAAAGGTCGAAACCGTCAAGGCGGAGCTCGAGGATGCCCGCACTGAGCTGCAGGATAAGCAGTCCGAGCTCGAGACCAAGCAGGTCGCGCTGCAGCAGAAGGTCTCGGAGGCCAATGCGCTGCTCGCCGGCCTGGAATCGGATATCAACGCCTATAAGAGCGTCTACGATCAGTATGAGCAGCAGCAGAAGAACGTGCAGTCGCAGATCGACAAGCAGGTCGAGGAGCTGCGCCGCCAGGAGGAAGCGAACAAGAACAACAACCCCGGCTATGATCCGGGCAAAGCCAACGGCTCCACCGGCACCATGATGTGGCCGTGCCCGTCCTGCCACTACATCACCTCGCAGTTCGGCTGGCGCTACCACCCGATCTATCAGACGCAGAAGTATCACTCCGGCGTGGACATCGGCGCGAGCTACGGCGCGACCATCGTTGCGGCCGACGGCGGTACGATCATCACGGCCGGCTCCGTGTCCGGTTACGGCAACTGCGTTGTCATCAACCATGGCAATGGCATCACCACGCTCTACGGCCATATGAGCTCCATCGCGGTGTCTGTCGGTCAGAAGGTCTCCAAGGGCCAGACGATCGGTTATGTCGGCTCGACCGGCAACTCCACCGGCCCGCATCTGCACTGGGAAGTCACGGTCAACGGCGTGCGCCAGAACCCGCTCAACTATGCGAGCTGATTGGACATATTTTGATTGAATGAAACTGCCGGGCGGCCGGAAAATGGCTGCCCGGCTCATCTGCTGCATTGGGGGCTGCCCGGTGCGGGCAGCAATTGGATCCGGAGGGATAGCATGGACGAACACAAGCCACAGGAACAGGCACCGGAAAAAGTGCCGGCCCGCAGAAAAAGCGGCAGAATGCGCGGCTGGAAGGCGAGTATCCTTGCCTGTGTGACCTGCATTCTGGTGACTGCACTGGTCACGTCGATGATCTTTGTCGGCAAATTCGGCGGCAGCAGCAACTATAAGCTCGCGCTGAAGTTTGCGCAGGTCAAGCAGGTCGTGGACAAAGACTATATCGGCGACGCGGACGACACGGCCATCAGCGACGCCTCGTCGAGCGCGATCATCAGTGCCATCGGCGACAAGTGGAGCTATTACATGACGGCTGAGGAATACAAGGCCTACCAGATGTACTCCAACAACGAGTACGCCGGCATCGGTGTGACCATCCAGCTCGACGATAAGACGAAGGGCTTTCGCATCACGGCGGTGACGAGCGATTCCCCCGCGGCGAAAGCCGGCCTCAAGCAGGGCGACATCATCACGGCGATCGACGGGGAGAATGTCACGGGCAAGACGCTCTCGGACGTGCAGAGCACCATCCGCGCCAAGCTCAACAAGACGCTCAAGCTCACCATCCAGGATTCCGCCGGCAAGAGCCAGACCGTCACGCTCGACTGCACGGTCATCTATACCGACCCTGTGACGTATAAGCTCATGGACAACGGCGTCGGCTATATCCAGATCCGCAACTTTGAGACCGGCGGCGGCAGCCGTGCTGTGCAGGCGGTCGATAAGCTGCTCGACCTCGGCGCAAAGTCGCTCGTGTTCGACCTGCGCGATAACCCCGGCGGCCTGCTCTCGGAGCTCATCACGATCCTGGACCACCTGCTGCCGCAGGGCGATCTGTTCGTGAGCGTCGACGGCAACGGGAAAGAGACCGTCACGCAGAGCGACAGCGTCTGCGTCAAGGTGCCGATGGCGGTCATCGTCAACGGCAACACCTACAGTGCGGCGGAGTTTTTCGCGGCTGCGCTGCAGGAGTATGACTGGGCGACCATCGTCGGCCAGAACACGACCGGCAAGGGCCGCAGCCAGACGACCATCGCGCTTCCGGACGGCAGCGCCGTGCACATCTCGAGCCGGAAATATCTCACGCCCAACCGCGTGGACCTGTCCGAGCAGGGCGGCCTTGTGCCGGACGTTGTCGTGGCCCCGGCCGCGGACAGCGATGTCGATGCGCAGCTCGAAGCGGCCATCGCCGCGCTGCGCTGAATCAAATCGTATACACGAAAATTTCAATGATATAAGGAGACGGATTATGGCGATCGACAGCAGATATAAGATGAGTCAGGAGCGTCTGGACACGCTCAAGGAAGAACTGCACTACCTCGAGACGACCCGCGAGAAGGAAGTCGCGGAGCTCATCAAGGAGGCGCGCTCATTCGGCGACCTGTCGGAAAACAGTGAGTACGACGAGGCCAAGACGGAGCAGGGCAAGCTCTATTCCCGCATTGCTGAGATCACGGACCTGATCGAGAACGCCGAGGTCGTGGAGAAGGTCGAGGTCGCGGCGGACGTCGTGACCATCGGCAGCCGCGTGCGCGTGCTCGATGTCGATGAGGACGTGGAAGAGGAGTACACCATCGTCGGCTCGCAGGAGGCCAACCCCATGGAAGGCTGCATTTCAGACGACAGCCCGTTCGGCTTTGCGCTCAAGGGCCACAAAGTCGGCGAGACCGTCACGGTCGCAGCCCCGGTCGGCGAGCTGCAGTTTAAGATCATCGCCGTCGAAAACGAAGACTGAGGAGTCCATCATGAACGAAGAGAGAAAGAACCAGCAGGCGGCGGCAGAGCCGTCCCTGTCCGAGATCCTTCAGATCCGCCGCGACAAGCTCAAGGCGCTGCAGGACGCCGGGCGCGACCCCTTCACGCAGACGCGCTTTGCGCGCAGCGCCTATTCGACCGACATCAAGAACGATTTTGACGCCTATGACGGCAAAACGCTGCAGGCCGCCGGCCGCATCATGTCCAAGCGCGGCATGGGCAAGGCCATTTTCTGCGACATTCAGGATGACCGCGGCCAGATCCAGCTCTACGTCCGCAAGGACGCTGTGACCGAGCAGGAGTTTGCCGATTTCCGCAAGTATGACATCGGCGACATTATCGGCGTGAGCGGCTATGCGTTCAAGACCAAGACGGGGGAGATCTCCATCCATGTGCAGCAGGTCACGCTGCTCAGTAAATCTTTGCGCCCGCTGCCGGAGAAGTTCCACGGCATGACGAACACGGAGCTGCGCTACCGCCAGCGCTACGTGGATCTCATCATGAACCCCGAGAGCAAGCGCAATTTCCAGATCCGCAGCCAGTTCGTGGCCTACCTGCGCCGCTATCTGGACGGCCTGGGCTTCATGGAGGTCGAGACTCCCGTGCTCAGCCCCATCGCCGGCGGCGCGACGGCGCGCCCGTTCATCACGCACCACAACACACTCGACATTGATATGTACATGCGCATCGCGACCGAGCTGCACCTCAAGCGCCTGATCGTCGGCGGCAT
>ENA-UOJS01001431-UOJS01001431.1-human-gut-metagenome-genome-assembly--contig:-C74-NODE-1431-length-19756-cov-29.525202_pt1 | contig 19756 bp, 18 predicted proteins | sample MGYA00242355_ERZ723902 | MGnify/ENA metagenome assembly ERZ723902 | reverse complement strand
ATGACAAAAACTATGAGCTGATCGAGTACTTAAACGACGTCAACCGTGAGCATGCCGAGGTACTGGTCGAGCAGAACATCAATGGCAGGACGGATACCTCTTATATCTACGGAGCGGAGATAAACGGCGGATTCGACCGGATCTCCCTTGACCGGTTCGATGGCAGCACCGGCTACTACCTCTACGATGCCAGAGGAAGCGTCTCCGGCATCACCAATGAAGAGGGACAGGTCTGCCAATCCTACCGCTACAGTGTCACCGGTGAGATCACCTTCGGGGCTCCGCAGTATGAAAACGAATATATCTACAATGGGGAGTCCTACAATCCGAATATCGAGAGCCAGTATCTGAGGGCAAGGTACTACTGTGTGGTAACAGCGACCTTCCTCACCGAAGACAGCTACCTCGGCAGCCAGACAGAACCGCTGACGCTTAACAGGTATAATTACTGCGTGAGCAGCTATCTGAATTATACGGATCCGAGCGGGAAATGGATATATGAAAAGGAACAGAATGAATTTGTGGTGAAATATATTCAGACATCCGCAAATGAAAAACAAAATAGGAAGATTGATTTTTATATTGCCAAAACATTTTTGAGTGCATTACATGAACTGAACTCTCCACAAGCATCTGTTGACTATGTATTATCGTTTGACTATAAGCATGATATGCCATATGCAAAAAGCATTATGTTAAAAGCATATAAACAAAATAGTAGTTATGCCTGTGAAATTTTTCATGTATCAATAGAACAACTTGAGGAGTTTGGATGGAAAGCTATAACAGGAGATAAACAAAATTATATCATAAAGTTCAACCGTACCTTGAATCAATATGGCATAACAAGCAAGGCAAGTATTACAATGCTTATGGCAACAATGGCGCATGAAAGCAATTTTGGACAAGACAATATTGAAGGAATGCAAAATGGAAAAGAATTGTTAACAAAAGATAATTGGAAAAGCTATATTAAAGATGTTGCAGGTAACTCAAACTTAGAATTTGATGACAGAGGTGTAGGATATATTCAATTAACTGGAAAACAAACGCAAGAAAATTTTTTAAAAGCCATTGGTAGAGATTGTGATATGGTGAACTTCGGAATGGACAAAGTTCATTATATTGCAAAATATTATAGCTTAGAGGCTGCTGCATGGTTTTGGGCAACTACGAATGTCGTAAAAACAGGTATGGGCAGTTTAAATGATTATGTTAATGCTAATGGAAATTCGGAGGCTATATTCCTCATTACACAGTATTATGTTAATGGATTTACTGCAACAGATAAAGATTTAGCAACAATAAGATTAGGAGGGGAGTATAAAATTAAAAATGATCAGCTGATAGTTGGAAACAACAGCAATCCATTACCAAAGAATTGGAGGGATCGAAGTGAAAAGTATGACAAAGCTTACGAGATATTTGGTAAATAAGTTTGTGGCTATACTTGTGTTGAGCTTATGTATTGCAGTATCGATAATAGGATGTTCATCGAACGAATCTGAGATTTATGAGGAAAGTCAGAAATCGGAAACCATTAATACATATGAAACTGAGGCGGAAGAAACAACAATAGAGGTTGACGATGCGCAAGAACCTCAGTTGTTGTCATGTTATGAATATGAGATTCAACAAAAGACATTTAATTTTTCGATAGATAACGGAGAGAGCTATCATATCCCATATGTCCAGATTCAAGGATGTCCGGATAAGAGGCTGCAGTGGAAAATTAATCACACCTTGTGGAAAGATGCCTGCTGGTTATTTGACTGCGCACAATTAGATATACATATATATGTCATTTGGGATGACGATGACCCTTATACGATTGCGGGAATATATCAGTATAAACAGTATCTTTCTGTTGTTTACGAAGGAACGGAGGATCGGCGTTTGCCTGGGAAGGTTATGTATGCTATTGTAGTGAATATGCTTACAGGGGAAAGAGTGCTCCTAAGCGATATGATAGCTAATACAGACAAATTTAAAAATATGTTGCTTCACTACTTTGATGGAGATGAGCGGGAACCCCGAATGTTTATATTAGAGGGAGATCCTGAGAGGATATTGCATTATGGATCAATGACGGAAGCGGAAATGATAGTTGACAGCAGAACCATGCAGGGAGAATATCCGGAGGATGATGACGGGCAGATAGATTCTGTGACATGGCTGTATGGAAATATATCTTTTTACATGTCGGATGATGGCTTTATTGTACTTCCTGAGGCAAAGTATTTTGAACCCTTAATATTTTCATGGGATGAAATGTCAGGAATTATAAATTGGAAATAATTGATACTGATGTAAAAAAGGCAAGGGAAAAAACTACGAACTGACTGAGTACTTAAACGATGTCAACCGTGAGCATGCCGAGGTACTGGTCGAGCAGAACATCAATGGCAGGACGGATACCTCTTATATCTACGGAGCGGAGATAAACGGCGGATTCGACCGGATCTCCCTTGACCGGTTCGATGGCAGCACCGGCTACTACCTCTACGATGCCAGAGGAAGCGTCTCCGGCATCACCAATGAAGAGGGACAGGTCTACCAGTCCTACCGTTACAGCGTCACCGGAGAGATCACATTCGGTGCTCCGCAGTATGAGAACGAATACACCTACAACGGAGAATCCTACAATCCGAATATCCAGAGCCAGTATCTGAGGGCAAGGTACTACTGCGTGGTAACGGCGACCTTCCTCACCGAAGACAGCTACCTCGGCAGCCTGACAGAACCGCTGACGCTTAACAGGTATAATTACTGCGTGAGCAGCTATCTGAATTATACGGATCCGAGCGGAAACTATTATACGACATGGCAGGGAGAAGCAGCGCATAGGTCTTTACAGGAATATTTCAAGGGAGAGTATAGATACCGGTATGGGTATGAAGCATATACAGAATATAGAGTGACTGGGTACACAGGTAGTAAAACAGGAATAGGATATGCAGATATTGTATTAAAAAGACCAGATGGAGTATATGAAGTATATGAAATAAAACCATATTCACAAAAGGACTTGGGAGGTGGTATTGAGCAGAGGCAGGGATATATTAGAGCAATGGAAGGAGAATTAAAAAGCGTAGATAGAAATGGCAGAGCATTTAATCCTAATTTCCTGGTTTTGCCAATAATAGATGCACAATATAATTATGCAACTTACTATACAGACCCCAGTAGACCTGGAATGATATATTATAACTTGAGCAAAACAAAGAACCCCAAATATGTAACAGCAGTAATCAAACAGGCAGATGAAAAGAAAGAGGTATGGGGATGTGAACCATTTAGTACATTAACTAAAGTACTAAATATTATTACAGATACAATGATAGTAGAACGGGTTGGAGAAAGTATTCTCGACCGAGCCACACAGAATGTATTTCCATTTTTTATGTTGCCAAAAGATATGCTAGATTATATGCGAGTTTACCCGATTGGTTATGAGGATATTCCAGAGTCTTCATCATAGAGTTTATAGTTCCTAAACATGAATAGATTATAGAGAAGAGATAGTATGTAAAATGGGAGGTTTTTTAACCTCCCATATTCATAATTTTAGATGAAGTGAAGGGTAACGTCTATAGATTGTATATTGAACAGATTAGAAAAGTGGTTAATAAGAGGAAAAAGAGATCATTAGAGGAGAATAGTGTAATGAATAAAAGAAGAATTGTAAAAGAAATAATGAATCCGTATATGGACAAAAATGGTTTTACATTAGCAAAGTATGAGCGCGGCGACTGGTATTATCGAAAAAAAATAGAAGGAGCATTATTGGAAATATGTATTTCTGATGCAAACGGAAGACTTCACATGCACATAGGGATTTATGGAAAGGGTTATGATGCGCAGGCAGAGCAGTTTTTGGGTACTTTGACTGCACCTAGGACAAGTACATGGGACTGGGATTACTGGAGGAAGGAATCGGAAGAAAAAAAGGAGAAGGCATATAAAGACACATTGTATGATTTCCGAGATATATTGGAACTAAACGGAAAAGAAATCTTTGAAAAAATTGTGACAGATTATAAAAACAGGATTCCCAATAGAAAACACTATTTACTGATGATGGAACATTATGATGAATTGGAGAAAAAATATAGTGAAGAATTGTGTCCGGAGAAATGTAATATTGTGGAATTATGGGAGAAAATTGCTGCCTGGGTGGAGAAAGCGCGTAAATATCCTTTAGAAGAAATAGAGGAGAGACTGATAGGATATGTGACAGTGATGGAAACGGAAATGATAAAAAGATATGGTGGAGAAAGGGAAAATAACCAGGATGCGGAATCCTGCTTTATATGTAATGTGGGAAACTCGCGAGATACAATTAATTTCATGGCACGTTTTTTCTTGCTGTGGAAAAACAAAGATGCTAAAGATTGGGAAAAAAGAGAAATAGAATCTTTGTGTAATGAGCAATTGTCTGACTGAATTCTTGTTAGAGAAAGTGGCTTCTCTTGAGATAAAGATAGGATTCTTGCACAGAAATTAAACTCCTACACCTACGATGACAAGGACGCCACTTTCGCGTACCAGATCGTGGAGACCGACCGGACATTTACCTATGATGCAGCCGGAAAGCTCCTGACCGCTACGGAGACCGAGGACAATTATGGCACCTGCGTCTACACGTTCGAGTATGACCTTATGGGTAACCGTACCTACATGGAGAAAACCCTGAACGGAACGGTTGTGGAGTGGCACAGATATGAGTATAATGAGAGTAACCAGCTGATCTCTGAAAAGCTCTACAATGGCAAGAAGACCACCAGCCTTGCCTATACTTATGATGCAGATGGCAACCGGATCAGTGAGACCGGGCGGATCGGCACGGACAAGGTGAACAGGACTTATGAATACTCCGTAGAGAATCGTCTGGCGGCAGTGCATGACGGGGATGAACTGCTCCTTGCTGCGGCTTATGACGGTGACGGCAACCGGGTATTCTTATTGAACTATAATCTCCATACCGATGATGACTGGAAGGGTAATTCCGGTAACGGCAACGGGAACAACAAGGACAACTCCGGCAGTGGAAATAATGGAAACGGAAATTCCGGCAATAACGGTAATGGAAACGGCAACGGTAAGGGGAAGGGCAACAATAAGAAGAACAGCAAGTCCGGGGGCACGGATGATGCAGGCTACGGCAATGCAACCAATGCGGAGGAGAACAACAGCCAGAACCAGTGCGGCATTCTCTTCCCGGTACAGGAGGAAGTCAGCGCTACAGAGGCAGATCTGATCGCCCGGATCAAGACCACCGGTAAGGAAAAGAACTATGAGCTGATCGAGTACTTAAACGACGTCAACCGTGAGCATGCCGAGGTACTGGTCGAGCAGAACATCAATGGCAGGACGGATACCTCGGCAACCAGACAGAACCGCTGACACTTAATCGGTATAATTACTGCGTGAGCAGCTATCTGAATTATACGGATCCGAGCGGAAACAGTACTGAGAATGATGTTGATAGAATCCTTCGGGAATATCCGATACTCAGTAATCAAAAATCCGAACAGGCAATAGCAGTGGAATCTTTTGTAAACGGAGTACTGGGATCCGCAGCAAAGGTGATTATAGATAAACCCACTGCAGCATATATGCCGGGTATGGCAATGGAGGAACTATACGGCGGACAGTACAGGTTCAACGAACGTGCATACAATAATTACGTTAACCTGACGGAGACATTGATAGAAGCCTTATCCAAGGATGCAACGAACAAGACGGCATACTATGCAGGAAGATGTACCGGAGATGTTGTTATCACAGCAGTTGGTGGAGTGGAATTTGTCTATGGACTGATTACTACTATTTCGGGAGGAAGTGGATCTGCAGCAGCACTTGCAACCGGAATAGGAATAGCAGCTGAGCCGGTAACTATAGCTGTGACAGCAGAAGGTGTCGTTACAGTTGTTGACGGTGTTAATACCATACATTATGGCATTACAGCTTTTAAGAAGGATGCAGACAAAGGGAAAGAAGCTAAAGAAGCAGACAGTAAGGCTGCTGAGAGTGGTAGTAACCCTAAAAATGTATTTCCAGAAAACCCAGATGACTTGTTACCAGAAATACCGAGAAATAAAGCAACAAAAGCTAATGGTACAACAAGTCAGACTATTCAAACGAGCGATAATATTAGGATAAGGGCAGAACAACATCCGTTATTGCCAGGCGAAACCTATAATCCAAGACATCATGGTGTTCATTATCATGTGGAATATAAGGTTGATCCTACAAAAAGTTGGAATAACAAAAATAATGTAAAGAAATGGTATCCTGAAGGATATACACCTGGAGCAGGCTCTGGATTCATACCAGGAGAACCCTTCCCAGAATAAGAGAGGTGACAAATAATGGATTGGATAAATAGCGTAAGCAACATGGATAATACAATATATGATATTTGCATAAAAGATTCTTGCTTGATTATATATATCAAAACTTGGGATCAAAAAATTAGGCAAATTATTTTTTCAAACTATTATGCCTTCAAAGAAAAAAATTCTATAGGTAGAGAGATAGGAGATATACTAATTCAAACAAATTCTATACTGTTAGAAGAATTGAAAGAAGATATTGTAAACGGTGATGGCACAATTGATGAAATAGCAGAGGTCAAAAGCACAATCTTTTACGATTCGTGGAATGAAATAATTCTTTTAGAGGTTTTAGGCGAAAACATAGAATTTGTTTAGTTGGGTTTGCAAACGTAACAATTTTGTAACATTTTCCTTGACGCCTCCTAAACATCCATGTTACAATGGCACTCACCAGGGGGTGTAAGAGGGGATGAAATATTCCCTTAATACCTAAACAAAAACACATAATAGGAGATGTTTCGTAGCTACTATGAGCTATGGTGCATCTCCTATTTTTCCGTTACATGGTAATCCCTACAAAACTGTTCTAAAGCATAACAAATTTTTGAACAGCAGAGAAAGTTATGCCATACCACATTTCACCCAACGGCTCTGCCGGTGGGTGTTTCTCGGCTTATGCCGCCGAAGGACGGCATAAGCCCTTTAACCTGCACACATTTCGACCCTAATATTTTTCTTATATTTTCTAAAAGTAACTTCATTCACACTTCCCCAACAAGCCTTTAATCTTCCATTATGGGTAACTACCTCGACTTCGCTCTTAAAATTGCACACAGGGGCAACACAGGCTCTCACAAGGGCAAGAGAAAGTTGGCTTGCTTGTCTGAAAATTATATTTGTGCATTATTACTGTTTTTCTCTGTTTTTTGGTCTATGGCATAAAGCTAATTCTGCTCATTTTAGTGGTTCATATGAAAAAATCTGCTCCCAAATCAAAAAATTGACTTGTAACTGTTCTTTTTCAGAGTTAACATCACACACCACGAAGGAGATTTCTTCTACTTCGTTTCCTGCGTTCTGTAGGATGTATCCATCTCCATGAAAGTCAGCGGTGTTCCTGTATGGAATACTTTGTGCCTGACCAGAAATGGATAGGCTATACCACTCTTGCACACTCGGTAGCTGAAAAGATGCGTAATTCCGAGAAAGATGCTTAACAGTTGAGATTGCCACTATTTTGCCAAACATTGAGATTGGGGTTGATTCTATGGTTAAAGAAAATTTTATTTATGTGGGTATCGATTTACATAAAGAAACCCACACAGCAGTTATGATTGACTGCTACAATCAAAAGCTGGGAGAGATTACTTTCCCAAACAGACCAGCCGCTTTTCCTAAGCTGGTTACTAAAGTAAAGAAGTGTAATACCGATGGAAAAGAAGTAGTTTATGGTCTTGAGAACGCCTACGGTTACGGCAGAGCCTTAGCGGTCTGGCTAATTATCTGGTTAAGGATGTAAACACCGCTATCTCACATCGACAGGCAAAGCATCGAGGTGCTATGTACCGTAAGAGCGATAGTGACGATGCCAAAGCCATTGCTCTGGCGACACTAAATATGCTGGACAAACTTCCGGATGCCTGCCCCAATGATGCGTACTGGTCACTTGGTCAGTTGGTGCATCGTAGGGATAATATCATGAAGCAAAGGACGAGATTAGTCAACCAATTGCATGAGCAGTTGTGTATTGCCTATCCGTCATACAAGCAGTTTTTCAATGACATCAGTAGACCCACAGCACTGTATTTCTGGGAGCATTACCCATCCAGAAAGTATTTGAAGGGTAAGTCTGTGGAAGATTTGCGAGCAGAACTTGTTCCTGTCAGTCATAACAAATGCTCCACTAAAACCTGTGAGAAAATCTTGGATGCAGTAGCCAGTGATAAGGTTAAAAACAATGCTTATCAAGATGCCAGAGATATGGTGACACTTAGTATTGTCAGTGATTTACAGCACTATGATAGCCAGCTTACGGAAGTAGACAAGATGCTGGAACAGATGTATAAGATGCTGGGCTGCACACTTACAACCATTCCTGGTGTAAATGTTATCACAGCAGTGAAGATTCTTGCTGAAATCGGTGATATCAAACGCTTTAGTAATGCCAATAAACTGGCACAGTTTGCCGGAATTGCACCACTTCATTTATCATCCAGCGGTAAGGGTAAGGATGTAGCCACCAAGCAAGGTAACAGACGATTGCAGGCAACCATTTATTTCCTTGCGATTCAGATGGTGCAGATATCTTCTAAGGGTACACCGAGAAATCCTGTAGTACGAGCATACTATGAGAAACGTAAAGCAGAAGGAAAAACCAGCCAACAGGCACTGATTTGCATTTCCAGACGGTTAATCAGTGTTATTTATGGGATGTTAAAGAACGGTACGGAGTACCGTATGCCAGTAGTGGAAAATGCTGGCGAAAAGTAGTGAAATAATGGCAAATATGTAGTAGAATTTTAAGCAGATGTGATAGTCAGCTTTGGGAAGTGTACGCATTTTCCGGAAGAGTGGCATCGGCTTGGATTATTATAAGGGTAAAGAGTTTATGTCAAGAATGGTAGAAATACTAGTGCAGGAGAATATGCGGCACCAAGTGGAGGTGGCGGAATAACTTCAACAATTAAAGAAAATGGCAAAACTGTAAACTTTGGGCATGGAGGTAGACATCTAGAAGAAACTGATCTAAATGTTGATGCAGTAAATCAAGCATTGGCAACAGAAGTTTCTACATTGAATTTGAGAACAGGGCAGTTTCATAAGGGGCGAATTATCGTAGACGGGATTACCATAGAGTATACTTCTTATGGTGTTGCTGAGGGAATTATTAACGTAGGAACTTATTATCCGTTGCAGTAATATAATAATGAAAATGGGAGGGATTGAAATCTATCAAAAAATATATATAAAAGAGCAACAATGGATTAATAGATTAATGGATGTTGAATTTCGCGGCAGAGATATTTTGCTTAAACAGTTCTCAAAAGCAAAAATTATTTATAAGCAAGAGTACGCCTTTATTTCTTTAAAATTTAAAATTGAAGGAGAAATTGAACCGTATCCATATCGTGTTAGAGTTCCTGTAGAGATGAGAGCGTTTCAAACTTCAACAGCACCAATTGTATTTTTGTTACATGTTGTTAATGGAGTTATAGATGAATTAGAGATTATTACAGCAGATTTAACGCAGATCGATGCAGATAGCATTAAATTGGAAAAAGTTGAGTATGAAGTAAATCAAGAAGTTGTTGTTAAAAAGTGAATTATCATGTTCTCAAAGTCCTAATAACTTAATATTTGTCTGTTAATTAACCATCATGGCTGTTGCAAAGCAATTAAGAATCCATGCTGTTAATTAATAGACACTTGACAAAATATTATACTGATGTAACGCACTCTTAGTAACAGAATGTTGCGAAAGGGTGCGTTTTTTTGAGGACAATTACAGCACCTACGTGTCTATACGTTCGAGTATGACCTTATGGGTAACCGTACCTATATGGAGAAAACCCTGAACGAAACGGTTGTGGAGTGGCACAGATATGAGTATAATGAGAGTAACCAGCTGATCTCTGAAAAGCTCTACAATGGCAAGAAGACCACCAGCCTTGCCTATACTTATGATGCAGATGGCAACCGGATCAGTGAGACCGGGCGGATCGGCACGGACAAGGTGAACAGGACTTATGAATACTCCGTAGAGAATCGTCTGGCGGCAGTGCATGACGGGGATGAACTGCTCCTTGCTGCGGCTTATGACGGTGACGGCAACCGGGTATTCTTATTGAACTATAATCTCCATACCGATGATGACTGGAAGGGTAATTCCGGTAACGGCAACGGGAACAACAAGGACAACTCCGGCAGTGGAAATAATGGAAACGGAAATTCCGGCAATAACGGCAATGGAAACGGCAATGGAAACGGCAACGGTAAGGGGAAGGGCAACAATAAGAAGAACAGCAAGTCCGGGGGCACGGATGATGCAGGCTACGGCAATGCAACCAATGCGGAGGAGAACAACAGCCAGAACCAGTGCGGCATTCTCTTCCCGGTACAGGAGGAAGTCAGCGCTACAGAGGCAGATCTGATCGCCCGGATCAAGACCACCGGTAAGGAAAAGAACTATGAGCTGATCGAGTACTTAAACGACGTCAACCGTGAGCATGCAGAGGTACTGGTCGAGCAGAACATCAATGGCAGGACGGATACCTCGTATATCTACGGAGCGGAGATAAACGGCGGATTCGACCGGATCTCCCTTGACCGGTTCGATGGCAGCACCGGCTACTACCTCTACGATGCCAGAGGAAGTGTCTCCGGCGTCACCAATGAAGAGGGACAGGTCTACCAGTCCTACCGCTACAGCGTCACCGGAGAGATCACATTCGGTGCTCCGCAGTATGAGAACGAATACACCTACAACGGAGAATCCTACAATCCGAATATCCAGAGCCAGTATCTGAGGGCAAGGTACTACTGCGTGGTAACGGCGACCTTCCTCACCGAAGACAGCTACCTCGGCAACCAGACAGAACCGCTGACACTCAACCGGTATAATTACTGCGTGAGCAGCTATCTGAATTATACGGATCCGAGCGGAAATGAGGTTGAGGTGCTTGAAAGCCTGAAAGCTGGATAATTGATCCAGATACACAGGCACAAAAGACCATTGAAAACTATGAAAACCAGCGCCTTAGCATAGAAGATGCCATAGAAAGCGGACTGTTAAACAACAGGGCGGGTCAGATATTCCTGGATTATGGAGATATTGTTATGGGACCGGCGGTGAAGACCCCGGCAGATATCATAGTCATAAGGGAAACGGTAAAGGGAAATTCTGACAGTAAAAAGATGCAGAGGACTGCAACCGCAGGATTTTATGCGGGTTTTGTGGGACAGGGAATTGAATATACCCAGATCATAAGTAATGCAGACTACCAGCTGAGCATGATAATTACATCAGCGAAAGGGGTTAATTCAATTAATAATCCTTTATCATATCTATTGTTTATAAAGGATTTTTCGCTGACTCAGACTTTAGATGCAGCAAAAGCAGGCTTACAGGATGCCTGGAATGGGACCTATGATTCAGCGATTGGAAGAAAAATAGGTGCTGGTACATTTAATTATCTGCTAATGACGATAGGCGGTGCCCAGTTGAAAGGGAAGGGGAATGCCTGCGAAGCGGTAGAGAGTGGTAGTAACTCAAAAAATCCGATGACAGGTGATGATTGGCATAAGTATTTTAATGAAAAATATGGAGCAGAAAATGTTACTTGGGAAAGTGCCTCTATTCAAGACATTATAGATATGCCAAGTAAAATAACTGATTTTTCTCCAAAACAGATTTCAGACTTAGCCAGGAGAAGTGGATGGACGGTTGGACCTTTAGGCAAAGGTAGTTTAGCAGGAATCACATACGAACAAGGTGGTGGGATAAGTATGCATGCTCCAAATGGAAGTTCTATATATATTCAATATCATCCAGGTGGTGGACATCATGGGGTAATGCCATATTATAAAGTTTCATCTGGAAAAAATGGTACTGTAAGATATTACATAAATGGAGAGAGGGCACAATAATGGAAAAAGATATAGAAGAAATAGTGCAATGTTATGATAGATTCGTAGACATTGTAAAGGAAATATCTATGAATGCAAAGGAACAAATTATCAAACTAAAAGGAACAATTATTGCGGACGAGCTTGCAAGTGATTTTTCTGAAATAGGGATGATGTATGCAAAAGAGTTACTGGAAAATGAATGGCTAACTCAAGAACAGTATACCATTGCAAAGTCTATAGATGAGATGTTAGTAAATATGTCTGAAAGAAAAGAATTGTGGTCAGAAGAGGCACTATTTAGTGCTGAAGAATGGGAGGAATGTAGAAAAAAAGGAAAATTACTCTTGGAAATGTTAGAATGATTTTATAAGTCATAAATTTAATTATGGTTATACTTTAAGACACCAATCCCCTTAATTAGAAAAGATGCTGTTTTCTGCTTTTCGTTGACGAATGTCAATCAGAATGTAGGTAACAGTATCTTTTTTTATGACTTAAAGGGAATGAAAGGACACCTTACGCCAAAATTTGATTGAATCAGGAGTAGAAGTTCCTGATTATCCAAACGCTGCTCACCATATAGTTGCAGGAAGTTCACCTAAAGCGGCAGAAGCAAGGGCAATTTTACAAAGATATGGTATAGATATTAATGACTCAGCAAATGGAGTTTTTTTGCCAACAGTAAGGGATGTAGCAGAAGGGGCATACCATCCAAGTTTACATACGAATGCATACTATGATAAAATTAACAAATTGTTAGGCGGAGCAACTTATAAAGAAGATGTTCTTGATATTTTGGAATTTGTTAGTAATGAATTAAGTAGTGGATCATTTATGGAATAGGAGAGAGAAAAATATGAAGATATGACAATTAAATTTCGAATTAGATGATTACGATAATTTAGTACCTATAAATGAATTTACAGTTGAGGAAATTCAATCTTTTGATGGGAGAAGTCATTTAAGGCAGTGGAAACCTGTTCAAGTTAAAAGAATGGAGCCTGAGAAAGGGCTTGAGTTAAGTGATGCTCCGGGATTTACAATTCCGGTATTTAGTAGAAGAGCATGGGAATGTTTAGAACCACTGATAAGTAAAAATGTAGAAATATTACCACTAGATTTTAATGAAAAAGAATATTTTGGGATAAATGTTATTACTGTTTTGGATGCTATAGATTATGAAAAATCAATTTATAAAACCTATAGGGATGGTAAAAGAATTATGGCATTTGAAAAGTATGTTTTTTTGCCAACCGTAATAGAGGATGTTTCTATGTTCAAAATTTTGGATGAAAAAACAAGATATGCATTTGTTTCAGATGAGTTTAAGCAAACTGTGGAGAAGAATAACTTATTAGGTTTTAAATTTAAGTTGGTCTGGGATAGTGAAAACGAATAATGCGTTGCTAAAAGATGGTTTATGCTGGAAAAGAAAAAGAGTGATCGTCTGGCAGAAAAATGGCTAAGGAGAGCCATTGAAGAGAATGAGTTTTGTACATTATTTGAATATAAACTTTAAGTCAATGTACATAGAAATTATAGAAAGAATCGGCGGACAATAAAATGTCAGCCGATTCTTTTGTTTCATCAGGAAAATGATGCAACAATGATGTAATATTGTACTATTTTGATAATGAAACTCAATACAATAACCGAAAATATATACGTGGGATAAGGTAGGAAAAAATTCCTCAGGCAATAAAAATGGTAAATACACAATAGTTGGAGTAGTGAAATAAAATATTGAGAGGAAAGCAGTATATGCGAAAACTATTATTAATCATTCAAGAATTAATTATTGTGAATTGTATATTGGGAATGTTTGTTTTTTTGAGTATTACTGTACAGGCAAAAGGGCGTGTGTTGGACGAACCTATGGCGAAGGAAATCACGGGGATAGGAAATTATGGAATTGAAAATCCATCAAAACCTATAATCGATGAAGCATGGCAGGGGAATTATGTGTATTTTGGAGAGTATGATATGGACAATGACGGGAAGAAAGAGCCTGTGAAATATCGTGTGCTCTCCAAATGCACTACAGATTTTAGCGGGAATGACAGTACGGTAAAGACAATGCTACTGGACTGCGATAACGTCTTTCTGCCAGACGGTGACAAGGGAATGATATTCCATGAATTGAATTATGTCGTGGATGACAGCAAATGGAACAATAGTATTTTGCGGGAATATTTGAACAATGATTTTCTGACATCATCTTTTTCATTACAGGAGCAGGCTGCTATTGCAAACAGCGTAAAAGAAAATGTAGCAGAAAGTGATGGGGATGCCTGCGACTTTCAACCTCAGAGATGGACAGCACTTTCGGGAGATAAAATATTTTTGCTGGATGCAAGAGAAGTCCGAAACGAAAGTTATGGATATAGTAATGAGCAGTGGGGGGCAGACAACCGGGGAAAAATTTGCATACAAAAACCAACCATGTGGGAATGGTGGTTGCGTTCCGAAGAAGAATATCCTACGTTACCGGAAAATGAAGGTATGGGTGCAGGTGTTATAGCAAGTAAGGCAGTAGGTTGTCTCTTTGTTAATGAATACTGTGGAGTAAGTCCTGTACTAAATGTCAGACTGTCGGATATTCTTATGGTTTCTATTGTGAAAGGAACTGCCGGGCAGACAGGGGCTGCATATAAACTGACATTGATCGATCCGGCTATGAAAATCCGGCCGGAGCAAAGTACAAATGCACAGTCAGAAGAGCAGGTGACAGTACCTTATAGACTTACAGGGGCGGACATTGATAATGCAACATGGGTATCGGTTCTGTTCACAAAGAAAGACATCCTTACAGCGGACGGTTATTATGATGCCGGAGAAGCAATTTATATTCCGAATGTGGGTCAGGACGGTAAAGCAGTATTTTCGATTCCAGAGGAATACAGGAATAAGGAATGCGGAACCGATTATCATGTTTATCTGATTGCAGAGAATGTGAACGGAGAGAAGGAAACAGACTATGCAAGCAAACCGGTGGAAATCGTGTACAGTAAGGATCACATGGTGACGGTACCACAGACAGGTGATGCTGGGGGATTACTGGAAAAAATGTTTGCTGTATGCTTTATCCTTTTCTGCATTTGGATGAGGCGAGGTAAAATATCCCTGCATAGGTGATGAATGAAAGGAAAACTCGGGAAATAATGGCAGCACCGGCTACTACCTCTACGATGCCAGAGGAAGCGTCTCCGGCATCACCAATGAAGAGGGACAGGTCTGCCAATCCTACCGCTACAGTGTCACCGGTGAGATCACCTTCGGGGCTCCGCAGTATGAAAACGAATACACCTACAATGGAGAGTCCTACAATCCGAATATCGAGAGCCAGTATCTGAGAGCAAGGTATTACTGTGTGGTAACAGCGGTCTTCCTCACCGAGGACAGCTGCCTGGGCAGCCTGACGGAGCCGCTGACGCTCAACCGGTATAATTACTGCGTGAGCAGCTATCTGAATTATACGGATCCGAGCGGAAATGAGGTTGAGGTGCTTGAAAGCCTGAAAGCTGGATAATTGATCCAGATACACAGGCACAAAAGACCATTGAAAACTATGAAAACCAGCGCCTTAGCATAGAAGATGCCATAGAAAGCGGACTGTTAAACAACAGGGCGGGTCAGATATTCCTAGACTATGGGGATGTCATTATGGGGCCGCCGGTAACGCTGCCTTCGTCTTTGGTAGGTATAAGAGAAGCAATCAAGGGAAACTCTGACAGCGAAGAAATGCAGAGAACCGCCACCGCAGGATTCTATGCAGGCTTTGTGGGACAGGGGCTGGAATATGTCCAGATCATAAGCAAGGCAGACTACCAGTTGAGCCTGCTGATCGTAACGCAAAAGGGACTCAACGCAGCTGCCAATCCCCTTACATATGTGGAGTATTTCAGGAACTTCTCACCACAGGAGAAACTGGAAGCGGCAAAGAGAACCGCAAAGGGTGCATGGAAAGGGGAATATGATTCTGCACTCGGCAGGAAAACCGGAGCTGCAATACTGGATTACCTTCTGGTGGCGATAGGCGGTGCCCTGATGAAGGGAGAGAGTGCTGCCTGTGAGGTGGCGGAGAGTGGTAATTCTTCAATTCATTATGGAGAATTAGATTCATTAGGAAGGGCAACTGGAGTTGATGCAACAATAACTGTTGATATGGTAGGAACAGGCACACCAGCAAAATCTTCAATTAAGCCAGCTGGTTTTGGGGGACAAAAAGCAGGACATGCAAGAGGACATTTGTTGGGAAATCAGTTAGGAGGAGCAGGTGATGACCCAAGAAATTTAACAACATTATTTCAAAATCCAGTTAATCATCCAGTTATGAGTTCAGTGGAAGGTTCTGTAAGAAAAGCAGTTGAAGCAGGCGAAGTAGTACAATACTCAGTTAAACCCATCTATGAGGGGAATACTTTGATTCCATCTGGTGTAACCATAAAAGCAGAAGGAGATAAAGGATTTTATATTTATCAAACAATATTAAATAGAAAGTAGGATTTATAATGTTAGAGAAATTAGAAAAAATTCTATCAATTGAAAAAAAAGAACACCAATATGATTGGGAAAAAGTTGAAGACTCATATGAAATTAAATTTCCAAATGATTACAAATCTTTTATTGAGTATTATGGTGAGGGTGGAATAAATGAGTTTTTATGGATTTTATCACCATTTTCCGAATATGAAAATTTGAATACAATTTTTAAATTTAATGAGATGAGGGAAGCATATGAAATAATGAAGATTGATTTTCCTAAAATGTGTGAATTTGAATTTTGGAGAAATGGTAAAGGTATTTTTCCATGGGGAATCACAGATAATGGTGATGAATTATTTTGGAATTATAAAGATGATTCTGTTGAGATTGTCATTTTCTCGTCTAGATATTCTGAGAAACAGATTTTTTCATGTAGTATGTCGGAATTTCTTGTAGACTTACTTGAAAAGAAAAAGGAATGTAGTATTTTCCCCAATGATTTTATCAGACAAGAAAATTATTATGAATTATAATTCTTTAAAGCACAAAAACAGAGGTTTGCAATATAGCCTCTGTTTTTATGTAAGATGAGTGGGAGTACGATGCCTATGGAAGAAGCATCCGGGAAAAATTCCCGGATGGCTTTGAAGTGCACCATGAATATAATGAGCACCATGATCTGGTACATACATGGGACAGCGACGGAAGAGAGACCCTCTATACTTATGACCAGGAACACAATCCGGTCAGGACGATGGAAAAGATCAAAGAGGGCAAATGGAAAGAAACGGCCCGGAAGTATGATTTCAGGGGAAGATGCATTCTGGAGCGGGATGCCCTCGGAAACGAAAGCCTTAAGGAATATGAAGCCAACCGGGCATACCCCAGCCGTGTCATTACGCCGAAGGGGGAGGAGACTGCCTACGGCTACGATACCGTAGGCCGCAGACTGTCCATCAGCAATACTTACGGCACGGTGGAGCTGGCTTACAATTCCAGAAACTTTGTCACCAGCCGCATCGACGGGGAAGGCTACACCACCCGTAGATTCTATGACCGCATGGGCAATCTGACCACTTACTATCCACCCGTGCAGTGGGAAAAGAAAGAGAGCGGCTATGAGTACCGCCACGATTTTCTGGAACGTGTGGTAGATACCATATCTCCCCTGCAGGAACATCACCGTGTATTCCGTAACTTTGATGGGGACATCACCAGTCGGATCCATCCGGTCAGCTATGCTCTGAAAGGCGATGAGGGAGAAGGAATCCGCTATGAGTACGATTCTGACGGGAACTGCATCCGTATCCTGTATCCGGACGGAGGCGTGGAGCGGAGATTCTATGATGCGGATGGCAACATGATCAAACAGGTACAGCCGGAATCTTATGATGCAGATTCGGATGACGGCAATGGCTACCGCTATGCCTATGACGCCTGCGGCCGGATGACAGAAGTACAGGATCCCGAGGGGAACATCCTGCACACCTGCGAGTACAACGGGCACGGACAGATCCTCCGGGAAGTGGACGGCGAAGGAAAGGAGGTCCTCTATACCTATAATGATCTGGGCTGGAAGATCCGGGAACAGATAAAAGTGCAGGAGACCGATCCTGCGCTGTACCGTGTCATCGCCTATACCTATGACAGTCAGGGCAATAAGGTGGAGGAGGCCTACGGACAACAGGAAGTAGAACGGGACGGAGAGCCGGATGGCTGGCACCGGATCCATTTTTCCTACGATAAAAACAATCATCTGAATGTAGTGAAAGATGACTTTGGGGCAAAAATGCGCTACGATTATGACTGTCTGGGAAATGTAACGCTGGAAGAGCGTGCCATTGCGGACGGTGTTCATAGTGTCATTCATTATGCCTACAATAAAAACGGGTGGCTTGTTCAGCGGACGGAGGAAATCCAGGGCAACGGCCCGGTACAGGCCGCCGTTACAAGATATGCCTACGATGCCAACGGCAACCTGACAAAGATCACCACCCCGAAGGGCTCCGAGATCCACAGAAGCTACGATGCGGACGACCGCCTGACCGAGGAGAGAGTCCTTGACAGAAAGAACGGTATCGACAGACGGGTGCAGTATGCCTATGATGCGGCCGGAAATGTGCTGAAACAGGCCATTCTGGGAACGGACGGGGAATGTCTGGAGAGCAGCACCCGGTATGACCTGAAAGACCGGGCGACCCACAGAACCAATCCGGCAGGAGGGGTGACCCGCTATCTCTATGACCGGAATGACAGGCTGCGGAAAGAGATCAGTCCCTACGGCTACGAGCCGGAGAGTGATGACGGGGCGGGGGTATCCTACACCTATGACAGCCGCGGCAACCGCCTCCGCACCACCAATGCATTAGGTGAAGTGGTACAGGAGCTTTCCTACAACCTGCGGAATCAGCCGGTTATCCAAAAGGATGCGTTTGGAAACCGGACAGAACTTTCCTACGAACTGGACGGAAAGATCAAGGATGTCCGGCGTTCAGGGAACGGTAACCGGAACCATCAGCGCACCCTCCAACAGTATGAGTATAATGCCAGAGGGCAGATCACGGGAGTTGTGGACGGCAACCGGAATCCCATCTCCTATGACGTGGACAGCTGGGGACGCATCACAGGCATTGGCTTTGTGGACGGGGTGAAGGAAGGCTATGAATACACCCCCGCCGGGCAGGTCAGCAGGACTATAGACGGTAACGGTAATGCGGTGCAGTACCGCTACAACAGTCTCGGCAAGATCAGCGAGAGAATTGATCAGCTGGGCGATACAGAGACCTTCCGGTATGACGAGGAGGGCAACCTGTCCCTGCACATCGACCGGGACGGAAGACAGCTGCAGCGCGCCTGCAACGTATTCGGTCAGCCTGTGTATGAGAAGGCGTCCGATGCAGAAGGAAAACATACCAATATCAGCACCTGGCACTATGACAGTCTGGGCCGGGTGACCCGTGCTGTCTGCGACGGAAAGTCCTATGAATATATCTACGATGCATATGGTAACCTGAAAGAAAAGCGTTCCAACGGGAAACGCTTAGTTTCCTATGCCCATGACAGGGCAGGGCAGATCACGGAGATCAGGGATCCCGCGGGAGTCTGCACCCGGTATGAGTACGATATCTTAGGACGCAGGAGCCGTATTTACAACAATGACGGACTGGAAGTGCGCTACGGCTACGATGCCCTGAACCGCATCCGCCATATCCGTTATGGCAATGGTGTGGAGACCGCCTATACCTACGATGGTGACGGTAACATCCGCACTCTGGAAACCAGAGCGGGCGAAAATGTCCTGC
>ENA-UOJS01001429-UOJS01001429.1-human-gut-metagenome-genome-assembly--contig:-C74-NODE-1429-length-19772-cov-8.162652_pt1 | contig 19772 bp, 10 predicted proteins | sample MGYA00242355_ERZ723902 | MGnify/ENA metagenome assembly ERZ723902 | reverse complement strand
GCACAGTTTAAGGTAGCACTATGAACGATAAAAACATCATTCAGATGCCTGATGGGTATCTGAATAAGACTCCCTTGTTCCAGTTTATTTTGTTATCGTGTTTATTCCCGCTATGGGGATGCGCAGCTGCATTAAATGACATATTAATCACTCAATTCAAAAGTGTATTTTCGCTAAGTAACTTTGCTTCAGCATTGGTGCAGAGCGCATTTTATGGCGGTTATTTTTTAATTGCAATACCAGCATCCCTTGTGATTAAAAAGACCAGTTATAAGGTGGCAATTTTAATTGGCCTGACGCTGTATATTGGTGGTTGTACACTTTTTTTCCCTGCCTCGCATATGGCAACCTACACTATGTTCCTTGCGGCTATTTTTGCGATTGCGATTGGCCTGAGCTTCCTTGAAACTGCAGCGAACACATACAGTTCGATGATTGGTCCAAAAGCCTACGCCACATTGCGGCTCAATATCAGCCAGACCTTTTATCCGATTGGTGCTGCGTCTGGTATTTTATTGGGCAAATATCTGGTTTTCTCCGAGGGGGAAAGCCTTGAGAAGCAGATGTCCGGAATGAACGCCGGGCAAATTCACAACTTTAAGGTGCTGATGTTAGAGAACACCCTTGAACCGTATAAGTATATGATTATGATTCTGGTTGTGGTCATGGTGTTGTTCCTTTTAACCCGCTTCCCAACCTGTAAAGTGGCACAGACAAGTCACCATAAACGCCCGTCAGCAATGGATACGCTGCGCTATCTGGCTAAAAATTCGCGCTTTCGTCGCGGTATTGTGGCTCAATTCCTTTATGTGGGTATGCAGGTCGCAGTATGGTCATTTACCATCCGTCTGGCGCTGGAGTTGGGCGATATCAACGAACGTGATGCTTCAAACTTCATGGTCTACAGCTTTGCCTGCTTCTTTATTGGCAAGTTTATAGCCAACATCCTTATGACTCGTTTTAATCCGGAAAAAGTCCTGATTCTCTATTCTGTTATAGGGGCGCTGTTTCTGGCATATGTTGCACTGGCTCCAAGTTTCAGCGCGGTCTATGTCGCCGTCCTGGTAAGTGTTTTGTTTGGCCCTTGCTGGGCGACGATCTATGCAGGAACACTGGATACAGTTGATAACCAACATACAGAAATGGCAGGAGCAGTCATTGTTATGGCTATTGTTGGCGCAGCGGTGGTTCCGGCAATTCAGGGATATATTGCAGATATGTTCCACTCACTACAGCTTTCATTCCTGGTTTCTATGCTCTGTTTTGTCTATGTCGGTGTCTACTTCTGGCGTGAAAGCAAAGTACGTAATGCACCGGCTGAAGTCACAGCGTCCTGAGGAGAATCGTTATGAGTACGCGTATTTATTTGTGGCGGGCGCTTTTTGGCGAAAAACCTCGTATCTTGCTGGAAAATAGTGATTTTGCTGTCACGTCTTTTCGCTATGACAGTGGTGTCGAGGGGCTTAAAATTGCAAACAGTCGTGGACATTTAATTATTCTTCCCTGGATGGGGCAGATGATTTGGGATGCGCAATTTGATGGACACAGTCTCACCATGTGCAATATGTTTCGCCAGCCTAAACCGGCGACAGAGGTGATAGAGACCTATGGCTGTTTTGCCTTTCATTCAGGTTTGCTGGCTAATGGCTGCCCATCTGCGGAAGATACTCATCTGCTACACGGTGAAATGGTCTGTGCCGCGATGGATGAAGCATGGATGGAATTAGAGGGAGATATGTTACGCCTTACCGGACGTTACGAGTATGTAATGGGTTTCGGTCATCATTATCTGGCTCAACCAACAGTGGTCCTTCACAAATCCTCTACACTGTTCGATATTAAGATGGCCGTAACCAATCTGGCTTCTGTAGATATGCCACTACAATATATGTGCCATATGAATTATGCATATATACCAAATGCTATATTCAGCCAGAATATACCGGACGAAATATTAAGATTGCGTGAATCAGTGCCTTCGCATGTTAATCCCACCGCTCAGTGGCTGGCGTTTAATCAACGGATTATGCAGGGAGAAGCCTCTCTGTCGACGCTGAATCAACCGGAATTTTATGATCCAGAAATTGTCTTCTTTGCAGACAAACTGGACGCTTATACAGATCAGCCAGAGTTTCGCATGATCTCTCCCGATGGCACCACGTTTGTTACTCGTTTCTCCAGTGCTGAACTAAATTATGTGACTCGCTGGATCCTTTATAACGGAGAGCAACAGGTAGCCGCCTTTGCATTACCTGCAACCTGTCGGCCTGAGGGGTATCTTGCCGCGCAACGTAATGGCACGCTGATTCAGGTTGCACCGCAGCAAACGCGCACTTTTACAGTCACCACAGGAATTGAATAACCACTCAAGGCCTGAACAGTGGTGCGCTTATCGTTAAGGTAAGCGCGTTTTTTTACCCGCCAGGACAAGACTATGATAGCGTTGCCCTTATAGACGATCACATTATCGTCAACTCCAAATTTGCGCAACTACTGTAGAGTGGTGTACTCCACAGCTTCTTTGAGGATCTCAACTTCCATTGTTTTCTTACCGAGCAAGCGCTGCAACTCTTTTATTTATTTGTAGTGGTCAACAAAAACTGGTCACAATTTCAGATTTTTTCCAGTATCTATTTTCCGATTCGTTCGGCGGTAATCCACCGTTATATTCATGAGGCCGGAGTGCACTATAAAAGTGTATGCGTAAACCGACTGCTGTATGTAGCCATTAAGCCAGTATTGGTAACATAGGTACCCACCTTTTCAACTAGTGGACACCTGTTATGGAACAAAAAACATTATCAGCTGAACCCCGCAGGTCATTTTCAAATGAGTTTAAACTTCAAATGGTTAAACTGGCTTTACAACCAAGGGGGTCTGTTGCCCGTATTGCCCGGGTGCATGATATCAATGATAATCTTCTGTTCAAATGGCTCAGGCTCTGGCTGATCAAAGGGCGTATATCACGGCGTCTTCCGGTAACGAACTCTTCTGGCATTGGCGTTGAATTATTACCTGTGGAGGTGACGCTGGATGAGCGGCCTTACCCCGTTTTTTACGCGAGGTAATTATGAAGATCAATGACTAGCCGTCGAACCGTGTGCATGAACTGCTGCACTGAAACTTCTCAGCTGTAAAATAATCCTTACGCTACGTACTTCTCGGAGCGCTTACGATTAATCGGATGCAGTCCTGACTGGAAGAAAGAAAAATGGAGAAAATAAGAGGAATTAATATCCTCCACGTTCCTGAAATCCTGGAGGATATTAATGTCATCAAAACATTAGCGAACGATAATCCCTAACAAAATACCCAGTGCGCCAAAGTCAGCATCACTGAAGGTGGTGTTAGCAAAACCAATATCACCCAGCACAGGCAATAAGAATACTGGCAGGAAGGTAATAAGCAAGCCCTGAGCGAAGGCACCCAAAATCGCACCACGACGTCCACCCGTTGCATTACCGAATACCCCTGCAGCTGCACCTACGAAGAAGTGCGGCACCACACCAGGAATAATCACGATCATGTTCAGCAGATACAACGTGAACATACCGATTAAACCTGCAGCAAAGCTACTCAGGAAACCAACCAGTACAGCGTTAGGTGCGTAAGGGAAGACGACCGGGCAATCGAGAGCAGGTCTGGCATTCGGAACCAGCTTGTCTGAAATACCTTTGAATGCCGGGACAATCTCCGCAATCACCATGCGCACACCCTGCAGAATGATGTACACGCCAGCTGCGAAGGTAATGGATTGCATGATAGAGAACATGAACCAGTTTTTACCACCGCTAAGCTCTTTCACCGCATCTGCACCCGCAAACAGGCACGTCACCAGGAAAATTATGCTCATGGTAAAAGAGATAGCAACCGGCGTGTCGCGCAAGAACAGCAGACTTTTCGGCACATTCATGTCTTCAGTCGAGTGCTCTTTATTACCAAACTTGCTGCCGATGAAACCGGCCAATACATAAGATAATGTTGAGAAGTGGCCGATGGCAACGTCATCAGAACCGGTCACTTTCTTCATGTACGGATGCGCAATAGCCGGGAAAAAGACCATTGCCACGCCAACAACCAAAGAGCCAACGGCTATAAGCGTAACGCCGGTCATGCCTGCTGTTGCCAGAATTACCGCTACCATCATCGACATAAACAACGTGTGATGACCGGTCAGGAAGATAAATTTCCACGGTGTGAAACGGGCAATCATAATGTTGATAACCATCGCAAAGAACATAATCATCGCCATTTCTTTCCCGAAGCTTTTCTGCGCTACGGAAACAATGGCTTCATTGTTCGGCACGACACCCTGAATACCAAAGGCATGCTGGAAAATGTTTGCGAAGTCACCCAGTGACGACACAACTAAACCCGCCCCTGCGCCTAAAATCACAAACCCCATAATGGTCTTGACGGTACCTTTAATGCATTCGGTTACCGGTTTTTTCTGTGCAATCAGGCCAATCAGGGCGATTAAACCGACCAGCACCGCGGGTTCGGAAAGTACATCGCTCATCAAAAAACGAAAGAAATCCATATCGCCCCCAGCTTACAGTGCGCCTAATTCGGTTAATGCCACGGACAAACGTTCTCTCATGGCTTTCTTATCAATCATATTTTCCAGGGCGACGATTTTGCCTGCGACAGACTGCGCGACTAACTGCTCGGCAATATCTTTGGTGCCGACATAGATATCACTCGGCGTCCCTTTCGCGGAGCCCAGGTCGACATGATCAACATCAGCGCTGATGGACAAATCCTTCAAAATGCTTTTAATGCTCATTTCCATCATCAGGCTGGTGCCTAAGCCGTTACCGCAAACCACTGTAATTTTCATAAATGTTCCTCAGAATTAATAGCGCGCAATAACAGACAAAATGTCCTGCGTCGTTTTGGCCGTCAAAATAGCCTGTATGTCTTTTTCGTTATCGAATAACTTGGCGAGTTGAGAAATCGCTTCAATGTGGCTGGTACTGTCGGTTGCAGCCAGCACAATCAGTAATTTCACTGGATCGTTTTCATCGGCATCAAAATTCACACCTGAAGGGATCAGGGTCAGTGCTAATGACAGCTTGTTAGCCCCCTCTTCCGGGCGCGCATGAGGCATCGCAATACCAGGGCCAACCACATAGTACGGACCGATAGTGTCGTGCGAGTGATAGATCGCATCAACATAACGCGGTTCGATAGAACCGTTTTCAATCAACGGTCGGCATGAAATCGCCACGGCTTCCCGCCAGTCTTTGACCTGTTCCACGACCTGAACGACCTCTGTATTTAATAGATTTTTTAACATACGACTGATAACTCCCGATGATAATTAACAGGAGAGTAGATATTTTACGCATTAATTAATGTGATGATTGTCGCATTTGATAGCGCTATCTGATAACGCTACCAATCTTTGTGATAGCGCTATCATTTCTCTGCCGCCATGCTTTGGCTATATTCGGTTCCTGCATATACAATGCAACAGGATATTTGCTACCGTGGGCAAAAACTGGAAAGAGTAATGGTAAAATAAAAGTAATGAAAACAGCTGGTTGTAATTATCCATGGAGTCGAAATGGAAAAAACACGTAAGCGCCGTGGTACCGGACGGGTGACGCTGCAGGAGGTCGCTAACTTTGCAGGTGTCGGAACCATGACCGTCTCCCGCGCGCTGAGAACACCGGAACAGGTTTCTGACAAGCTGAGGGAAAAGATAGAACAGGCCGTAGAAGAGTTGGGTTATATTCCCAACAGAACTGCTGGCGCCCTTGCATCTGGTCACAGTCATACAGTCGCCGTACTGGTTCCTTCCCTGACAGATAAAGCCAGCTCCCGCTTTATGCAGTCGTTGCAGCAGGTGCTTAATAAAAATGAATTCCAGCTACTGCTTGGGTGTCATGAGTATAATCAGCTCAAAGAAGCTGAAATTCTGATGACGCTTCTTCAAGGCAACCCGGCGGCGTTAGTTATTTTTGGTTCTCAGTTGGCTGATAAAACTCACCAGATACTCGAGAAAACAAATATACCTACCATTAACGTTGTCGGTTCCCCTTTCAGTCCGGCTCAAATTACCATCGAAACAGCATTTTTTGAAGCATCACATAAACTGACCGAACATCTGCTGGAGCAGGGTTATAAGAATATCGGATTTATCGGTGCGCATATGGAAAACCGCCTGCAACGTCAGCAACTGAACGGCTGGCATAAAGCAATGCTGAGCCATTACCAGAACACTGATCTTGTTATCACAATGCCGGATGCCGCAAGTCTGCAATTGGGGCGTTACGCATTAAACGAGATATTACTGCGACAACCAGAGCTGGATGCTGTGATTTGCAGCCACGAAGAGATTGCGCTGGGTATCATGTTTGAGTGTCAGCGGCGTTTGTTAAAAATCCCTGGAAATATCGCTGTAGCTTGTCTTGACGGTTCAGACAGTTGCGATCAAACACACCCAACCTTGACATCCATCCGTATTGACTACAAAAAAATGGGGATAGAGACGGGTAAGTTACTGATTGGACTATTGAATAATAATCATGATGAATCAGAAGAGTCGCGTATCGTGCAATTCAACTACCAGATAGAATTACGTCAGAGTACATGAGCCTAAAAGGGCACTATTGCAAAGTTAGCTATTGTGGTAGGGATAGCCGTTTCCGGCTATTCCCCGCGCAGATCCGGATGTGTGCTGCTAACGCATCCATTCCTACTTCAGGTATTTGGCGTAGAAGCGGATGCTAAAAACTTGCCGTAAAACCGCAATATCAGCCCGCAGTGTCGCTCTCCAGATTATCCATTCCTATATTGATGACAACGACACGTAAGACTGTGACTCACCAAACTTGGATGTTTTTCTGAGCTTAAAGCTCGTTGCGTGAATAAGGCGAGAGTCAGCGAATCTCATCGAGGCCCGCAGCACCGGCTGCAATAGGGATATAGAGCAGCAATCTACCGTCAACGTCAAAAACACGGAAGCCTTGCAAACGGGATGCGTTCATATAAACAACATGGAGCAGCAACAATACGATGCCTGTTGTTGCTCAGTCAGGACCTTTTCTGCCATGCGCGAGCCAGCGTCACGATTGATGAAGAATGTTCTCAACTGATTAATTTACTGCAACAGACGTGGCTGGTAATAAGCGCTGGCGGACAATGCAGGGTGAAAGGCTGTTTTCGGGTTGTCCGGCCTGATACATCAGAGCAATACGTTGCGTTAAAAACGGCTGTTCAGTCTCTGATGCCACGGGGTATTGCAACAATCATCCGGTGATGGACGGGAGAAATATCGACTCTTCCGTTAGTTTTTACAGACTGATAAAGTTTTGCCAGCTGAATCTTTATACGGAATGCTCTTCAGTATGCATATACGAATTGACTATCTGGCGGATAAAAACTGCTTTACAGAACTGAATGAATCTCCACGCCTTCGCCGGCAGTGGCAGGATGTTCTGGAGGAGTGCCGGCAGACAGAGGCCGGGCCAGAAGAACGGCTGCGTATTGCTCTGCTGAATGTGGATTACGTCACCAGTTTTGAACTGCCTTTTCGCTTGTTGCTTACTCGTACACCACAACTGATTGCCGCGCTGCGTGAAGAATGGGACATCAGCCAGAAAAATGTGGTGTTCAACGATAAACGCTTTGGCTGCGTGTACAACCTGAAGGCCAGCCTTTCGGGTGGGCCGGATACATTCCGGTATCATCTGTCTCACCGTATTCGGCGGGTGGTTGCGAATGAAAACACATCATCGCCATACCAACTGATTGCCCGGGAAGTGAAAGCGCCCCGTCAACGGCTGAAGTATGCGCTGGAGACAGGATTGCAGGTGAGCGCACTGGACGGCCTGTTCTGGTTCGGCAGCCAGCGCATTGCGGCAGATATCCTGAGGCTGAGAAAGTACGGGATGCGGATTGCGACGGCTTCTGTGGACGTGTATGACAACATAACCGGAACAACTCGTCATATCCCTGTATATTACTCCTGACGCAAAATAGTCTGTGGGGGCCGGAGCATGACCGGTAACCGGAACAGGGTTTTGCCCTCGTCACAGCCAAAAATACGTCCTTTATCACATTTCTTCGATTTTTCCTGATATTTTACCGGGTTACTGTTCAAAAATGCTTCTCTTCTGATGTAAATTTCTTTACTGACACTTTTTGACATGAATTTACACTGGCATCACACAGGCCAGAATACGGGGAGAACATGCAGCACCGGCAGAAAAACATTCTGACGAAAACGTCCCTTTTATCCCGTGCGTTGTCTGTCCCCTGTTGTGATATGTTCCGGCGCGGCTCTCCGTGGATATGCTATCTCTCCCTCTCCGTTTTTTCTGGTTGTTTCATCCCCGCATTTTCGTCTCCGGCAGCCATGCTGTCTCCGGGTGACCGCAGTGCAATTCAGCAGCAACAGCAGCAGTTGCTGGATGAAAACCAGCGTCAGCGTGATGCGCTGGAGCGCAGTGCGCCGCTGACCATCACGCCGTCTCCGGAAACGTCTGCCGGTACTGAAGGTCCCTGCTTTACGGTGTCAAGCATTGTTGTCAGTGGGGCCACCCGACTGACGTCTGCAGAAACCGACAGACTGGTGGCACCGTGGGTGAATCAGTGTCTGAATATCACGGGGCTGACCGCGGTCACGGATGCCGTGACGGACGGCTATATAAGCCGGGGATATATCACCAGCCGGGCCTTTCTGACAGAGCAGGACCTTTCAGGGGGCGTACTGCACATAACGGTCATGGAAGGCAGGCTGCAGCAAATCCGGGCGGAAGGCGCTGACCTTCCTGCCCGCACCCTGAAGATGGTTTTCCCGGGAATGGAGGGGAAGGTTCTGAACCTGCGGGATATTGAGCAGGGGATGGAGCAGATTAATCGTCTGCGTACGGAGCCGGTACAGATTGAAATATCGCCCGGTGACCGTGAGGGATGGTCGGTGGTGACACTGACGGCATTGCCGGAATGGCCTGTCACAGGGAGCGTGGGCATCGACAACAGCGGGCAGAAGAGTACCGGTACGGGGCAGTTAAATGGTGTCCTTTCCTTTAATAATCCTCTGGGGCTGGCTGACAACTGGTTTGTCAGCGGGGGACGGAGCAGTGACTTTTCGGTGTCACATGATGCGAGGAATTTTGCCGCCGGTGTCAGTCTGCCGTATGGCTATACCCTGGTGGATTACACGTATTCATGGAGTGACTACCTCAGCACCATTGATAACCGGGGCTGGCGGTGGCGTTCCACGGGAGACCTGCAGACTCACCGGCTGGGACTGTCGCATGTCCTGTTCCGTAACGGGGACATGAAGACAGCACTGACCGGAGGTCTGCAGCACCGCATTATTCACAATTATCTGGATGATGTTCTGCTTCAGGGCAGCAGCCGTAAACTCACTTCATTTTCTGTCGGGCTGAATCACACCCACAAGTTTCTGGGGGGGGTCGGAACACTGAATCCGGTATTCACACGGGGGATGCCCTGGTTCGGCGCAGAAAGCGACCACGGGAAAGGGGGAGACCTGCCCGTAAATCAGTTCCGGAAATGGTCGGTGAGTGCCAGTTTTCAGCGCCCCGTCACGGACAGGGTGTGGTGGCTGACCAGCGCTTATGCCCAGTGGTCACCGGACCGTCTTCATGGTGTGGAACAACTGAGCCTCGGGGGTGAGAGTTCAGTGCGTGGCTTTAAGGATCAGTATATCTCCGGTAATAACGGCGGTTATCTGCGGAATGAGCTGTCCTGGTCTCTGTTCTCCCTGCCATATGTGGGAACTGTCCGTGCAGTGGCTGCACTGGACGGCGGCTGGCTGCACTCTGACAGCGATGACCCGTACTCGTCCGGCACGCTGTGGGGTGCTGCTGCCGGGCTCAGCACCACCAGTGGCCATGTTTCCGGTTCGTTCACTGCCGGACTGCCTCTGGTTTACCCGGACTGGCTTGCCCCTGACCATCTCACGGTTTACTGGCGCGTTGCCGTCGCGTTTTAAGGGATTATTACCATGCATCAGCCTCCCGTTCGCTTCACTTACCGCCTGCTGAGTTACCTGGTCAGTGCGATTATCGCCGGGCAGCCGTTGTTACCGGCTGTGGGGGCCGTCATCACCCCACAAAACGGGGCCGGAATGGATAAAGCGGCAAATGGTGTGCCGGTCGTGAACATTGCCACGCCGAACGGGGCCGGGATTTCGCATAACCGGTTTACGGATTACAACGTCGGGAAGGAAGGGCTGATTCTCAATAATGCCACCGGTAAGCTTAATCCGACGCAGCTTGGTGGACTGATACAGAATAACCCGAACCTGAAAGCGGGCGGGGAAGCGAAGGGTATCATCAACGAAGTGACCGGCGGTAAGCGTTCACTGCTGCAGGGCTATACGGAAGTGGCCGGCAAAGCGGCGAATGTGATGGTTGCCAACCCGTATGGTATCACCTGTGACGGCTGTGGCTTTATCAACACGCCGCACGCGACGCTCACCACGGGCAAACCTGTGATGAATGCCGACGGCAGCCTGCAGGCGCTGGAGGTGACTGAAGGCAGTATCACCATCAATGGCGCGGGCCTGGACGGCACCCGGAGCGATGCCGTATCCATTATTGCCCGTGCAACGGAAGTGAATGCCGCGCTTCATGCGAAGGATTTAACTGTCACTGCAGGCGCTAACCGTGTAACTGCAGATGGTCGTGTCAGAGCCCTGAAGGGCGAAGGTGATGTGCCGAAAGTTGCCGTTGATACCGGCGCTCTCGGTGGAATGTACGCCAGGCGTATTCATCTGACCTCCACTGAAAGTGGTGTCGGGGTTAATCTTGGTAACCTTTATGCCCGCGATGGCGATATCACCCTGGATGCCAGCGGCAGACTGACTGTCAACAACAGTCTCGCCACGGGGGCCGTCACTGCAAAAGGTCAGGGCGTCACCTTAACCGGCGACCATAAAGCGGGAGGTAACCTGAGCGTCAGCAGCCGGAGAGATATCGTTCTCAGCAATGGAACGCTTAACAGCGACAAGGACCTCAGCCTGACCGCCGGCGGCAGAATCACTCAACAGAATGAAAAACTGACTGCCGGCCGGGATGTAACGCTTGCCGCGAAAAACATCACACAGGATACCGCCAGCCAGATTAACGCGGCCCGCGATATCGTGACTGTCGCCAGTGACACGCTGACAACACAGGGACAGATAACCGCCGGGCAGAATCTCACGGCCAGCGCCACCACGCTGACGCAGGACGGAATATTGCTGGCGAAAAGTCATGCGGGACTCAATGCCGGTACGCTGAATAACAGTGGCGCCGTTCAGGGAGCTACCCTGACGCTCGGCAGTACAACGCTCAGCAACAGTGGCTCCCTGCTCAGTGGCGGTCCCCTGACCATGAATACCCGCGACTTTACCCAGAGCGGCCGCACTGGCGCGAAGGGCAAAGTGGATATCATGGCCAGTGGGAAACTGACCAGTACAGGTTTGCTGGTGAGCGATGATGCACTGGTGCTGAAGGCGCAGGATGTGACACAGAACGGTGTGCTGTCCGGCGGCAAAGGGCTGACGGTCAGTGCGCAGACGCTGAGCTCCGGTAAAAAATCGGTCACCCACAGCGATGCTGCGATGACGCTGAATGTGACAACAGTGGCGCTGGACGGGGAAACCAGTGCCGGTGACACCCTCCGGGTTCAGGCAGACAAACTGAGTACCGCAGCGGGCGCACAACTTCAGAGCGGCAAAAATCTCAGCATCAACGCCAGAGATGCACGTCTTGCAGGTACGCAGGCAGCACAACAGACCATGGTGGTGAACGCCAGTGAAAAGCTCACCCACAGCGGGAAAAGCAGTGCCCCGTCGCTCAGCCTCAGTGCGCCGGAACTGACCAGCAGCGGCGTACTTGTTGGTTCCGCCCTGAATACACAGTCACAGACCCTGACCAACAGCGGTCTGTTGCAGGGGGAGGCCTCACTCACCGTTAACACACAGAGGCTTGATAATCAGCAGAACGGCACGCTGTACAGTGCTGCAGACCTGACGCTGGATATACCGGACATCCGCAACAGCGGGCTTATCACCGGTGATAATGGTTTAATGTTAAATGCTGTCTCCCTCAGCAATCCGGGAAAAATCATCGCTGACACGCTGAGCGTCAGGGCGACCACGCTGGATGGTGACGGCCTGTTGCAGGGCGCCGGTGCACTGGCGCTTGCTGGCGACACCCTCTCACAGGGTAGTCACGGACGCTGGCTGACGGCGGACGACCTCTCCCTCCGGGGCAAAACACTGAATACCGCAGGGACCACGCAGGGACAGAATATCACCGTGCAGGCGGACAGATGGGCGAACAGTGGTTCCGTGCTGGCAACCGGTAACCTTACTGCTTCGGCAACCGGTCAGTTGACCAGTACCGGCGATATCATGAGCCAGGGTGACACCACGCTGAAAGCAGCCACCACGGACAACCGGGGCAGTCTGCTTTCGGCCGGCACGCTCTCCCTTGATGGAAATTCACTGGATAACCGCGGCACTGTCCAGGGTAACCATGTCACGATTCGCCAGAACAGTGTCACCAACAGTGGCACGCTCACCGGGATCGCCGCACTGACGCTTGCCGCCCGTATGGCATCCCCTCAACCTGCGCTGATGAATAACGGAGGTTCATTGCTGACCAGCGGCGATCTGACAATCACCGCAGGCAGTATTACCAGTTCCGGACACTGGCAGGGCAAACGGGTGCTGATCACCGCAGACAGTCTGGCAAACAGCGGGGCGATCCAGGCGGCTGACAGCCTGACTGCACGTCTGACGGGTGAGCTCGTCAGCACAGCGGGCAGCAAAGTCACCTCGAACGGTGAAATGGCGCTCAGTGCACTGAATTTAAGCAACAGCGGACAATGGATTGCAAAAAATCTGACCCTGAAGGCGAACTCACTGACCAGTGCGGGTGACATCACCGGTGTGGATACTCTCACGCTCACGGTGAATCAGACGCTGAACAATCAGGCGAACGGAAAACTGCTCAGTGCAGGTGTGCTGACGCTGAAGGCAGACAGTGTCACAAACGACGGGCAATTACAGGGAAATGTCACCACCATCACGGCAGGACAACTCACAAACGGCGGGCATCTGCAGGGCGAAACGCTGACGCTGACAGCCTCCGGTGGCGTGAACAACCGTTCCGGTGGTGTTCTGATGAGCCGGAATGCACTGAATGTCAGTACTGCGACCCTGAGTAACCAGAGCACGATACAGGGTGGAGGCGGGGTTTCCCTGAACGCCACAGACCGTCTGCAGAACGACGGCAAAATCCTCTCCGGCAGTAACCTCACGCTGACGGCGCAGGTGCTGGCGAACACCGGCAGCGGACTGGTACAGGCTGCCACCCTGCTGCTGGATGTGGTGAATACTGTCAACGGCGGACGCGTACTTGCCACCGGCAGTGCCGACGTTAAAGGAACCACGCTGAATAATACCGGTACGCTTCAGGGTGCGGACCTGCTGGTGAATTACCACACATTCAGCAACAGCGGTACCCTGCTGGGAACCTCCGGGCTTGGCGTCAAGGGCAGTTCACTGCTGCAAAATGGTACAGGGCGGCTGTACAGTGCAGGCAACCTGCTGCTTGACGCTCAGGACTTCAGTGGTCAGGGGCAGGTGGTGGCCACCGGTGATGTCACACTGAAACTGATTGCTGCCCTCACGAATCATGGTACCCTGGCCGCAGGGAAAACCCTTTCCGTCACGTCGCAAAATGCCATCACCAACGGCGGTGTCATGCAGGGTGATGCCATGGTGCTCGGTGCCGGAGAGGCATTCACCAACAATGGAACGCTGACTGCCGGTAAAGGCAACAGTGTTTTCAGCGCACAGCGTCTTTTCCTTAACGCACCGGGTTCACTTCAGGGCGGTGGCGATGTGAGTCTGAACAGCCGGAGTGATATCACCATCAGTGGTTTTACCGGCACGGCAGGCAGTCTGACAATGAATGTGGCCGGTACCCTGCTGAACAGTGCGCTGATTTATGCGGGGAATAACCTGAAGCTGTTTACAGACCGTCTGCATAACCAGCATGGTGATATCCTGGCCGGCAACAGTCTGTGGGTACAGAAGGATGCTTCCGGCGGTGCAAACACAGAGATTATCAATAATTCCGGGAATATTGAGACGCATCAGGGCGATATTGTTGTAAGAACCGGGCATCTTCTGAACCAGCGGGAGGGATTTTCTGCCACAACAACAACCCGGACTAACCCCTCATCCATTCAGGGAATGGGAAATGCTCTGGTTGATATTCCCCTTTCCCTTCTTCCTGACGGCAGCTATGGCTATTTCACCCGTGAAGTTGAAAATCAGCACGGTACGCCCTGCAACGGGCACGGGGCATGCAATATCACAATGGATACGCTTTATTATTACGCGCCGTTTGCTGACAGTGCCACACAGCGCTTTCTCAGCAGCCAGAACATCACAACAGTAACCGGTGCTGATAATCCGGCAGGCCGCATTGCGTCAGGGCGTAATCTTTCTGCTGAGGCTGAACGACTGGAAAACCGGGCGTCATTTATCCTGGCGAATGGGGATATCGCACTCTCGGGCAGAGAGTTAAGCAATCAGAGCTGGCAGACGGGGACAGAGAATGAATATCTGGTATACCGCTACGACCCGAAAACGTTTTACGGTAGCTATGCAACAGGCTCTCTGGATAAACTGCCCCTGCTGTCACCGGAATTTGAAAACAATACCATCAGATTTTCACTGGATGGCCGGGAAAAAGATTACACGCCCGGTAAGACGTATTATTCCGTTATTCAGGCGGGCGGGGATGTTAAGACCCGTTTTACCAGCAGTATCAATAACGGAACAACCACTGCACATGCAGGTAGTGTCAGTCCGGTGGTCTCTGCACCTGTACTGAATACGTTAAGTCAGCAGACCGGCGGAGACAGTCTGACACAGACAGCGCTGCAGCAGTATGAGCCGGTGGTGGTTGGCTCTCCGCAATGGCACGATGAACTGGCAGGTGCCCTGAAAAATATTGCCGGAGGTTCGCCACTGACCGGTCAGACCGGTATCAGTGATGACTGGCCACTGCCTTCCGGCAACAATGGATACCTGGTTCCGTCCACGGACCCGGACAGTCCGTATCTGATTACGGTGAACCCGAAACTGGATGGTCTCGGACAGGTGGACAGCCATTTGTTTGCCGGACTGTATGAGCTTCTTGGAGCGAAGCCGGGTCAGGCGCCACGTGAAACGGCTCCGTCGTATACCGATGAAAAACAGTTTCTGGGCTCATCGTATTTTCTTGACCGCCTCGGGCTGAAACCGGAAAAAGATTATCGTTTCCTGGGGGATGCGGTCTTTGATACCCGGTATGTCAGTAACGCGGTGCTGAGCCGGACGGGTTCACGTTATCTCAACGGACTGGGTTCAGACACGGAACAGATGCGGTATCTGATGGATAACGCGGCCAGACAACAGAAAGGACTGGGATTAGAGTTTGGTGTGGCGCTGACAGCTGAACAGATTGCTCAGCTTGACGGCAGCATACTGTGGTGGGAGTCAGTCACCATCAACGGACAAACAGTCATGGTCCCGAAACTGTATCTGTCGCCGGAAGATATCACCCTGCATAACGGCAGCGTTATCAGCGGGAACAACGTGCAACTTGCGGGCGGCAATATCACCAACAGCGGCGGCAGCATCAACGCACAGAACGACCTCTCGCTCGACAGTTCCGGCTATATCGACAACCTGAATGCGGGGCTGATAAGCGCGGGCGGTAGCCTGGACCTGAGCGCCATCGGGGATATCAGCAATATCAGCTCAGTCATCAGCGGTAAAACCGTACAACTGGAAAGCGTGAGTGGCAACATCAGCAATATCACCCGGCGTCAGCAATGGAATGCGGGCAGTGACAGCCAATATGGTGGTGTGCATCTCAGCGGTACGGACACCGGTCCGGTTGCGACCATTAAAGGCACTGATTCACTTTCGCTGGATGCAGGGAAAAACATTGATATTACCGGGGCAACGGTCTCGTCCGGTGGAGACCTTGGAATGTCTGCGGGTAATGATATCAACATTGCCGCAAACCTGATAAGTGGGAGCAAAAGTCAGTCCGGTTTCTGGCACACTGATGACAACAGTTCATCATCCACCACCTCACAGGGCAGCAGCATCAGCGCCGGCGGTAACCTGGCGATGGCTGCAGGCCATAATCTGGATGTCACGGCATCCTCTGTTTCTGCCGGGCACAGCGCCCTGCTTTCTGCAGGTAACGACCTGAGTCTGAATGCAGTCAGGGAAAGCAAAAACAGTCGCAACGGCAGGTCAGAAAGTCATGAAAGCCACGCAGCTGTGTCCACGGTGACAGCGGGCGATAACTTCCTCCTTGTTGCCGGTCGTGATATTGCCAGTCAGGCTGCCGGTATGGCTGCGGAAAATAACGTGGTCATCCGGGGCGGACGTGATGTGAACCTGGTGGCAGAGTCTGCCGGCGCAGGCGACAGCTATACGTCGAAGAAAAAGAAAGAGATTAACGAGACAGTCCGTCAGCAGGGAACGGAAATCGCCAGCGGTGGTGACACCACCGTCAACGCAGGACGGGATATCACCGCTGTTGCGTCATCCGTTACCGCAACCGGCAATATCAGCGTGAATGCCGGTCGTGATGTTGCCCTGACCACGGCGACAGAAAGTGACTATCACTATCTGGAAACGAAGAAAAAAAGCGGAGGTTTTCTCAGTAAGAAAACCACCCGCACCATCAGTGAGGACAGTGCCACCCGTGAAGCAGGCTCCCTGCTGTCGGGGAACCGCGTGACCGTTAACGCCGGTGATAACCTGACGGTAGAGGGTTCGGATGTGGTGGCTGACCGGGATGTGTCACTGGCGGCGGGTAACCATGTTGATGTTCTTGCTGCCACCAGTACAGATACGTCCTGGCGCTTTAAGGAAACGAAGAAATCCGGTCTGATGGGTACCGGCGGTATTGGTTTCACCATTGGCAGCAGTAAGACAACGCACGACCGGCGCGAGGCCGGGACAACGCAGAGTCAGAGTGCCAGCACCATCGGCTCCACTGCCGGTAATGTCAGTATTACCGCGGGCAAACAGGCTCATATCAGCGGTTCGGATGTGATTGCGAACCGGGATATCAGCATTACCGGTGACAGTGTGGTGGTTGACCCGGGGCATGACCGTCGTACTGTGGACGAAAAATTTGAGCAGAAGAAAAGCGGGCTGACGGTTGCCCTTTCCGGCACGGTGGGCAGTGCCATCAATAATGCGGTTACCAGTGCACAGGAGACGAAGGAGAGCAGTGACAGCCGTCTGAAAGCCCTGCAGGCCACAAAGACAGCGCTGTCTGGTGTGCAGGCCGGACAGGCTGCGACAATGGCCTCCGCAACCGGTGACCCGAATGCGATGGGAGTCAGCCTGTCGCTCACCACCCAGAAATCGAAATCACAACAACATTCTGAAAGTGACACAGTATCCGGCAGTACGCTGAATGCCGGGAATAATCTGTCTGTTGTCGCAACCGGTAAAAACAGGGGCGATAACCGCGGAGATATTGTGATTGCCGGAAGCCAGCTTAAGGCCGGTGGTAACACAAGCCTGGATGCCGCGAATGATATTCTGTTGAGTGGCGCCGCAAACACACAAAAAACAACGGGCAGGAACAGCAGCAGTGGCGGTGGCGTGGGTGTCAGTATCGGTGCCGGTGGTAACGGTGCCGGTATCAGCGTCTTTGCCGGCGTTAATGCGGCAAAAGGCAGCGAGAAAGGTAACGGTACTGAGTGGACTGAAACCACAACAGACAGCGGTAAAACCGTCACCATCAACAGTGGTCGGGATACGGTACTGAACGGTGCTCAGGTCAACGGCAACAGGATTATCGCCGATGTGGGCCACGACCTGCTGATAAGCAGCCAGCAGGACACCAGTAAGTACGACAGTAAACAGACCAGCGTGGCTGCCGGCGGCAGTTTTACCTTTGGCTCCATGACCGGCTCAGGTTACATCGCTGCCTCCCGGGATAAGATGAAGAGCCGCTTTGACTCCGTTGCTGAACAAACCGGAATGTTTGCCGGTGATGGTGGCTTCGACATTACAGTGGGCAGACATACCCAACTGGATGGTGCGGTGATTGCCTCCACTGCCACACCGGATAAAAACCACCTGGATACCGGAACGCTGGGGTTCAGTGACCTTCACAACGAAGCGGATTATAAAGTCAGTCACAGTGGAATCAGTCTGAGCGGTGGTGGCAGCTTCGGGGATAAATTTCAGGGTAACATGCCGGGTGGCATGATATCCGCCGGAGGTCACAGCGGACATGCGGAAGGAACGACTCAGGCCGCAGTGGCAGAAGGCACTATCACCATCCGGGACAGGGACAATCAGAAGCAGAATCTGGCGAACCTGAGCCGTGACCCTGCGCACGCTAATGACAGTATCAGCCCGATATTTGACAAGGAGAAAGAGCAGAGGCGTCTGCAGACAGTGGGGCTTATCAGTGACATAGGCAGTCAGGTGGCGGATATTGCGCGTACACAGGGAGAACTGAATGCGTTGAAGGCCGCGAAGGAAGCAACCGGCGAAACACTTCCTGCTAATGCAACAGAGAAACAACGTCAGGAATATCTTGCGAAACTGCGTGACACGCAGGCTTACAGGAATGAAATGGCGAAGTATGGTACCGGCAGTGAAATTCAGCGGGGTATCCAGGCCGCGACAGCGGCGCTTCAGGGGCTGGCGGGGGGTAATTTAGCAGGTGCTCTGGCCGGAGCTTCAGCACCGGAACTGGCACATCTGCTGAAATCAACAGAAAAAGACCCGGCAGTAAACGCCATTGCTCACGCCATTCTGGGCGGCGCAGTGGCGGCAATGCAGGGTAATAATGTCGCTGCCGGTGCAGCAGGCGCAGCAACGGGAGAGCTGGCAGCCAGAGCGATTACCGGAATGCTGTATCCTGGCGTGAAGCAGTCAGATCTCAGTGAAGAGCAGAAGCAGACGATAAGTACGCTGGCAACTGTGTCAGCAGGGCTGGCCTGCGGTCTTACCGGAAACAGCACCGCATCAGCAGCAGTGGGAGCACAAAGCGGGAAGAATGCTGTTGAGAATAACTCACTCAGTGATGGCTGGAACAATATCCTGCCATCAGGAACACAGGATTACGGACAGGCCGTAGCCTCGTGGAATCAGTATGCTCAGGACAATAATCTGACACCGGAGCAGGTTCAAGAAGGGATGAATCGTATAGCTATTGGTGAAGGGCCTTCTTGGGGGACAACATATAAAGTACACCCGGTAGTTCAGGCTGGCGGTGATGTTAGCTTTATCCGGGGTTATACTTTAAGCGGAACTATAGATGACAATCATATTTCAGTTAATCAAGGGGATATTTATAGTATAGGTGCTCATGGCGGAGCCTCGATCGGATTATCCTTTGGCCCGTATTTCCCGGGATTAATAAATTCAAATGATAACGATTATTCGATAAATGGTGGTTTTGGCGTTGGTGCAGTGGGGCTTTCTACGGGTAAAGATGGTGTTAGTTTCACTTTTGGTTTTGGCCCAAGTTGGGGTTGGAGTGCAACTGAAATTAAAGGCGTTGACGTTAATGGCACTTCAACAAGTGAGGTTTATCGATATGATTTTAAATAATTTTTATAGTTTACTATTTTTATTGATGCTTGCGCTGTCAATATTTTCCTTCACAGTGCTATTTGCTTTGTTTATATATAAAGATCTCGGTGGTGTAAAATTTGCCCGGGACTCTTTTTTGTTTTTTGATTATATA
>ENA-UOJS01001427-UOJS01001427.1-human-gut-metagenome-genome-assembly--contig:-C74-NODE-1427-length-19794-cov-5.152085_pt1 | contig 19794 bp, 15 predicted proteins | sample MGYA00242355_ERZ723902 | MGnify/ENA metagenome assembly ERZ723902 | reverse complement strand
ATTTGCAAGTGCATCGATTTCGTTCATTACAATGTCAATGTTGTCACAGCCAATACCTGTTGATGTGACCATTATTCGTTTGCCATTATATGTTCCGGTTATTGTATGAAATTCCCTACTTTCAATATTACATTCTTTTGTGTCAAAATGTGAAGCTACTAATTCAACTCTTCCTGGATCTCCAACAAGAATAACCTTATCTGCAAGGTCCTCGGGTCTTACATGAAGATGAAATACACTACCATCTGGATTAATTATTAATTCAGACTCTTCAAAATATCGTTTTCCCATATATTTTTCCTCCTATATTTTATTGTTCATTAATTGCAATGTTTTCAGTATTTCTTATTTCTTTTTCTAATGTTTGGGTATATTTGTGAAGTTTCTCAAGCTGGTATTCTATATCTCTAATTTCTTTACCTAATGCTTTATTCTTATTTGTCGTATATCTTTTCCTATATGTTTCAAGTTGTAATTCTGTATCTTTTATTTTTTGTTTCATTTCGCATAATTGCAAAAAACGTTTTTGATTTGCTACTGATTTAAAGTCTGTAGGACTAGTATATACTGTATTATCATTTACGATAAATGAGATATTCTTGTTTTCACTTTCCGTTTTCCGCTTAATAAGTTTGGACAGCCTATTTCTAGCATCTTTAAGTTTTTTTGCATCTGTCCATGTCGCTTGTATACTTTTGATATCTGCAAGATCTTTCAATTTGTTATCATCCATATTGACGTCATCGTATATAGTACGTGATGTTGACGGAACAAATGTATATATACAAACCTTACCTTCAGGTTGTCTTCTGTCTGTAACAAGCCATCCAATAGAATCAAATTCGTTTATTATGCAATAATAATCATTTCCTGTTGAGTTGTATGGAAGACCTATATTCTCTGGTTTGTAGAAACGGGCAGAATCTGCATCATACATAGTTACATATATGTCATAGCCACCTAAATTATCTTTGCTTTTACCGGCGAAATATAAAGTTATTCCGTCTGACATCATATATGGGTTATTTATATCTGTAAATTCATCATCAAAATCTGTTATACGTCTTATATCGTTCCACTTTCCGTTAAGTTTATCAGCTGTATAAAGTCGTAAATGGCCTGTTTCATCTTTTTTTGAGAAATATACTTTATTTCCAAATTCATTCATATATGTGTACGATTGCGCTTGGTCGGATACTTTCCAAAAGTTGTTATAAGAATTCACGCTCCCAGATTCTTTGGTCAATGGTATTTTGTTCAAAAAATTATTTTTATCAGCAATAATACTGTCAATTATCATTATCTGTTCTGTTGAAGGTAGCATCGTTTCGTATAACATCTGTGCCTGATCTTCTGATGTTATTTTTGTTGTGGCTGCCTTTTTTGTGGTTCTTGATTTTTGCGCGAAGACATTAAATGATACATTTGTTGCCAAAATAATCAGTATAAAATATATGAAACGTTTATTTGACATTACTTTAACTAGTTTTTTAAGGTTATTATTTATTTTTATAAACACATTGTTCGGAACCCCTTTTTGTATGAGTACAATGCTTTTACGAGGCATATAGTACACCTCGATATGCAAAGATAGCGTAATTTGTTTGAAAGTGGAAAGGATAAATGTCTTTTTTGAATGGCGAAATTTTCGTTTAACTAAAATTAGGCTATTCTTCAATGAGTTTTCCATTCTTTTCTAATGCGTTCCAAATGGAATATCTTGCCTCATTATTCATTTTTTCAACTTCATTAAACAACAAACAGATATCATTTCTATGTGAATCAGTTTCATATGGACATAATTTAATCTGTTTTTTATAGTTGTTGTTTATTGCATATTGCTTGATATCTTTTTCTTCTTCTAGGCATAAAGGACGAATTATTGTGATTGGCATTTTTCTCATTTTCAGGCGTACAGGCATAGTTGAAAAACTGCCTTGAAAATATAAATTCATCATAGTTGTATGAATTATGTCATCCATGTGATGTCCTAAAGCTATTTTATTGCATCCATGTTCTTGAGCTATTGTGAACAGCTGCTTGCGGCGATTCCATGAACATAGAAAACATGGTGATTTTCTTTTATCTGTCATGGCATTAAATTCTGTAGTCACAACATTAAACTTTATACCTCTACTTTCTGTGAAGTTTTTAAGATAGGATATATCTGATTCGTATTTTATGTTTGCCATTCTTATATGAAGTGCTTCGGCAGAAAATGAAGGCTTATTGATTCTTAGTCTTCTACTGATTAAGTCTACTAGGCAAAGGGAATCTTTACCACCAGATATTCCGATCAAAATCTTATCATTATCACAAATAAGATTATAATCATAAATCGCTTTTTGAAAGCGACTTATGATTTTTCTTTCAAGCTTTTCGTTATCAGATAAAATAGGCATGATATATCGTTCTTATGATTAGAAATATTTGTTATTTCATAAAAACAAGATATACTGCACATATTATTAGTAAAAATGCAAGTACATGATTCCAATGCAGTGTTTGACCCTGAAACAGAATATTTGCTATTACGGCGAATACACCTAAACTTATACATTCTTGAATAACTTTAAGTTGTATAAGATTAAAGGGGCCTCCGTTGTCTTGGAATCCGATGCGATTTGCTGGAACTTGACAGCAATATTCAAAGAATGCAATACCCCATGAAAAAAGAATAACTCCTATCATGGGCCATTTTGCTGATATTCCTGATGCTTGAAGTTTTAAATGCCCATACCAAGCAAGTGTCATAAACACATTGCTTAGTATGAGTAATATGATTGTATATAATCCATTCATTATTTATTTTCTTTCATGAGTTGTTTGTCCATGTTGTGAGCTGCGCGTCGTCCGTCACCCATTGCCAATATTACAGTAGCTCCACCTCTGACAATATCACCTCCTGCATAAATCTCTGGGCGCGAGCTTTGCATCTCATCATTTACAACTATGGTATTTTTGCGTCCGAGAGTTAAATCTTTAATAGATTTCGGTACTAACGGGTTTGGTGATACACCTATAGCTACTATGACTTGGTCAACGTCTATTGTGATTGTTTTACCTTCAATAGGTACAGGACTTCTTCTTCCTGACGCATCAGGCTCTCCTAAAGTCATAACTTGTAACACAGCCTGCTTTACAGCACCATTTTCATCCGATATATATTCTATCGGATTATGTAGGCACATAAAATTAATTCCCTCTTCTTTTGCATGTTTGACTTCCTCTAATCTTGCTGGCATTTCTGTTTCCGAACGTCTGTATACTAATGTAACGTCTGCTCCTAAACGTTTAGCTGTTCTACATGAATCCATCGCAGTATTTCCACCACCTACAACTAGTACATGTTTGCCAATATTTAGAGGTGTGTCGGTTGTTGGGTTGGCTGCATCCATTAGGTTTACACGTGTCAGGTATTCATTAGATGACATAATATTTATCAGATTTTCACCAGGTATGTTCATAAAATTAGGCAAACCGGCTCCAGAGCAGACGAAGATGCCTTTAAAACCATTACTCTCAAGCTGTTCTATACTGATAGTTTTTCCTATAATGCAGTCTGTTTGGAAATGAACTCCCATTTTTCGTAGGTTGTCAATTTCTATATCGACGATCTTGTTTGGAAGACGGAATTCTGGTATACCATATTTAAGCACTCCACCTATTTCATGTAATGCTTCAAATACATATACGTCATATCCATTTTTTATCATGTCCCCTGCAAAGCTTAGTCCAGCAGGACCAGAGCCGACAACAGCAATCTTAATACCGTTGGAAGAACTTATTTCTGGTAATGAGATCTGTCCACTTTCACGTTCATAATCTGCAGCAAAACGTTCAAGGTATCCAATTGCAACAGCAGGTTCATTCATCTTAAGATGTATACATTGGCTTTCACACTGCTTTTCCTGTGGACAAACACGTCCACATACAGCAGGTAGGGCAGAGGTGTTTTTAAGTACTTTAGCAGCGGCTAAGAACTGGCCTCGTTCAATATTCTTGATGAATGACGGAATATTGATATTAACCGGACAGCCTTCTATACATGTTGGTTTGGCACAGTCAAGGCATCTTTTAGCCTCTGTCATAGCCATCTCCTTTGTCAAACCCTTATTAACTTCTTCATATCTTGTGGTAGAGCGATAAGAAGGATCTAATTCTGGCATTATTACTCGTTTAATGGCAGTCCGCTCTTTGGGTTTCATCGTTGCACGCAGAGCTTTACGCCATTCTGAGTTTCTGTCTGTCAAAACGTCTATAGGTTCGTCTGTAATTTGGTCGTTTACACTAATTAGGTACTCTTCTTTATCCTCATTGCTTTGTTTTGTCGCATTTAGGTGCTCTTCAAAATGTTCTAGTTCTTCTTGTTCTGCACGTTTGAATGTCCCCATGCGTTTAAACATTTCATCCCAGTCAACTAATGCTCCGTCAAATTCAGGACCGTCAATGCAAACAAACTTTGTCTTTCCACCAATAGTAAGTCGACATGCACCACACATTCCAGTACCATCGACCATGATTGTATTTAGAGATACATCTGTTGGGATATTGTATTTCTGTGTTAGCATGCAACTAAACTTCATCATAATAGGAGGTCCGATAGCAAAAACTTTATCAATATGTTCTTGATTTATAAGTTTTTCAATACCGACTGTTACGACTCCTTTTTCCCCATAAGACCCGTCATCTGTCATTATTATAGTTTCATCACTATTCTCTCGGACTTCATTTTCAAGTATAATTAAATCTTTGTTTCGTCCTGCAATTACAGATAAAACTCTATTGCCTGCTGCTTTTAATGCTTTTATAATAGGAAGCATTGGAGCAACTCCAACTCCGCCTCCTGCACATATTACGGTTCCAAATTTTTTTATGTCTGTAGGATTTCCAAGTGGTCCAACAACGTCTGTGATATAATCTCCGACGTTCAGATTACACATCTTAATTGATGACAGACCTACTTTTTGCACAACCATTGTAATGGTTCCTTTTTCTATGTCTGCATCTGCAATTGTGAGGGGCATACGTTCGCCATTTTCGCCAATTCTTACAATCACAAAATTACCGGCTTTCCGGCTTTTTGCAATCAGTGGCGCTTCTACTTCAAAGAGAAATACTTTCTCTGAGAATTGTTCCTTACGGATAATCTTGTTCATTGTTGTTTTATGGTGTAGTATTTAATAATTAAGGTGTTATATAATTTATGGTTTATGGTAGCAAACCATAAACCATAAATTTAGGTTTTGCAATAGACTTGTATTTAAAAGTTATTATTGTCAAGCATATCGAATCCGCAGTATGGTATAAGCGCTTTGGGAACTTTAATACCTTCTGGTGTTTGATTGTTTTCAATTATTGTAGCTACAATGCGAGGTAACGCTAATGCAGAGCCATTTAATGTGTGGCACAGTTCTGTTTTTTTCGTTTCAGAATTGCGATAGCGGCATTTTAGACGATTAGCCTGATAACTTTCGAAGTTGCTGACAGATGAAACTTCGAGCCATTTCTTTTGTGCAGCGCTATAGACTTCAAAGTCATAGCAAATAGCTGATGTAAAACTCATGTCGCCTCCACAAAGACGTAAAATGTGATATGGCAATTCTAGTTTCTGACATAATCCTTCAACATGTGCAAGCATTTCATTAAGTGATTCATAAGAATGTTCTGGCTTATCTATGCGGACAATTTCAACCTTATCAAATTGATGTAATCTGTTAAGTCCTCTCACGTCTTTACCATATGAACCAGCCTCACGTCTGAAACATGCAGAATATGCACATCTTTTGATTGGAAGATCTTTCTCGTCCAATATGACGTCTCTGAATATATTGGTTACAGGAACTTCTGCTGTAGGAATAAGATAAAGATTGTCCATATTGCAATGATACATCTGACCTTCCTTGTCTGGTAACTGGCCTGTTCCGTATCCAGATGCTTCATTTACTACATATGGAGGTTGTATTTCCAAGTATCCGCTTTTACGTGCTTCTTCAAGAAAAAATGCTTCGAGCGCTCTTTGAAAACGTGCCATCTTTCCTATATATATAGGGAATCCGGCTCCTGTAATTTTTACACCTAAATCGAAGTTTATTAAATTGAATTTTTTGCATAGATCCCAATGGCATAAAGCATCTTCTGGAAGGTCGGGTATTTGTCCGCCTTCTTTTACGATAACATTATCTGATGCATCTTTACCTTCCGGAACATCGTCGTTTGGAATGTTGGGGATTGTACAGAGTAGTTCTGTCAGTTTTTCTTGGGTTTTATCTAATTGATGCTCAAGATTTTTGGCACTTTCTTTTAGCTTGGATACATTTTCTTTAATCGCATTGGCTTCGTCTGTTTTCTTTTCTTTCATTAGAGAGCCAATTTGTGCTGACAACAATTTGCATTCCTGCAGATTCTTGTCAAGCTTTTGCTGGGTTTCACGTCTGGTCTTATCCAATGCTAAGACATTGTCAATAGCCTCTTTGGCACCATTAAAGTGTTTTTTCTCAAGCCCTTTAATTACACGTTCAGTTTCTTCACTGATGAGTTTTAGTGTAAGCATACAAATTTATATTTTATAATAACAGATGCAAATTTACAAAAAATATTTTTTGTAGCGACTAAAAAAAGCAAAAATCCCGATTCTCGTGTGAGAAAAGGGATTCTTGTGTTTGTTTGGAATAAATAATTAAAAATTCTTTTGTTTAAGCTTCTGCTTCAGGTATTACAGATACAACACTCTTGTCTCTGCGGCCCTTGTGGAAATTAACCACGCCGTCAACCAAAGCATAAAGAGTATCATCTTTACCAATACCTACGTTCTTGCCAGGGTTGTGCTTAGTACCACGCTGACGAACAATAATGTTACCAGCAATTACTTTCTGACCACCCCAAATCTTAACGCCTAATCTTTGAGAAGCTGACTCACGTCCGTTCTTAGAACTACCTACACCTTTTTTATGTGCCATTTCTTGTTCCTCCTAAAATTTAAGCGATTACTTCTTTGATTTGTACTTCAGTGAATTGAGCACGATGTCCGTTCTTCTTACGGTAATCTTTTCTGCGCTTCATCTTGAAAACGATGACTTTGTCACCTTTTACAAGAGGATTTACAACTTCACATACTACCTTTGCACCGTCTACGGTTGGTGCACCTACCTGTACTGAACCTTCTTTGTCGACAAGCAGTACCTTGTCGAATTCAACAGCCTGGCCTTCTTTCACATCTTTCATGTGGTGAACGAACAGTTTCTTGCCCTGTTCTGCCTTGAACTGCTGACCGTTAATTTCTACAATTGCGTACATTTTATTATGTTAAACGGTTTTCCGTAAGGCGTATGACATCGTGTCATAGCTTGTTTGAGCCTATACGGACTAAATCGGCTGCAAAATTATAACAAATAATTTAAACTTCCAAATTTTTTGTGTTTGTTGGTCTGCTTGTTGTAATAAAAATATTTAAAAATCCTTTGTTGGTCTATCATTGTGCGATTTTACATCTTGCTTTATTCTATATTTGGGTAGTCTTTTAGTATTATATATGGATATTATTTATCTATTTGTCGTCAATATAAATATAATATGGCATGCCTCGGGTAATGTAGGCATGCCATATTAATATATTACTTTCTGTTTATTAATATGCAAAAAGTGGGTATTTTGACATTGTTTCATTCACTCTTTGACGCACTGAAGAAATTACGTTTTCATCTTCAGGACTGTTCAGAACTTCTTCAATAAGGTCTGCGATAAGAACCATGAGGTCTTCTTTTGCTCCTCTTGTTGTTATAGCAGGAGTGCCAAGACGTATTCCTGATGTTTGGAATGCACTGCGTGTATCATACGGAACCATATTCTTATTTACGGTTATATCAGCAGCAACTAATGCACTTTCTGCAACTTTTCCTGTAAGATCAGGATATTTAGAACGCAGGTCAACGAGCATAGAGTGGTTGTCTGTTCCTCCACTTACGATAGTAAAGCCGCGTTTAATGAGTTCGTCAGCAAGTACAGTCGCATTTTTCTTAACTTGCATAGCCCATTCTTTAAATTCTGGTTGTAGTGCTTCATTAAATGCTACTGCTTTTGCTGCTATTACATGCTCCAGCGGTCCGCCCTGTGTACCTGGGAATACAGCACTGTTAAGAAGCTGACTCATCATCTTGATTTGACCTTTAGGTGTCTTCTTACCCCATGGATTCTCAAAGTCTTTACCCATAAGGATAATACCGCCTCTTGGGCCACGTAGTGTTTTGTGAGTTGTAGATGTTACAATATGTGCATATTTAACAGGATTATCCAAAAGGCCAGCGGCAATAAGACCTGCAGGATGAGCCATGTCAACCATTAAAATTGCTCCTACTTTGTCTGCAATTTCACGCATGCGTTTGTAATCCCATTCGCGGCTATATGCTGAACCACCGCCAATAATTAATTTGGGCTTATGCTCGATTGCCAGTTTTTCCATCTCGTCATAGTCAACGCGACCAGTTTCTTTGTCGAGATTGTATCCTACAGCATTATATAATATACCTGATGTGTTTACACTTGAGCCATGAGACAAGTGACCTCCATGGGCAAGGTTAAGCCCAAGGAACGTATCTCCTGGATTTAATACAGTTAAAAGAACAGCAGCATTTGCCTGTGCTCCAGAGTGAGGCTGAACATTTGCGAATTCTGCACCAAAAAGTTTTTTTACGCGTTCGATAGCCAGTGTTTCAACTTCGTCTACCACACCGCAACCGCCATAATAGCGTTTTCCTGGAAGGCCTTCTGCATACTTGTTTGTCAAGTATGAGCCCATAGCCTGCATAACTTCATCACTTACAAAGTTCTCTGAGGCAATGAGTTCCATTCCCTTTAACTGTCTTTGATGTTCTCTTTCGATGAGGTCGAAAATTACTTGATCTCTTTCCATACGATAGATTTTAATATGAATGTTGTGTTTAGGTTATTAATAGTTATGCAAAAATATAAAAAAATATCGATGCATGCAAGATAATTATTCTATAACTTATACGAGTTTAACCTTATTAATATCTTGTTCCTTGTCGCAATAATGACATTTAATAATGCCATTTTCTTTATCTATTACATGGAACACCGTTTTCATCGGTTCATTATTTGTAATGCACTTAGGATTATTGCATTTGATGATTCCTCGAAGTTCGTTGGGTGTAACGACTTTTTTCTTCTCAACAACCTCATAGTTGCGTATGATGTTGAGAACGACATTTGGAGCAACAACAGAAAGTCTAGAGATTTCTTCATCTGTGAAGAATTTGTCCTCAACTTTGATAATTCCTTTATGTCCGATTTTCTTTGACAGATAATTATAACCAATAGTAACTACAGTTTTCAAATTCTGAAGTCCTAAAATATTGGCCACTTCGTATGTCTTTTCTGAAGGTATATGGTCAATGACGGTACCATTTTCTATTGCTGCTACCAATCTTTCTTTCTTGCTCATTGTTTACTGGCTTAATAAAGTTCTGCTTATTTAATAATAGTAGGGTCGTTAATGATTTCATCCATAGACAAGCCTAGCACGTCGCATATGATAGCCTCACGTGCATAAAGGCCGTTTTGTGCCTGCTGGATATAATATGCATGCGGATTTGTGTCAACCTCATATTCTATTTCGTTAACACGTGGAAGCGGATGCAATATTTTCATGTTATCCCTTGCGTTATTGAGCATGTCGTTTTTTAGAATATAAACATTTTTTACTTTCTCATATTCCATTAAGTCAGAGAACCTTTCTTCCTGTACTCGTGTCATATATAGAATGTCGGCCTCGTTTATTATTTTTTCGTTGAATGCCGTATGTTCCACATATTTTATATTATGTTCTTTACAATAAATTTTATATTCATTAGGCATTGCAAGTTCCTTAGACGCAATGAAATGGAACGTTGGATTGAAGTGTCTCATTGCCATGATAAGAGAGTGAACAGTTCTTCCGTATTTCAAATCACCAACGAGACATATATTCAGATTTTCAAGTGTGCCTTGCGTCTTGTATATTGAGTATAAATCAAGCATACATTGTGAGGGGTGTTGGTGTGCACCGTCTCCAGCATTAATAATTGGTATTGGGGCAACTTCACTTGCATACTGTGCAGCACCTTCAATATAGTGGCGCATTACAATCGCATCGGCGTAGTTGGATACCATTAATATCGTATCCTTTAATGTTTCTCCTTTAGTCGCGCTTGTTACTTTCGCGTCACTAAATCCTATAACACGTGCTCCAAGTCTATTTGCTGCAGTTTCAAAACTTAGGCGAGTACGTGTAGAAGGTTCAAAGAAAAGCGTAGCTACAACCTTGCCTTTTAGAATTTCTCTGTTAGGATGTTTTTCAAACTCTTGTGCCAACTTTATCATGTAAAGAATTTTCTCCTTTGATAAATCAGCAATAGTTACAAAATTATGTTTTCCCATTAATGTAGTGTTTCTAATTCGACCGCTAAGTTAAGCATTATTTTTAATTTATGATTGATATTTCAAAAGAAAAATAGTATTTTTGCAGCTAATTAGTTTTTTATTATAAATAATGAGAAAAACATTTGTGCGTATCCTTTGGGGAACGCTTTGTGCGGTTATAGTATTTTTGGCTGTTAGTTTTACTTCCATATGGTTTGGATGGATTGGTTATATGCCAGATTTGGAAGATTTGCAAAACCCTATTAGCCGATATGCCTCTCAGGTTTATTCTGTAGACGGCAAGATTCTTGGTACATATAATATGAATCGTGAAAATAGGGTACATGTTGATTATGATGGTATATCGCCTTATTTGGTTCAGGCTTTGGTCGCTACAGAAGACGAACGATTTTACGATCATTCCGGCATAGATTTTATCGCATTAACTCGTGCTGTTGTAAAACGTGGAATTTTAGGACAGAAAAGCGCAGGTGGCGGTTCAACAATAACCCAGCAACTTGCAAAGCAACTCTATTCAGCTACAGCTAAAAGCACACTTGAACGTTTGTTGCAGAAGCCAATAGAATGGGTTATTGCTGTGAAACTTGAGCGTTTTTATACAAAAGAAGAAATAATAACAATGTACCTTAATTATTTCGACTTTCTCCATAATGCCGTAGGCATCAAGACCGCTGCTGATGTTTATTTTGACAAGGATCCTAAAAATCTTACATTGACAGAGTCTGCCACACTTATTGGCTTGTGTAAGAATCCTTCTTATTTTAATCCTGTAAGATATCCTGAAAGATGTACAGATCGCCGTAATGTTGTTCTGGGGCAAATGTTGAAAGCTGGATATCTTACAAATGAAGAATATCAAAAAGCTCATGATGAGCCCTTGGCTCTTAATTTTCATCGTGTTGACCATAAGGATGGTATTGCAACTTATTTTAGGGAGTTTTTAAGACAATACATTATGGCTCAAAAACCAACGTTGGAAGATTATCCATCTTGGAATAGGGTTCAGTATACAATTGATTCCTTGGCATGGGAGACTGATCCTTTGTATGGCTGGTGTAATAAGAATCATAAGAAGAACGGTGAACCTTATAATGTGTATACAGATGGTTTGAAGATTTTTACAACAATAGATTCCAGAATGCAGAAGTATGCTGAGGAGGCCGTATTGAAGCATGTGGGGAATTATCTTCAGCCGGCTTTTACGAAAGAGAACAGAACAAAGCCAAATGCTCCGTTTACTAATGCTCTTACTGCTGCTGAGGTAAAAGGAATTCTGAACAGGTCTATAAGACAAAGCGAGAGATATCGGGCAATGAAAGAGCTGGGTGCTACGGAAAGTGAAATACAAAAAGCATTTAGAACACCTGTTGAGATGTCTGTATTCACGTATCATGGTGATATAGATACTGTGATGACACCGCTCGATTCAATTCGTTATATAAAATCATTCTTGCGTTCTGGTTTTGTCAGTATGGATCCGCATAATGGTGCTGTCAAGGCTTATGTGGGAGGCGTAGATTTTACTCATTTTACTTATGATATGGCTACACAGGGACGCAGGCAGGTGGGATCAACGATAAAGCCGTTCCTTTATGCTTTAAGTATGTCTAACGGTATGTCGCCTTGTGATGTTGCACCCAATGTTCAGAGATCTTATGGCAACTGGACACCAAGAAATGGCAGTCGGTCAAGATATGGACAAATGGTAACTCTGAAATGGGGACTTGCACAGTCGAACAACTGGATATCTGCGTATTTGATGAGTCGTATTAATCCTCAGGATTTTTTGCGTATATTGCGTGATTTCGGTATAAACACTTATGGCGTATATCCGTCTATTGTACTTTGTCTTGGCCCTAATGAAGCCTCTGTATGTGAGATGGTAAGTGCTTACACTACGTTTGCAAATCATGGAATACATTGTTCGCCTATGTTTGTTTCAAAGATAGAGGACAACGAAGGCAACGTAATAGCTACGTTCCAGCCACGTATGAATGAGGTGATAAGCGAAGAGAGTGCTTATAAAATGCTCGAGATGCTTAAGGCTGTGATGGATGGTGGTACAGGTAGCCGAATGAGATATAAGTATAAGGTTGAGTGTGATATGGGAGGCAAGACTGGTACCACCAACCGTAATGCCGATGCTTGGTTTATGGGTTTCACGCCATCTTTGGTAAGCGGCTGTTGGGTTGGCGGTGAAGATCGTGACATTCACTTCGACTCTACCAGGATGGGACAGGGCGCCAATATGGCTTTGCCTATCTGGGCGTATTACATGAAGAAGGTGTTTGCCGACCGTTCTCTGGGATACGATCCTAACGAGAAGTTTGATATACCTGAAGATTTCAACCCCTGTGTTTCAGAGTTTGATGACTATAGCGCAGGAGGTATTGAAGAGGTGTTCGAATAGCAATTAATTATTATCCGACAGTTCGTTATTATTGAGCAATACAAAAATAAGAGGGTGGGGCTGATTGTTTAGCCTCACCCTCTTATCTTTTCAGATACCATCACATTTACTTCAAATCAGTCATTAGTTCATATATATTTTTATCTTTTTTGCACATCCATACTTTCAGCCGCATTTCTATTTTCTATTAGCGAAAAATAGTACTAAGATCCGTTCAACATAAAGCAAAAATACAGTTTCAATTCTGATGACGATTCTGTTCTTTTAGCCAGCAACGCTATGAATTTTTACGGTCATTCTGTCACTACAAACTGAAACGTACCTTGAACAATATTTCTCGTGGACGCAGGCGGGTGGATGTATATATGCGTTGTGTGTCTGTGAAATATCGGCGCTCAAACAGATCTTTACCAAACAGGTTATGACAAGCTGCTCCTATCTCAATGTGTCGTGTCTTGTATGTTATCGAAAGGTCGGAAAACAATGTTGTCGACACCGATTCGTCGTTGCTGTGATACATATCGTTGTCAAACTCAATAATCCAGTTGCCAGGCATGATATATGTGCGCAGTTTATGGGTAAAATAACATAATGTTTCGTCATAACCGTCTGTACTCTCCTGATTGGTCTGATGGTTACGGTTTAGTGAAGACGTCAAGTCAGCAGAGAGCCAATATAGAGGCTTTATAGAGATGTTGAGTTTTATCTCGCTGCTTTCCATCCTGAATGGCTGCACATTGTCATTTATGAGCATGCTGTAGTTGTTCCATGTCTGCCGTGCAGATAATTTAAGCAACAGACCGGCCCAGTCGAAGCTCTTACTTGCCGAGCCGTTAAGCGTAATCATGCTTACAGACGAGCGTTGGTCTGACGGAGTGCTGCAATAAACATTATCTACAAGTTCACCCTTATACATCAGCATGTTGCCCATACGGCTGTAGACGATTCCGCCATTGGCAAAAAATCCGCTTATCACGTTTTTGTATCTTGCAGCGGCATTCAATACAAAAGCGTCAATATAGTCAAGCTGTCCGTTGCCGCGACGCGCTGTTATATAGTCGGTGAACACCAGAGTCGGCATGGATGTCAGCGCGTCCTGCGGCATCCATGAATATGAGCCGCCTGCCGTAAGTTGCCATCGCGCTGTTGGCTCATAGCTGAAATAGAGTGATGGGTCTGCCGTAAACTTATGTGCCGACAGCGAATTCAGACTGCGATAGCGCCAGTTTATCGGCATATTAAGACTGATACTTACGTCGTGTGTTTTAATGCTTATGTCAGGAGATACGTAAACCCTATATTCATCATACTTATCTGTAGCTGTGTTCACCGAGTTTTCTACGTCTATGTTCTGCCGTTTCAGGTCAAATCCTACGGTATATGTAATATTCAGTAACCATAATCTGTGCCTGAAGTTTGTATAAGTTTTCCAGTCTAACTGACCTATGTTGAGTGTCTCTGCCGATCCGTCTGATATGAGCAGCGTTCCGGGCTTATAATGATAAGCGGCAGCTGAACTTAACGAGAAACTGTTTCCGCCTGAAAAATTCTTAATGAAACGCAGATTGTCTGCCACATATCTTTCACGCGGTCTTACGCTCTGCAGCGTTGTCTGTCCGTTAAGTACAGATGTACCGAGGCTGCGGTTAAAGTCAGCATATCCTTTAAGGGTGTTTACAAGATATAGCCTGTCTTTATTCACTTTATACATCAGCTCGCCTTCATATTCGTTACGGTATGCCTGTGCGTCGTTGTCCTGTGTTATCACGGCTCCGCTGCCTAAGTCGGTATAAACAGTCTGCGACTGCTGCCGCTCCAGACCCTTGTCGAACAGCCCCGTAAGTTGAAGTCGCAGGTCGTTGTCTGCCGCCGTCTTAAACAGCCAGTTGGTGGCAAGTATATGTGTGTAGTTAAACATGGTTCGGCTTTCGTCAAGTCCTGTTCTGCCCAGACCAATACCCGAAAGCAGTCCGCCTGCAGCCGGCACGCTCTCTTCGAGCGATGCCAATGAGCCAACTTCGCTGCTTATGTCCTTGCCTGTATTGTTGCATTTATACATTGATATGCTCTGCATCTTGCGCGAAAACAGCATTGCCAATGCCCGACTGTCATACAATGCGTCTGTCTTTCCCTGCAGAGTGGCGCCTCCGCCAAGCGACAGTTCTCCCTGCCACATATCTTTCACCTTCTCGTCGAGCACGATGTTAAGCGCAGCCTGGTCACTGAACACTACATCCTTAAGTGTTTTCACAGGCTGATGATTCTCCATCACCTGCACCTTCTTCACCTTGCCGGCATCTATGTTGTTGCTCGCTACGCCATATTTGCTGCCCATGAGGTCCATGCCTTCAATATAAAACTTGTTGATGTTTTTGCCCTGATATGTTATGCTGCCGTCTTTTCCGACCTCCATTCCGGGCATACGTGATATGACGTCGGCTATCGAGCGGTCGTTTTTTTGACGAAAACTGCTAACCAGATAGTCTATCGTGTCGCCGCGCTGTGTTATCTTGTCCGGTTTCACCTTCACTTCTTTCAGCGCGAAAGCTTCTTCCCTCATGGTTATTGTCCGTCCGTCTTTATATGTCTTTGCAGCCAGCGTCACTGTGGCATAGCCCATACTTCTGAATACGAGCGAGTCGGCTTGTCCGTCTTCTCCTTCATACTTCAGCGTAAAGGCTCCCGTCTTAGCCGTTATGGCGTATGCCCTTATGCGTCCTGCTGTGCCTTTGAGCATAACCGAAACTCCTGGAAGCGGCTTGCCGCCCTCATCCTTAACAAGGCCCTTAAATGTCCGGGCATTGAGCAGTAGGGGAATCATAAGTAAAATCAAGACAAATATCTTTTTCATAATTGGGCATAATTTATTTTTCATATAATCATAAGCAGTTTCATTACTGAGGATGAAGGGTTAAGGCCTGTATGTCTCCATCAGATTCACCGGCTTTTTCCTCAATGCTTCAGTGTTTCCTGTTTCCATATAATGTTTGGTGAACGGAACGCCGTTTACCTTTTCCATATAAAGTTTTATGTTGGCAAAATATTCCTTGTAGATATCTTGCAGTTCCAGAGGAGTACAGTCTACATACTTTTGCTTGTCGACCGCCAACTGCCGTCCGTCGCCTTTTTCTATGGCTGTGCATACAAATGAGAATGTTCCTGTTTCGTCAGCAGCCTTGAGTATCAGCCCAGGCAGGCCGCATAATTTCCACGGGCCGTCAGCTATGGGTATGTCGGCGGTAAACCATACGTGCCATCTGCGTCCGCGCAATTCGCCCACAGCACTTTGGCATCTATAGCCAGCCACGGTGCTGTCGCTCTCTGTCAGAGTCCATTCTATATGTGGCATGTCTTCTTCATATTTAAAGAAATCTATCAGTACCCTGTCGACATACACCAGTCTTCCCTGTGACGGAATGTTCTTATAAATGTGATACGCCTGCCCGCTTTGATATGGCTTAACCTGCTTGCGTATCTTCTCTAAGTTTATTTGCCCTGTAGCATTCATGCTGTCAATCAAGGCTTCTTTCATTCTGTTCATCCAACTGTAAAAGTGTGACGCACTGTTGCCAATGTCAAGCTTCATCACGTCCTGTTTAGCTTCGTTTTCACCTTCTGCATTAGCATATCGCACCTGATATGTTACGCTAAGTCGAACACTGTCGGCCGTGGAGGCAGACAGCGTCATAAACGGCAACAACAAGAATATCATCATGTATTTTCTCATATCTTAGCTTATTATTTTTATGCAATGCATCAACATATTATCAGCCTCTCTTCATTAAGTTGCAATCCAATTTGTCATGGCATTGTTTCCTTACATGCTTAAAACTTTAAATTTTGTAGCGCGACAGATGTATATCATAACGCAAAAGGCGCAGAGAGAGGGACGTAATCAGTGCGTAAACGGTTTTTCGTCTATTGATATTATCGCGCTCTTCCGTTTACTGCCGGGAATGGGCAGCGAGTTGCCGGTACGGGTGACAAGAAACTGTATTGGGTCGTCGTTATATTTATAATAAATCGTTTTGTATTCATCGTAAGTGCAATCTGTATAATTTCCCGAAGGCATTTCCACCAACATTCCGTTTCCGCTTGTTATAGATGTGCAGCAGAATGAATATATTCCGTCGGATTCAACAGCTTTGAGTATGAGTCCCGGCAGTCCGCACAGTTTCCATGGGCCGTCGCTTACCGGAATGTCTGTCGTGAACCATACAGTCCATCGTCTTCCACCTATATCCGTCCATGCCTTGCCACAGCTGTATCCGCATATCGTGGTGTCGCCATCTTCGATATTCCATTGCAGCCGTTTGTCAGCTTCAGTGTATTTCACTCCGTCTAACCCAAACGTATCATAAAACGTTATACTGTCACCACCTGAAGGGCGCTTGCATACATGCCATTGCAAACCTCCTCCGCCAACGTTCTTTGCGTTGTTTATGGCTACCTCGAGTGGCAGATTGCTTTCATTTATCTTTTTCATCTGCTCGTCACGCAGCCTTTGTGCCTCGCTGTAAAAATGAGACATGGTACGTCCTACATCCAATGCCATAACGTCATGGGTCTTATGTCCGTTGCCGTATGTGGCATAAGTTGTATTATATACGATGTGCAGCATAACGCTGTCGGCTGTCTCGGCCGACAGCGCAGCAAAATTCAATAGCAAAAGTAATAAGATGTATTTTCTCATAAAATTAATTATTTAAAGGATATTACGAAATATCTGTCATATAAGTATGTTTTTACGGCTGATAAAAATTCATGTAGACAACAGCTAATCACTGGCATATTTACAATGACCTCATACTTCTGTTGACTGTTAAGAACATATATATTGTTTATTTATGTCATAGTATTCTAGAAAATGCAACTTCGCCTTAGCATTAGCTTTGGGAACAAACCGGTTTATAACTTCTTGCAGAATTGTCTGTCCGTACGTGTCAGGCATATAAGTTAAAGGATCCGAAAGAAATTTTGTGCTAATTGTATTTACGCTTATGCTTCCACTCATATTCATGCTGTCCATCTTTGCCTGCTTCTGCTCAAAATAGTCGCTGAAAAAAGTGTGATGCGTGCTTTCCTATATCAAGACGCATCATATCACAACGTTCAGGCTTCTTATATTTTGAGTAGTTGTATTCAGATGTATAAACAATGCTCATTATCACGCTGTCAGTTGTCTGGGCTGAAAGTGTAAAGCAGTTGATGAGGGAATACAACAAAAGAACCAATTTATATGCCATATTTAAATTCTTATATTCATTCAGTATGTATATAACTTTATTAAAGAAAAACATTAAGATTTCTTCAATAAAAAAATCTGCAACTTATAATTATCTTTTATACTTGTTATTTATTTTTCTCACAATAAGCAATATCCCCGCGAATATCAGCAGGCAAGTTGCTATTACGGCCAGCTCATGCCAGTTGGTCAAATCCTCAAATACGTTGGCAAACATTGTGAGAAAAGAAACGTAAAAGAATAAACATGCGAGAGCGTTTCTTCTCTTACGTATATCAAAATATATACCCGCCGCAAGCAGCGCAATTGTTATTAATAGCTTAAATATAATCATATTTTGTCCACCAAAAATTTAAATAAGTCTATTACTAATTATAATGCCTTATCCGGAATCTCCTGCCAAACCATTAGGCATTATTGCTACGAAAACGAAGATTGCACATATCGCAAATAATAAGGATACGGCTTTTTCATAGTTTCATATTCAACTTATACAAAAGTACAAATAATAGCGAAATATATGATAATATTTCACTTCACAAAACTTCACAAAATTACAATCTATTGATTTTCAGTTATTTACAATAGCGCTAAAGTTCTTTTATGAAATGGTCAAGATCTTTTGCTCCTCCCTTTTTTTGAAACATTTTAAAGTATAAACGTGACTTTGCCATTCCGAGAGAGCTATATGAATAAGGTGAGATATTGCATATTTCTTTAGATGAAAGACCTGCTTTCACCATACAGCAAATCCATACTTCATTATCATTTATGTCTGGATAAAACTCTTTAAGGCGTTTTGTAAAATTGTTGTATGCCTTATTCAAGGCTTCAACAAGTCTATGATAATCAGCAGAAGACGGTACGGCATTTGGAGTGTGATACAATTTATATACATCCGTATCAGTTAAGTCGGCTACTAACAGCTCATATAGAGTTTCTTTATATTTCAGCATCTCCGTTTCATTGCGGATAAGCTTTTCATGGAGTTCTGACAACATCTTATTTGAATCTGACAGCTCATTTTCAAGAAGTTCTATACGTTCTTTGTTTTGTTGTGAACGTTGCTGTTCTTTCAAACTACGTTCACGGCGATATCGTCTTACTCGCTCTTGCTGCTCTAAATACTTTTTCTTACGTTTCTGGTATATTTTTGCTAAGACAAGACAAAAAATGATTATACATAATATCAGAACAAACAATGATATGACAAGATGTAAACGCGAAGATGTCAAATCTGCATTTCTGCGTTCAACATCAAGCATACGTTCCATGCCGGACATAAAGTCTCCATATTCTACAACCTGATTTTTCATTAACGAATCAACATAATTTGAATAGAGACTATAATATCTTATTGCATCAGCTTGATCACCGGCTTTAATATATAAATTGGCTAAATCCAAAGAAGCCTGTAAGTTTTGTTTTAAAGAACCATATTGCCTCCCTTTTTTATTATACTAAATTGCAGAATCAAGATGTTCTGTATTTTCATAGTATACAGCTCTTATATAATAATTCGCTGATTTGTTATTTTCTGTATAGCCATTCAATGGTATATTAAATATATATTTTGCTTTATCCAATAGACCTTCTTTCATATATATAGCTGCCAACTCACCTCTTACCATATTATAGAGATAACTGTCATTAATGGCCTTCGCTTTTTTTGCTGCCTGTTGATAATAAGGTATAGCAATGT
>ENA-UOJS01001424-UOJS01001424.1-human-gut-metagenome-genome-assembly--contig:-C74-NODE-1424-length-19827-cov-7.940016_pt1 | contig 19827 bp, 9 predicted proteins | sample MGYA00242355_ERZ723902 | MGnify/ENA metagenome assembly ERZ723902 | reverse complement strand
CAGTGGAAAAACCGGACTGGTTCACAGACATTCTCAGTTGGCAAGCTTGAAATGAATATTGTACCGAAAGTGTGCCTTTGAAGGTGTTTTTTGCATGCACGTTTAAAGCCGTTCCGCCGTTTGTTTGGTTTTAATGAAATATTCCATCATTTGGGCAAGGAATGGAGGTTCCTCCATAACGGTATTAGAGAGGATGATGATTGCCGCTTTATACTCAAAATTCAACCTTTGCCAATGCCTCAAGCCCGGCAATCCTCCATCATGTCCAAACCAACCGTTATCAAACTGCCATAGCCCGCATCCGTAGGGCTTCGGGTCAAAATTCAGACATTCCCTCCAACTGTCGGCGGACAATATATCGGCATTAAGTCTAGCGCTGCACCAAAGCCCTAAAACCGACCGCGAAGAAACAACGCTGCTGTCGCCGCTCTCCATGGCAGGCCTGCCGCAGGAAAAAATCTCATCGTTATGCTTTACATATCCGCAAGCGTCCGCTATATGTCCGTTCATGTGGGTGTGGTTTAAGCCGAAGCGCATAAATACATCGCTCATAGCTGCAGACAAAGGTTTGCCGGTTAGCATCTCCAAAATGTGACCAAGCAAAAAATAATTCGTATTGCTGTATCTTCCCTCTGTTCCGGGTTCAAAGTGCAAGGGCAGTTCACCAATCAGCTCAAAACATTCCGAAAGACTAACGGGACGGCATTCCGCAACAATGCACCTATTGAACTCGATAACATCAGCCGGCGCTGTTCCGTGCTCCGATTCATATTTACGAATCGCGTCAGGAATAATCCTATCACCGATATAATCGGGAATACCGCTAGAATGATGCAGCAGATTGCGAATCGTAATATTCTTCCCTTGGGGATATTGTGGGAAGTATAGGTCGATTGTATCATCCAAAGAAAGCTTCCCCTGCTCTATCTGAAGTAAAATTGCTGCTGCGACAAATTGCTTGGACAGCGAAGCTAATGTAATGGTGGTATGTGATGTGAAGGGAGTGTTTGCGCCGCAGTCAGCATTGCCTTGGCAATGTTCAAAAACAACCTGACCGTTTTTAAGGACAAGCACTCCGCCTTGGAAATCCCTTGGGATAATGTTTTCAAATGGTTTCATAAAGATCTCTCCGCCAAATTCATATTTTCGCTCTGTTCAAGCATTATAGCACTTTTTTCATCAGTTTTGGGTATGAATGCGGATAAAAAGCGTTTGGAAATAGCTAACGGGTTCTTTGGTTGGCAATACGCTGCAAGGCGGATTAACTGAGGGGTTGACGATATGCAAAAACCAGGGGAACGCCATCGCGTCCCCCCATATCCTTCAATATTTTGCTTTATCCGTTGTGCCTTAGCATACCCCTGGCCTCAAGCTCAAGCAGCTTTGCGGCGGGATCCTTCACCTTGGCAAGGAATATCATGGCCGCTATAATGTACGGCTTGAAGCTGGCCTGCTTGTAAAGCGGGTCGCGGTAGCGGTCGAACACGCTTGCGGCAACCTCGCCCTCCTCGCAGGATACGCCGGTTATGTCCGCAGGCAGGCAGTGCAGATACAGCGCCTTGCCGCCCTTGGTCAGCTTCATCATCTCCTCGGTGCATTCCCAGTCCTTATGGTTGGCGTTCTGCGCAAGCAGCCGCCTTTCAAGGGCCTTTATGCCCTCAAGGTCGCCGTTGCCGTAAAGCTCCGTGCGCTCCTCCATGGCCTTAAACGGCGCCCAGCTTTTGGGATATACTATGTCCGCATCGCGGAAGGCTTCCTTCATGTCGTGCGAAATGGTTATGCTGCCGCCGGATTCGGCGCTCTGCCTCTTTGCAAGCTCCACAACGTCGTCCATGACCTCGTATCCTTCCGGATACGCAAGGGAAACCTCCATGCCGAAGCGGCTCATAAGACCTATTACGCCCTGCGGAACGGAAAGGGGCTTGCCGTAGCTGGGGCTGTATGCCCACGTCATGGCAACCTTTTTGCCCTTCAGGTTCTCTATCCCGCCGAATTCGTGAATAAGGTGCAGCGTGTCCGCCATCACCTGCGTGGGGTGGTCAATGTCGCATTGCAAATTGACCAGCGTGGGCTTCTGCTCAAGCACGCCGTCGCGGTGGCCTTCGGTAACGGCGTTCACAACGTTGTGCATATATGTGTTGCCCTTGCCAATGTACATATCGTCGCGTATGCCTATAACGTCCGCCATGAAGGATATCATGTTGGCGGTTTCGCGCACGGTTTCGCCGTGGGCAATCTGGCTCTTCCCTTCGTCCAAATCCTGCACCTCAAGGCCAAGCAAGTTGCAGGCCGATGCGAAGGAGAAGCGGGTGCGGGTGGAATTATCCCTGAAAAGGCTTATGCCCAGGCCGCTGTCGAATATCTTGGCGGAAATGTTGTTCTCCCTCAGGTGCCTAAGCGCATCCGCAACGGCGAAAACGCCCTTTATCTCGTCAAAGCTCTTTTCCCATGTAAGGAAAAAGTCGCCTTCGTACATCTTGTCGAGCTTAAGCTGGCTTATAACGTCCGTAAACTGCTTTACGTTGCTCATTTTCGTCTCCTTTATGGTGAAGTATTACTTTATGTCGTTATCCGTAAGGGTGGCGCGGAACTCGGTCGCGTCCTCGTCCCCCTTGCCCTTGTAAAGGCCGGGAACCAGCGCGTATATTGCCGCGCAGTGTACCAAATCCTCTTTCCACGTCATCTCGTTGGGAGCATGCGCCTGGCTCTCCGCGCCCGGGCCGAAGCCCACGCAGGGTATGCCGTAGCGGCCCTGTATGCTCACGCCGTTGGTGGAAAACGTCCATTTGTCTATCAGCGGCCTTTCCCGCTTTGCCATTGCCGTTGCATCGCCGCAGCGCTTTTCGCCGTAGAGCGCCTTATGCGCATCGGCTACGGCCTGAACGTGCGGCGCGGTTTCCTTATTTATCCATGTGGGGAAATAGCATTCGGTTTCGTATATCTCCCCCGTCCAGCTGGGGCGGTTGTACATATACATGCTGACCTTTGCATTGTGCTTTTTGCACGCGGGCAGGGCCTCTATTTCGCGTATGCAGCTGTCCCATGTTTCGCCCGCGGTCATGCGGCGGTCAAGCGATACGGAGCAGCTGTCCGCCACCGCGCAGCGGGAGGGCGAGGTGAAGAATATCTGGCTGGTGGTTATGGTGCCGCGGCCAAGGAAGCGCGCGTCCATATAATGCTCGGGGTTGAACTCCGGCTCCAGCATCTTTACAAGGCCCTTTATTTCATATTCATCGGTGCAGCCGTTTTCGTTGAGCTGCTCAACCTCCTTCAATATATCCGCCATCTTATAAATGGCGTTGTCCCCGCGCTCCGGCGCGCTGCCGTGGCAGCTTACGCCCAGCACGTCCACGCGTATCTCCATCCTGCCCCTGTGGCCGCGGTAAACGCCGCCGTCCGTAGGCTCGGTTATAACAACAAATTCGGGGGTTATGCCGTCAATATTGTGTATATACTGCCAGCACATGCCGTCGCAGTCCTCCTCCTGCACGGTGCCGGTAACAAGTATCCTTGTGCCTTGGGGTATAAGGCCAAGCTCCTTCATTATCTTTGCGCCGTAAACGGAGCTTACTATGCCGCCAAGCTGGTCGCTCGCGCCGCGTCCGCCTATTTCGGTATCGGTTTCATAGCCTTCATACGGGTCGAACTTCCAGTTGCTCATTTCGCCCAGGCCAACCGTATCTATATGCGCATCGAAAGCGATAAGCCTTTCGCCTTCGCCCATGTAGCCCAGCACGTTGCCAAGGCCGTCTATTTCAACCTTATCAAAGCCAACGGCCTTCATCTCCTCGGCTATCCTATGGATAACGCCTTCCTCGCCCGAGCTTTCGCCGGGTATCCTTATAAGGTCCCTCAAAAAGCGGGTCATCTCTTTTTCGTAGCCCTGCGCGGCCTTTTTTACAGCGCAAGCATCCATTCCTTCGTCCATCCTTTCCGTTTTTATATTCTCGCGCCCCCCGTGAGGGGGTATTATTCCTTGCTGCCGCTGTCCAAATATGAATACAGCGTGTATTTGCTTATGCCGAAGTAGCTGCTTATCCTGTCCCCGCTCTTGGTGATGAGCATTGCGCCGGCGTCGTTAAGGTAGCGTATTGCGCGCACCTTATCCTCCTTGTTCATCATTGCCACCGGCTTGCCCACCAGCCGCACGGATTTTTCAATAAGCTCGTCCAGCAGCTCGTTTACGCTTGTGGGTATCTGCGGGGCCTCCCTCTCGTCCTTATCGTCCGCAATGAAGGAGTCCACGGCGCTGCGCGCCATCATGAACGGCGTCATGTCGTAATTTATTGAGAATATGCCCTCCGGCACGCCGTTTTCATCGTTTATATATACCGTGCTCGATCTTAGCGTCCTGCCGTCGCTTGTCTTGGTATGGTAGCCAAGCTCGTCCTCCATATGCTCGCCCTTGTGCTTGAGCGCTTCCAGCACCACCGGGGAGCTTCCGTCGCCAACGCGGCGGCGGGACACATGGCCGTTTTCTATCGCAGCAATGGTGCGCTCCGGATCGCCCGTGTTAAGATCGTGCACCACCACTTCGCAGTTTCCGCCGAACTGGGCCGCCATGGCCTTCGCCAGCCGTTTTACAAAATCAAGCGTTTTATCGTCCATTGTTACATATCGCCTCCGTTCAAGTATATCTGCGTATGCATATATTAGTTTATCATACAATAACTCCGTTGCAAAGGCGATATCAAAATAAAATTTAGTTTATCTAAAAGAATTTTGCTTCTTTTGTTCTTGTCATCGCGCCGCATGGATGATATTATAATAACGTAAGAAAAATCATCATACGGAATGCTGTAAGGGAGTGCTTTGCGCGCGGGCAGAAAACAGGGCTTACGCCTTGTCAGCCGAGCGTTTTTTTAATATTAAAACCATATACCATCTTTTTAAGGAGGCTTTTTGGCATGATAATCATAGGAAACGGCAGATTGATAACCCGAAACGCGGCCGAACCATACTATGAAAACGGCGCGGTAGTTACCGAAAACGAGCTTATAAAGGAAACAGGCACAACGGCAGAGATGCGCCTGAAATACCCTGACGCCGAATTTGTGGACGCGAAGGGCGGCGTTATAATGCCCGCGTTCATAAACGCGCATACGCACATATATTCCGCCCTTGCGCGGGGTCTCAGCATAGCGGGCTATAACCCCACCAATTTTTACGAGGTACTGGACGGCATGTGGTGGAAAATAGACCGCAGCCTTACCCTTGAGGATACGCGCCGCAGCGCATACACAACCATAATAGACTGCATAAAGACCGGCTGCACCACCATATTCGATCATCATGCAAGCTTTTGCCAAATAGAGGGCAGCCTTTTTGCAATAGCCGACGCGGCAAGGGCGCTTGGCATACGCGCGTGCCTGTGCTATGAGGTGAGCGAACGCGACGGGGAAAAGAAGTGCGACGAATCCATTGAAGAAAACAGGAATTTTATAGACTATTGCGAGCGCGAAAACGACCCCTTGCTGAAGGCCATGTTCGGCGGCCATGCGCTTTTCACGATAGGCGATAAAACGTTTGAAAAATGCGTTAAGGCAAACGGCGGGCGCACGGGCTTCCATATTCACGTTTGCGAAGGCATGAACGACGTTTACGATTCAATGAAGAACTACGGCTGCCGCAGCGTGAACCGCTTGATGTACAACGGCATTTTGGGCGAAAGGACGCTGCTTGGACATTGCATACATATAAGCCCCGCGGAAATGGACATAATTCGCGAAACCGGCACAATGGTTGTGAACAACCCCGAATCCAACATGGGCAACGCCGTGGGCTGCTCGCCCGTGCTGAAGCTGTTTGAAAAGGGCATATTGGTAGGACTCGGCACCGATGCATACACGTTTGATATGCTGGAAAGCCTTAAAGCCGCCCTGACCATACAGCGGCACAACGCCGCCATGCCAAACGTCGGCTGGAACGAAGTTACAACAATGCTTTTCGCAAACAACGCTAAGATTGCCGCCAAGTATTTCCCCAATGAGCTTGGCGTAATAAAGGCGGGCGCGAGCGCGGACGTTATAGTGATGGACTACAAGCCCTTCACCCCCTTCTCGGCAGAGAATATAGATGGGCATATGCTTTTCGGCATGGCCGGCAGGCAGTGCGAAACCACAATGTGCGCAGGCAGACTGCTTATGAAAGACAGGAAGCTGCTTATTGCCGACGAGGAAGCCGAAAACGCCAAAACGCTTGAGGTTTCAACCAAGCTTTGGCAGCGGCTCAACGGCTGACACAACAACGGGAGGAACATAAAATGAGCGAAAGAATGAACCCATTGCCCTTTAAGGCGCTTATAGAATGGATGCTTTGCGAAAAGGAAGCAAGCGGGGCGGTTTTCGGCGTAAGCTCGCCCTATGTTAAGAAGGACGCGGGCGCGCTTATGCTCTTCGGCGAAAAGCTTGAAGCCCCCTTCGGCCCCGCAGCCGGCCCCAATACGCAGCTTGCGGAAAATATAATTGCGGGCTACTACGCCGGCGCGCGGTTCTTTGAACTGAAAACCGTGCAGAAGATGGACGGCGAGGAGCTTGCCGCCTGCATCAGCCGCCCGTGCATACTGGCAAACGACGAAGGCTACAACTGCGAATGGAGCACGGAGCTTACCGTGCCGCAGGCGTTTGAGGAATACGTTAAGGCATACCTTGCAATAAAGCTTATATCAAAGCTATACGGCCTTGGCGACCCCGAAGGCTTTCAGTTCAACATGAGCGTGGGCTACGACCTGGCGGGCATTAAGACCGAAAAGATAGACGCCTTTATAGAGGGCATGAAGGACGCCTCAAAAACCCCAATATGGGCCGAATGCATGGCGGAGCTGAACCGCCGCTTCCCCGAGATGGGCGAATACTTTGCCGCCATATCGCCGCGCATAGCAACCGGCGTGACCGTATCCACGCTGCACGGCTGCCCGCCGGACGAAATAGAGGCCATAGCAAGCTACCTTATACGCGAAAAGGGGCTGAACACCTTCGTAAAGTGCAACCCAACAATACTGGGCTACGATTTTGCGCGGGAACGGCTCAATAAGCTTGGCTACGATTACATTGCCTTTGACGAGCATCATTTTAACGAGGATCTTCAGTATGCGGACGCCGTGCCCATGTTCCGCAGGCTTATGCAGCTTGCCGGGGACAACGGAGTTGAATTCGGGCTGAAGCTTTCAAACACGTTCCCCGTGGACGTTAAGGCGAATGAGCTGCCAAGCGAAGAAATGTATATGTCCGGCCGCGCGCTTTATCCGCTTACGATAGAGATGGCGACGCGCTTCAGCCGCGAATTTGAAGGCAGGCTAAGGCTTTCCTTCTCCGGCGGGGCGGATTATTTCAATATTGTGCCGCTGTACGAGGCCGGCATTTGGCCCATAACCGTTGCAACCACAATACTCAAGCCCGGCGGATATTCCCGCTTTAAGCAGCTTGGCGAGCTGTTCGACGGCGTATCAAAGCGCCCCTACGCGGGCGTAAACGCGGCAAAGGTCGCAAAGCTTAGCGCGGATGCGGAAACCGACGCGCATTACAAAAAGCCCGTAAAGCCCCTGCCGGACAGGAAGAACGGCCTTCCCCTGCCCATTGCGGATTGCTTCACCGCGCCCTGCATGGGCGGCTGCCCGATACACCAGGACGTGAGCGAGTATATAGAGCTGGTCGAAAAGCAAATGTACCCCGAAGCGCTTGAGCTGATACTTGAAAAGAACCCGCTGCCCTTCATAACCGGCACAATATGCGCCCACAGGTGCATGGATAAATGCACGCGCAATTTTTATGAGGACAGCGTGTATATCCGCAATCTTAAGCTGATAGCCGCACAAGAAGGCTACGATGCGGTCATGGCGCGCCTTGCCCCCGCCCCCGCGCAGGAGGCCAAGAAAACCGCCATAATAGGCGCAGGCCCCGCGGGCATAGCCGCGGCGTACTTCATTGCCCGCGAAGGTTATCCCGTTACCGTGTTTGAAAAGGAAAACGAGCCGGGCGGCATAGTTAAAAACGTTATACCAGAATTTAGGATAGCAAGCGACGCCATAGCAAAGGACGTAGCCTTTGCCAAGCGCATGGGCGCGGAGTTCATATGCGGCAAGGAAGCGCCAAGCCTTTATGAGCTGAAGGCTGAAGGCTATGAATACATTCTGCTTGCAACAGGCGCGCAGAAGCACGGCGCGCTTGACATACAGGGCAGCGTTATGAACGTTATAGACTTCCTATACAGCGCTAAGAACGCGCCCGAAACGCTCTCCTTGGGCAGCGCGGTAGCGGTTATAGGCGGCGGCAACACGGCAATGGATGCCGCACGCGCGGCAAAGCACATAGGCGTTGAAAAGGTGAGCATAGTTTACCGCCGCACAAAGAAATATATGCCCGCAGATGAGGAGGAGCTTGCACTCGCCACGGAGGACAGGGTTGAATTTGCCGAGCTCCTTGCCCCCGTTGAACAGAAGGACGGCATGCTCGTATGCAAAAAGATGAAACTTGGTGAGCTTGACGAAAGCGGCAGGCGCAGCGTAACGGAAACGGATGAGACCGTGACCATCCCCGCGGATACCGTAATAGCCGCCGTGGGCGAAAAGCCGGACGCGGAAGCGCTGCGTGCATACGGCGCCGAACCTAACGAAAACGGGCGCGTTCCGTTTGACTGCGGCGCGGGAGTATATGCCGCAGGCGACGCGCTTCGCGGGCCGGCAACGGTTGTTGAAGCCATTGCGGATGCAAGGCGCTTTGCGGACGCGGTGATAGGCTTCAACAAGGGCTACATGATCAACCCCGCCGCCGCGCGGGATTACAGGGAGACCCTTGCCCGCAAGCACAGGCTTATGGAACGCCAGTGCGGCGAGGCGGAAGCGAAGCGCTGCCTGGGCTGCTCCACGGTATGCGAAAACTGCGTATCCTCCTGCCCCAACCGCGCAAACGCCGCCATAAAGGTAAAGGGTAAGGCGCAGCGGCAGATAGTGCATATTGACGCGCTTTGCAACGAATGCGGCAACTGCGCGGTGTTCTGCCCGTATTCCGGCAGGCCGTATAGGGATAAGCTTACCGTATTTGCGGACGAAGCAAGCTTTACGGACAGCGATAATAACGGCTTCCTGCTGACGGATAGAGACAGCAAGACCGTAAAGCTCAGGCTGAACGGCGAGGTGAGCGAGGTTTGCCTGACAAAGCCCAATCAGCTTGAGCGGGACATTGAGGCGATAATACTCACCGTTATAAACGACTACGGCTACATGCTGTAAATACCGATACCGAAACAGGAGGAGGAGCGGAGCATGAGCAGCTTCTATGTAAACGGAAATATTGTAAAGTGCGAAGGCAGCATGTCCCTGCTTCGCTATCTCAGGGATGAACTGCGGCTGACCTCCGTAAAGGACGGCTGCAGCGAGGGCGCGTGCGGCACATGCACGGTTATAATAGACGGCCGCGCAATGAAGGCCTGCGTGCAGCGCACGGACAGGCTGGGCGGCAAGCATATAATCACCACCGAGGGGCTGAGCGAATTTGAAAAGGAAGCGTATGTGTACGCCTTCGGCCACGCGGGCGCGGTGCAATGCGGCTTCTGCACGCCGGGCATGGTAATGGCGGCGAAGGCGCTGCTGGATAAGGAGAGCGACCCGAGCGAGGACGAAATACGACGCGCGCTGAGGGGCAACATATGCCGCTGCACGGGCTACGTTAAAATAATAGATGCCGTTAAGCTTGCGGCAAGGCTTATGCGGGAGGGCGCAATACCCGCGGAGGATGAGGCGTGGGCCGTGGGCAGCCGCGTACCCCGCCTTGACGTGCGCGAAAAGGTGCTTGGGTACGGCGAATATACGGACGATATGTATATTGACGGCATGGCATACGCAAGCGCCCTGCGCGCCAAATACCCCCGCGCGCGCATACTGAAAATAGATACCGAAAAGGCGAAAGCGGCCGATGGCATAATTGCCGTATTTACCGCCAAGGACATACCCGGGCAGAACAAGGTGGGCCACCTTAAAAAGGACTGGGACACAATGATAGCCGAGGGCGACTGCACGCGCTACTTGGGCGATACAGTGGCGCTTGTGGTGGGCGAAACGGCGGAGGCTGTGGAGGCCGCAAAGGCGCTTATAAGCGTTGATTACGAGGAGCTTACGCCCGTACGCAATGCATACGAGGCAATGGCCGAGGACGCGGAGGAGCTGCACGAGGGCGGCAATCTGCTTGCGCATAAGCATGTTTCCCGCGGGGACGCGGCGGGCGCGATAGCCAAGAGCAAGCACATACTGCACGGCAAATACACAACGCCCTTTACGGAGCACGCATTTCTTGAGCCCGAATGCGCCGTGGCTATACCCTTTAACGGGGGCGTGAAGATATATTCCTCCGACCAAAGCGTATACGATACGCAGCACGAGACAGCTCCCATGCTTGGCCTGCCCATGGAAAAGGTATATGTTGAAAACAAGCTTGTGGGCGGCGGTTTCGGCGGCAAGGAGGACGTTAGCGTTCAGCACCATGCGGCGCTTGCCGCGTACCTTACAAACCGCCCCGTAAAGGTCAAGCTGACCCGCGCGGAAAGCATACTCGTTCACCCAAAGCGCCACCCGATGGACATGGAGTTCACGCTGGGCTGCGACGAAAACGGCGTTATTCAGGGCGTTAAGGCAACCGTTATAGCGGACACGGGGGCATACGCCAGCCTTGGCGGGCCGGTGCTGGAGCGCGCCTGTACCCATGCGGCAGGGCCGTATAACTATCAGAATTTTGAAATAGACGGCTATGCGTACTATACAAACAATCCCCCCGCGGGGGCGTTCCGCGGCTTCGGCGTTACGCAGACCTGCTTTGCAATGGAGTCCATGCTCAACCGCATGGCGCACAAAATAGGCATAAGCCCGTGGCAGATACGCTACATAAACGCCATCCGCCCGGGGCAGGTGCTGCCGAACGGCCAAATTGCGGACGCTTCAACCGGCCTTGCTGAAACGCTTGAGGCCGTGAAGGATGCTTACGAGGGCGCAAGGTTCGCGGGCATTGCCTGCGCCATGAAAAACGCGGGCGTTGGCGTGGGCCTGCCGGACACGGGCCGCGTGCGGCTAAGGGTGAGCGGCGGCAGGGTGCATATTGAAACCGGAGCAAGCTGCATAGGCCAAGGGCTTGGCACGGTGCTTGTGCAATACGTTACGGATGAACTTAATCTGCCGCGCGAGGCCGTGGTATACGGCGGCTCTAACAGCCATTCGCCCGATTCCGGCACAACATCGGGCTCCCGCCAAACGCTCATAACCGGAGAGGCGGCGTTAAGGGCCTGCCAAGGGCTTAAGGCCGACCTTGCGGAGCATGATCTAAGCGAGCTTGAGGGCCGCGAATATTACGGCGAATATCTTGCCAAGACCGATCCCTTGGGCAGCAATAAGCCCAACCCCGTAAGCCACGTTGCCTACGGCTACGCAACGCAGGTTGCAATACTTGATGAGGAAACCGGCCGCGTGAGCGAGATAGTCGCCGCGCACGACGTCGGCAGGGCCGTTAACCCACTTTCCGTTGAAGGGCAGATAGAGGGCGGCGTGATAATGAGCTGCGGCTTTGCGCTTACGGAGGATTACCCGCTGAACAACTGCCGCCCGACGGCGAAATACGGCACGCTTGGGCTGTTCCGTGCGGATAACTGCCCGCGTGTAACGTCGCTTATAATAGAAAAGCCGGGCATAGACAAGGCGCGCGGGGCAATAGGCATAGGCGAAATAACCTCCATACCCACCGCCGCGGCTATTGCGGAAGCATACTACGCGCGCGATAATATAGACCGATATGCGCTGCCCCTTTGCGGCACGCCGTATTCAAAGAAATAAACTTTACGGGAGAGAAAAAATGGAACTGAACCGATACATTGACCACACCCTGTTAAAGGCGGACGCCACGCCCGAACAGATAGCCAAGCTTTGCACGGAGGCGAAGGAATACCGTTTCGCGTCCGTATGCGTAAACTCCTGCTATGTTCCCCTTGCGGCAAAGCTGCTCAGCGGCACGGATACGAAGGTATGCTGCGTGGTGGGCTTCCCGCTGGGCGCCTGCTTAAGCGAAGCCAAGGCCGCGGAGACCCGCCTTGCCGTTCAGGCGGGCGCGGAGGAGGTGGACATGGTGATAAACATCGGCATGGCAAAGGCCGGGGATTGGGACTATGTGCGCAAGGATATTGCCACCGTTGTTGCAGCGGCGCACCCCAAGGCGATAGTGAAGGTCATAATAGAATGCTGCCTGCTCACAGACGACGAAAAGGTTACGGCATGCCTTGCCGCAAAGGAAGCGGGCGCGGACTTTGTAAAGACCAGCACGGGCTTTTCCACCCACGGGGCGACGGAAGCTGACGTTAAGCTGATGCGCGACACCGTTGGCGCGGACATTGGCGTTAAGGCCGCGGGCGGCATACGCACCTATGCGGACGCCATGAAGATGATAGCCGCGGGCGCAAACCGCCTTGGCGCAAGCGCAGGCATAGCCATAATGAAGGAAGCCGAAAGCCGCTAAGCTCCACCAACAGCAAAAGAGCACCCGAAAAGGTAGCTACTCATAAAACAGTATCAACAACAAACTGAAACAGGGTAGCTGTCATACAGGGTGCAAGATAAACGGGCGTATCGTCATAACGGCGATATGCCCGTTTTGTCACGCAATAGAACGCCATTTTCGGGGTAGGTAATGGTTTAATATTACCTACCCCGTTTCTGCGCCTGCAAAGCTGCATGAACACAGGCTTTTTTGACTTCTATTGCGTAACATAGACCCATGATATTTTGAGGGCGGAAGCACTTGCTGCTTTCGCCCTCTTGTTTTCCATACAGCAAGAACACAAGTCGCTGTCAAGGTCGGGCGAAGCCTGTTCATTTCAACCTTGCACAGCAGCTTGTGTGTTGCTATTGTGCCGTCAAATATTACGCACCTTAAAATCATTCCACTTTGTTGCAACATACAGTTCTGCGCTGCTACCGATTGCTTTGAAATGTGCTTTGCCGCAACGGATTTTCAAATCCTCGCGTCCACGTAAATCAAGTTCATTCGTCTTGCCTTTGGTTTCCAAAATGAAATACAGTTTTTTACTGCCATCAATTTCTACATAAACCGCCCAATCGGGGTTATATGTGCCTATTGGCGTATCAACCTTGAAGCGGCTCGGCAGTTTGAAGAACATTTTTACATCGGGGTCATTGTCCAATGCAAGGGCAAACGGCTTTTCGACTGTCGCGCTATCATAAACAATGTAATCATAAACACTATGGTCTACTGCAACGGCGTTTCGGTCAAGGTTAGCGATTAGCTCTGCGCTATCGAAAATCTCCTGCACATAGTATTCTTCACCATACAGCTTTTTGTAGCTGATACCATCTATTGCAAGAGTGCGGCGCACATCCAAAATAATCTGCGTTGCGTTTTCAATAAACATCTGCGGATTATTCAGAAAGTCCTGCAAGCGCCCGCTTTGCTTCAATATTTCCGCAACGGTAGCACGTTTAGTTAGTGTTTGCCCGCCTATAATAGCAAGAATATTTGGCAACGATGAGTAGCTGTCCTCAAGAGCAGCCGTTTTAATACCGCGTTCAATATAGGTTACGCCTGGATTATCTATCTGAATATCGGCGGTCTGCGTAATGATATGTGCTTTCGGTATCGCCTCCATATTCCTTAATCCATCAACGCTGCGGCGCACAAGCTCGTCCTCGTTTATCTTTACGCGATAGGTAGTCTTTTGCTTTATCTTGTCCCATAATTCCAAAAACTCCGGCGACGCGGTAACTTCCTTTTTGAGTTTTACCGTAACGTCCCTTGAAGCGTCGCGGATAGGCGGCCTTGTATCGGCTCGGCGTATTGCAGCAACAATCTGTGCTCTTGCGTTTTCTAACTGCGGCGGCAATTCAAGCGTTCCGTCCTGCAAGGCTGCTTTCATGCTGTCTTTTATCTTGCCGGATTTTGACACATATCCCCTTTCCTCAAAATGAGTTAAGAGCGTTTGCGCGTTATCGTAAGAAATTGTGCTTTGCACGACAACCGTTTTTTGCGCTGTAAGCTCTGTTATCGCGGCAGGGGTAATGCCACCATCGCGGGCAATAAGTTCAACCGCTTTTGTTTTTGCCGCCTCAAGCTCCTGCGGCAATTCCGCAACTTCCGGTGTGGGTGCTTCGGTCTTAATGAATCCCTCACTCGCAAGATGGGAAATAAGCATTGTCGCCTGCTGTTCGGTAAGCGGCGTTTCTTCTGTTCGGCTTTCTTCAAATACCATACCGCTAAACAAACCAAGCTGCAAAACGCCGAACTTAACGCCCGTATCGTCCTCAATCTCTTTTTGCAATGTATCGGCAAACTCCGCAAAACTCTCATTTGCCATAACGTGCAGCAGGTTTATGTTTCTGTCCTCAATACGCTCTCCGTCTTGATTGACGCAAAGACGCAAGCCGCGCCCCACCTTTTGCCTTGCGGTCAACGTGCTTTTCTGCTCGATGAGCGTACAAACTTGAAAGACGTTTGGATTGTCCCAACCCTCTTTTAATGCGGAATGAGAGAAGATAAAACGCAACGGACAATCAAAAGACAATAACCACTCCTTGTCCTTCATAATCGTATTATAGGTGTTGTAGTCGTCCAACGTGTCGCCCCTAGTGTTTTTGTAATTCCCCTTTTTGTCTTGTGAAAAGTATCCGTCGTGAACACGCGCTACATCGGCGGGAAACCGCCCGTGCAACTCTGCGTACTTCGGTAAGTTCATAAGCTCGGCATAAACTTCCTCGAACATCTGCGCGTATATTCCTTTGTTCCCATCCTCGGTGCGGTATTTCTTTACCTCGTCAATAAAAAACAAAGATAATACCTTTATCCCTTTTTCTGTATAGCGCAGTTCTTTATCTAAATGTGCCTCAATTGTCCGGCGTATCTGCGCCCGCTTCATAGTATTTTCATCAACGTCGCCTATTGCTTTTCCAAGCCTAATAACGTCAACGCCCGACAGCTCGATTTGCTCCATTCCCGGCGTACAGTCAATGCCGGAAATCGTATATCCCTCATACAAGTCGCGGTTGCCGGACAGCTTATATAAATCTGCGTCCTGCTTCACCGTAATTGTTTTACGGCTCACCTTACCGTCTTTATCAGCAATATCTATTTCTATCCGCGCCCGAAAACCATTCTCGTTGGAAACAGATAAAAGCCGGATATAGGGGCGGTTATAGCCTCCCGCAATTTGATTAGAGGAAACGCATATCTGCTTGACAAGCCCCATTTGATAAGCGTCAACAGGAGTCAAACGGTAAAGCAGATTGACCCGCTCTCTATGCGTTGCGGAATAGCGGAATACGCACAAAGGATTGAGCGAAGCGATGGCGTCCTTTGCCTTTTGCGTATTGTCTACGCTCTGTGGCTCATCAATAATAACAATGGGGTTTGTGTCTTGTATGAAGCGGATAGCAGCGTCGCCGTTCAGCCTGTCCTGCTGCTGATTTATCACGTTTTCGGCTTTTCTGAAAGCGTCGATGTTGATAATCATAATTTCGATATTCGCGCTTGTGGCGAACTGCCTCACATCGGACAACTTTGTGCTGTTGTAAATAAAATAGCGGCAAGGGGCGTTATCGTAAATCGCCGAAAAATGCTCCTGCGTTACCTGCAAAGATTTATATACGCCCTCGCGAATAGCAACGCTCGGAACAACAATGATAAACTTTGTAAATCCATAAAGACGGTTAAGCTCATAGATTGTTTTTGTATAGACATAGGTTTTGCCCGTTCCCGTTTCCATTTCAACGGAAAACTGCCGCCCCTGCAACTCTGCGGTCTGCGGCAAATTATGCCTGCGCTGCACCGCCTGCATATTTTCGATTATTTTATCACCGCTGATATACAACGCATTTGCAACACCCATATCTTGAAACAGGCGCATTTGACTGCCGCTTTTCTCCATGCTGAATGTTGACGTTTCCTTTTGCTGTCCGTCAAAGAGGGCGCAAACGGCGGCTACTGCGTCGGTTTGAAAATCTTGTTGCTTAAACTTTAATTTCATAACGGTTCACCTCCTATTTGCTTTATAGCCGTTTCAAGCTCTGTTCCTATTTCATACCCTTGCTTTTTGTAGTGGTTACTTAATGACTTATGATAAAAAATCATTGATACGGTGCAACCCGACTCTTGCTCTAATCTTTCCATTAGCATTTTGCCTACGCCACGGTTGCGATAGCTTTCTTTTACAAACATAAATTGCGGGTAAAGCGTATCGCATAGTGTGCCGCCATAAGCATATCCTACAAGCATTGTTTCGTCATAGGCGACGAAACAATTTTCGCGGTATATTTTGTATTTCAACAGCACTCGCGGAGTTAATGATACTTGGGGATAATGGTAATCATCCTTATTACATAAGCTTTCAAAGTCTGCAAGGTCAAGAATATTATACTTGCTAATTGTGATTGACATATATTCCTCCCTCACACAACCTTTAACTCAATGCCCTTGTTTTCGAGCAAATAAAACGCATTTGACATAGCGGAGTTATCCGCAAGGGCGTTTTCCGCAATAACAATTTTCTGTGGGATAAGGGCCGCCATCTGCTCGATATGCTCTGCGGCAATCCCCGGCTGCAAGCAAATGAGCATTTTGCCGCCCGCTACGCTATAAACAATCAAGCCGCTAACATCAAGTACGGTAACATCACAGGTCAATTCATAGCCCATTTTAAGCATAATTTCATAGACCAAATCCTCATCGCTTCGGTCTGCTTTTAGCCCATCGATATGTCCTGCTATGCGGTCAAGCAACGTGTCAACATCGCCGTCCCCAATCGGTGTATCGTCCCATAGCTTCATATTGGAGCTTTCCAATTTGAAAACCTTAAAGCCAATATCTATATTTGCCGCCATAACAGCTTGAAGTTGTTCAAGATTGATAGGCGTATCATATAGTCCCGTATCTTTGCCTGTGATTATTTCTGGGTTCATGATATATTCACTATCGCCAGATGTGTCATCTTTTCGTCTAACAGCCATGGTATATGGCTTTCCGTCTTTCATTAGTTTTCTATAGCCATAGCCGGATTCTCGTATAAACTCTTGAAGCTTCTTCCCGGCGCGGCGTATGCGCTCTTTGCCGATCTCACAGATATTTTTATACCCGGCTTTTGCCGCTTCACTTTTTTTATCGCATACTTCGGGTAACTGCACCATAATAAAGCGGCGGTTGCCGCCGTCCTCGGTGTTAAGCTGCATCACCGCATGGGCGGTGGTTGCAGAGCCGGAGAAAAAGTCGAGAATTATATCGCCATCATCTTTTGCAGTAACGTACTCTACGAGGTTTTTGATATCGTCAATGCTTTTCGGATTTTCAAAAACTCGTCTATTTTCAAAAATAGCGTTAAAAGTTTGCGAAGCTGTTTGTGCATAGCTAAAATGTACGCTTCGCATAACCTCTTTGTCCGATTCAAAAAGGTTGGTTCTTATACGCGGGGTGGTAGTTTCATCTTGACCGAACACAACCCGTCCACGCTCAATTTCTTCTTTCATTCTATTGGGATTAGGATAAATCCAACCTCTCGAAGGGATTTTGCATGGCTTATGGGTAATGGGGTGTAAAACTTCATAGCGTGGTCCACCCCCACCGGGCCAACTAATATTTCCATCATCACGATAAGGACCTTTTTCGTCAACCTTTGTAAAACGCGATAATGACTTGCGGGGGTCGTCTTTATCCCAAGAACCGTAGAGGGCTTTTAATCCCTCGTTAACTTTGCTCCAATCATCATTAAACAACTCTCGTAACCGTTCAAACTCTGCCTTAACTTCTTCAACGCCCTCCTTTGTCATCCTTAAAATTGTGCCACGCTCATTCATTGTTGCCGCACTTTTGAAATAGACAAGCATATATTCATGTCCAACTGAAAAATACTTTGCGTCATTCTTCCTATTTTTATCATATACAAGGCAAGCTACAAAGTTTTCTTCTCCGAAAACCTCATTGCAGAGCTTTTTCAGATTATCCAATTCAACGTCATCTATGGAAATGAAAATTACGCCATCGTCCCGCAAAAGATTAGCGGCAAGCCGCAAGCGAGGGTACATCATATTCAACCAATTTGTATGATAGCGTCCCATTGTTTCGGGGTTGCTCTTTGTAGTCTGTTCGGTTACTTCCTTATACCGCGCTAATGGGTCAGCAAAATCATCCTCATACACAAAGTCATTCCCTGTATTATAAGGCGGGTCTATGTATATCATTTTGACCTTGCGGAAATAGGATTTTTGCAGGAGCTTCAACACTTCAAGATTATCGCCCTCTATATAGAGGTTTTGCGTCGTGTCAAAATTAATGCTCTCGACAGGGCAGGGGCGCAAAGTCGCCGTACTCCGTTTCTGCGCCAAACGTAAGCAGTCGCTTTTGCCTTTCCATTTGAACTCGTATTTTTCAAAATCGTCGGCGATGTATTCTCCGCAAAGAGAAAGCAGTTTGTCTATATCCAAACGTCCCTCGGTGAAGCACTCCGGGAAAACCGCTTGCAGCTTGTCCCGCTGTGCCTGCTCTATATCCATTGAAAGACCGTCTAATTTATCAGTCACTGGGCTTGTCCTCCTTGTTTATGCCTATCATACGCATAATTGCTAATAATGGGTTTTTCATTTCTGCCACAATATCATCTTTGCCTTTTTTCGCTTTTAGGTATTCCATAGCTTGTTTTATCTTGTTGTCAGTATTCTCGTTAATGCCCATGACCGCTTCAATATTCGGTATCATCCAAAACATTTGTGCTGCGGGGACAAAATCCTTTAACGCCGTATTCTTTTTTGTATGATTAGCATTTTCAGCTTCGGCTTTTTTCTTTTTTTCAGGGTCTTTGATAGCAGCTAAATCTTTTATATCCTCATCTGCCACCACGACGTATGGTATTCCGAAAGCCGTTGCGACTTTTGCGAAGGTCAGCAGATTGCCTTTTCCGCCGCACTCGACAACTGATATTCCATATCTATCAATATCAACATCCATTTTTCTTCCAGCATAAGGAAATGCAAACTTTTCAGTTGCTCCCTCAACAAAAATGACACCTTTCGCAAAGAACATCTCGTTTCGTTGATTGTCAAAGTAGTTTTCAAGTTTTAAGGCTTCTTTTTCGGTTTTTACTATCTGTTCCCGTTCGCATAGCTTCGCAGTAGTACCGTCTGCATTGTTCCTGCGAATTAAACAGACGTTTTCCGGCTCGTACAGCCGAATAAATGTAGGAGAGTGCGTTGTAATAAACACTTGGTTTTGTCCGCTTAACCGCGAAAGTATAGTGCTGAAATAACGCTGTTTTTGAGGGTGCAAATATACTTCCGGCTCCTCAATAGCAAAAATGGCTCCCTCTTTTTTGATTTCTTCATAAGTTCGGAATATAGCTATCACGATTGCGCTTTGCAGTCCAGCACCCACCATATCAGCCGTTGTGCTTATTCCCATTTGGTCTACATATAGTTGCAAGTTCTTAAAGACATTCATTGAGTCGTAGGTATCAAAACGGATTGCAATATCGCCCTCCGCAGAATCAATGCCCATCTGCTCTAATGAGTTAGTGCGTATTTTGCTTTCAATTTCAATAAATTGCTCTGTTTGCAGGAAACTGTATGCCTCCTTGATTTTTAACTCAAAGGCTTGTTTCCGCGTCATTTTCTTTTTGCCCGCTGATGTTTCCACATTAACAGTCGTTTTGTCAGACGACAGGCTTGTATTTATATCATTGAAAAGGCGACGCAAAATAGACCATCTGTTGCTTGGGTCTTGCTTGTTGTAATCGCGCATAACATCAACATAGATAAAAGGTACTCTTTCGCGGAGTTCTTTTGACACTTTCAATTGATAATATTGTCCC
>ENA-UOJS01001413-UOJS01001413.1-human-gut-metagenome-genome-assembly--contig:-C74-NODE-1413-length-19951-cov-9.668275_pt1 | contig 19951 bp, 17 predicted proteins | sample MGYA00242355_ERZ723902 | MGnify/ENA metagenome assembly ERZ723902 | reverse complement strand
GGGCGGCGATATTTACGAGATCGTTCCCGCCGAGCCGTATTCCGCAGCCGACCTGAACTACAACAACGATGACTGCCGCGCCAACCGCGAAATGAACGATCCCACGGCGCGCCCGGCTATCGGAGGCGGTAAGGCGGATATTTCCGGATACGACACCGTGATCATCGGCTATCCTATCTGGTGGGGCACCATGCCGCGCATCATCAACACCTTTATCGACTCCTGCGAGCTGTCCGGGAAAACGGTACTGCCCTTCTGCACATCGGGCAGCAGCGGCATATCAAGGTCGGTCTCGGACATAAAGGCGGCTGCGCCGACGGCAGATGTGCGCGACGGTCTGCGCACCTCGGGCGTCAGTGACGCCGAGCTTGAAAAATGGCTCCGCGCGGGCGGAGCGATAAAATAAATTACGGAGGACACTAAAATGGAATATATCAAACTGAACAACGGCACAAACATTCCGGCTCTCGGCTTTGGAACATGGTGCATTGACGACGGCATGGCGGTGGAGGCGGTAAGGACCGCGATCGAGCTTGGCTATCGCCACATAGATACGGCGCAGGCATACGGCAACGAGCGCGGCGTAGGCGAGGGGGTCCGCACCTGCGGCATTCCCCGCGAGGAGCTGTTCGTTGTAAGCAAGGTAGCCGCCGAAAACAAAAGCTATGCTTCCGCCGCGGCGTCGATCAACGAAACGCTGGCAAAAATGAAGCTCGACTATCTTGACATGATGATAATACACTCACCCCAGCCGTGGGCGGAGTGGCGCAGCGAAAAGCGCTATTTTGAGGAGAACCGCGAGGTCTGGCGCGCCCTTGAGGACGCCTGCACTGCCGGAAAGCTGCGCACCATAGGCGTATCGAACTTTTTGCGCGACGATCTTGAAAGCCTGCTTCCGCATTGCAGGATAAGACCGGCTGTGAACCAAGTGCTGGCTCACATCGGCAGCACGCCGGAGGAGCTGATAGCGTTCTGCCGTGAAAACGGCATGGCGGTGGAGGCATATTCTCCGATAGCACACGGCGAGGCGCTGAGAAGCGCCGAGATCGTCAGCACCGCGAAAAAGTACGGCGTATCGCCCGCAAGACTTTGCATAAAATACATTCTTCAGCTCGGTCTCGTGGCACTGCCGAAGGCATCGTCACGCGAGCATATACGCGAAAACGCGGAGCTTGACTTTACGATATCCGACGAGGATATGAAAATGCTCCGTTCGATGAGCTTCAGGGATTACGGCGAGTACAGCTATTTCCCGGTCTTCAGCGGAAAATAAAAAGCATTCGGAACTGTTTTGTCCGAATGTAATGATCGGAGGGGGTTAAAAACTCAATTTGAGTTTTTAACCCCTCCGTTGTTTTGGAACCGCCGCATTTATGCGGAAATTCGCTATATATGCAGCGGATCAGCCTCGCGCCTGCGCAGGCATACCGTTTTGTCCTCCGGCAGGTAGCTGTCGGGAAAATGTATCATTACGTTTGCCTCCTCAAGGCGGCTTTGAAGCGTTGGAACATCCACGGCATATATCGGCGCGCCGGAGCGCAGCGATATCACCGCCGCCTCGCCCGCCGCCTGTCCGGTGAGTATCGCCGGAGGTATGACGCGCAGGATATCCCACCCGAAGCCGTCCGCAGATGCAGAGCGTCCTGCGGTTATCATATTATCATAGCCCGTGCGCACGAGCGTGCGGTATGGGACCTCAAACAGATGATCGCGGTGGTCGAACGAGTTTATGGCGCACACCGAATCGTCAAAATGCCGGTAGCAGTCCTCAAAGCGGAAGGTGTAGTCGCCGTCGAGGTGGCAGGTGGTGCGGAAATTCGGCATCATGGGTATCATTGCGATATCGCGGCTCCTGCGCTCATCGCCACGCACGCCGTCAAGCATTGCGCGCTGATTGCGGATAAGATAATCGGTGACCTCTTCGACCGTAAGTCCGCTCCAGCGCGGCATTTCCGGCGGCTGACCGTCGCCGTAAAGATTTATACTGCCGCCCTTTACCGGCATGAACGCATTGCGTATGTTTCCGGTCTCTGCCGCCTTTTTGCAGCTTTCAAGCGTGATCTTTTTGCCGCAGTAGGTGAAATAATTCTTTCCCGCTACGGTCGGCACACCGGCACGGCGAAGCATGTCGGCAGCCCCGGTGGTGTCGATGAGCACGCGGCAGCCGTAATATTCAAGTCCGGATTTACTGTCGCATATAACGCCGCGGCAGTGAGTGCCGTCCATGGCGGGATAAACGGCATTGCAGTCAAAAAGAATGTCGATCCCCGCGCCGCTCACCGCCTCGGTGAGCTGAAGCGCGAATATATACGGAGAAAAAACAGTGCGGTAACGCTTTGCGGTGTATTCCGTCGGTTCGCCGTCGCGCCATTCCTCATGAAGATTATCATAACCGTATTTTATCGATTCGCGCAGCCACTTTTCGGCAAGTCCGAATATTATCTGCTTGCCGCGCCCGTTGCACATGGGTACAAACAGATTGACAAGCCCCAGCGTGGCAAGTCCGCCGAGAATATTTGATTTTTCGATCAGAAGCACGCTCGCTCCGTGCCGTGCCGCGGACACGGCGGCTGCAACGCCCGCCACTCCGCCGCCGGTGATGATAACGTCGTGCGGTTTTTTTATCGGTATGTTTTTTGAAAATGTAAAAAGCTCCTCAGACATAACTTCCTCCATGATTCTGTGATATACATATGCGGTGGGCGGTCCGAAACGACACCGCCGCGCCCTCAGAATGATATTCTCTTTATCGATACGGCGCGCGCCGTGTCGTTGTCTATCTCAACGATTATCCCGGTCGCTACTACCGCGCCCGTCGCCATTGTAAAGCGCTGCGGCATCTGCGTGACAAAGCGCCGGATTATGACCTCGGCATCCACTCCGAGAACACCGTCGGAAGGACCGGTCATACCGATGTCGGTCACATATGCGGTCCCGCCGGGAAGAATACGCTCGTCGGCTGTGGCAACATGAGTGTGAGTTCCCCACACCGCCGCCGCTCTGCCGTCGAGATAATAGCCCATTGCGATCTTCTCCGAGGTCGCCTCGGCGTGAAAATCCAACAATGCGACGTCATACCGACCCGCCTCGCGTCCCAGAATGGCATCAACGGAGGAAAACGGCGAGGCGAGCGCCTCGTTCATCGACACGTTTCCCTGAAGATTCATGCAAAGCACCCTGACGCCGCCCGCGCTGACGATGACCGAGCCGCAGCCCGGCGCCGACGGCGGGAAATTGTCGGGCCGCAGAAGGCGCGGCTCGTCCTCGTAAAGCGGGTAAACATCGCGCCTGCCGAAGGCGTGATTGCCGGTGGTTATGACATCGGCGCCCGCCTTGAAGAGCCGTGAAACGTCCGCGACGGATATTCCGTGTATATCGGCGGCGTTCTCCCCGTTTACAACAATGAGGTCCACCTCGTTTGCTTCGGCTGTGAGGCGCAGATTTTTTTTGAGATATTCAACACCGGCGCTTCCGCAAACATCGCCGACGGCAAGAACACGTAACATACCGCATTTTTCCTTTCGTTTTATGCTTTATGCCGCGGTGCGCCGCAAAAGCGCGGCGGCAGGCTTGGCAAGAAGTAAAAATATCAGCGCGCCGACGACCGACTGTGCAAAGTTGAACGGTACCGACGGCAATGCCGAAACAAGATCGTGATATACCACGGCGCTCTCATATGCCCAATAGCCGGCAACGTTTATCGCCGCCGCTCCGCCGAGCGCCGCAAAATTGCGGGCGCAAAAGACCTCTCCGCGGTGCGAAAACAAAAGCACCGCAAGAACGCGCACGCCCACCGTGGCAGGTATCCAGAGCGGATATCCGCCGATAAGGTCGGAAAGTCCTGCTCCTATCGCCGCGGCTCCCATAGCGTAGGGTGCGGGCAGAAGCGCGGCGGCAAGGAAAACGAATCCGTCACCGGCATGGATATAGCCCTCCGAAAACGGCATGGGCAGCTTGATAAAATATGTTCCGCAGAAGATAAGCGCCGCAAAAAGCGCTCCGAACGCGAGTTTTTTGATGTTTTGAAGATTCTTATCGTTTTTCATTTGAGATCAGTGCTTTCAATGATGAATATTCCGCCTTTTTTGACCGAGATAAGCGCGCAATTGCCCTCGATCTCGTTGCTTACCGCATACTGGCGGCGGCGCTCCAGTGTTGCGCCGCGCAGCGGATAGCGGCAGCCCTCGATGCTGACGCCGCGCACCTTTTCGTCGGCGGCGATCAGCGAGATGTATTTGTACCCGCTCCTGCCTATAAGAGCCGACCCCGAACGCAAAAACCGCGCGCGGTTTTCTCCGTCGGTCATTACCGCGTAAATGCCCCGCAGGGTGAGGTCCTCAAGTATATAAAGACTTGACAGCGTGTGGTCGAGCCTGCCGCTCATGCCGCCGATGATGACTATATCGTCGGCTCCGCGCTCTGCGGCTATCTCAACGGCGAGCTGTGTGTCGGTATCGTCCTTTTCGGCGCGAACGCGGATCATCTCCACGCCCTCGGGCAGCTCGTCTGCGGGCATTGAATCAAAATCCCCCACCGCGATATCCACGCGGTCGCCGAGCGCACGCGCGGTAAGATATCCGGAATCGGCGGCGATGCGCAGATCGTCCGCCCGCGGATGCTCGGTCACACGGTCGGTGTGCACGACTCCGCCTGTATAAATAAACGCCTTCATTTTCCCTTCCCCCAGAACGGCTTTGCCTTGAGCGCCGCATACATTGAAAGATAGCTCTCATGCCGCTCGCGGGCTATCGCCCCGTCCTCAACAGCGCCGAGGACCGCACAGCCCTCCTCCTTTGTGTGAGTACAGTCGGCATAACGGCAGCCGCCGTAATAAGGACGGAACTCACGCATGGTGTCGGCAAGATCGTCAAGCCCGAAAAAGTCAAAGCTCTCAAAGTCGAGCAGCGAAAAACCGGGAGTGTCGGCAATATACCCGCCGCCGGGAAGTGCAAAAAGCGAACAGCTACGTGTGGTGTGCCTGCCCCTGCCGATCTTTTCGCTCACGCCGCCTGTACGCAGGGCAAGCTCAGGGAAAAGCGCGTTGAGCAATGTGGATTTTCCCACGCCGGACGCCCCGGCAAATGCCGCGACACAGCCGGGCAGCTTTTCGCCGATAAATGCCGAAAATTCCGCTATCCCCTCGCCGGTAGCACAGGAAAGCGGAAAAACCGCGTACCCCGCGCGACGATATATATCAGCCGCGTGTGCGGCGGCGGCACGGTCAAGCTCGCATTTGCCTATCACTATGACAGGCTCTATTTTGTTGTACTCGGCGATAGACAGCAGCTTGTCCACCGTCATAAGCACCGGAGCGGGCTTTGCGGCGGCAAATGCGGCAAAAATATAGTCGATATTTGCCAGCGGCGGTCGGATGAGCGCATTGCGGCGCTCGTGTATGGCGGTGATGACGCCGCCCGAGCCGTCGGCAGCGCCGGAACGCGCATCCGCGCCGCGCTCTGCGGTTACGATGTCTCCGCACAGCGGGCGGTCAAGCCGCGCCGCGGTGTTGTACGCGCCCGCCGTCCGGCTACCGCTGTCGGCTCCGGGAATGCGTATCGCCCCGCGCACGCGGCAGCTAAGGCTTTCGCCCCCGTCGGTCACAACGGTATATATACCGCCGACGCCGTTCGTTATCCTGCCGCGCACCGTGTTTTTTTCGGTTTCGTTCACGTTCGGAATGTCCTTTAAAATTTATCTCTCATTTACGCCGAGGTCGGCGGTGTAAATATACTTTGCGGTGAATTCCCCGGCTCCCGCCGTACCGCCGAGCGTTACGAGCAGTCCTCCGCGAAGGCTGTTGTTGTAGCTGAAGCTGCCACCGCGTCCCGGAGCCTCAAAACCGACCGAACCGGCCGCAGCGAATATCACTCCGTCATCAACGCTGACCCCGCTATCGCCCGAGTCGCCGCACGCGACCACACATTTGAGTCCTGCGGACACCATCTGCTCGAACGAGCTTTTGCCCGGGGTCATCGAGGCTATAATGTTGCCGAAATTGTGCTCCGGCGGGCTCTCGGACTTGCTCTTTTCTATTTCATCACTGACAATGAGCGTGCACGGAACGCCGTCCGACGAATATTTTGCCATTTTCTCGGCGATGACGTAGCTGTTCTTGGCGGTACCGTCGCCGACTATGCAAAGTCTGCCGATCGCCTTGCTGTTGCTTCCGTTCATGCTTATGAACGCGGCTCCGTCGCCTATATCGATGCATCCCTCTCTTGCGGAGATGACCTCGTTTATGATGACGCCGGAAAGACCGTCTTCCCGGCTGTCGTCCTCGGCGGCGCGGACAAAGCTCCAGCCGATGCCGCGCTCGTTTACAGGCGCGATTATGGTATCCCACGCGCCGATGAGCGACGCCCGGTCGGAGGCTCCGGACGAAAGATCTCCCATAAAGACCACAAAGTCCGGCTTTGTGCTGTCAAGCAACGCGCTGACCGCACGGACCGAATACGCATTGCTGTCCGGCGATGCAAGCACGAGCGTGCGAAACTCGCCGTCGTCGGAATCGGTTTTAAGCTCGACAGCCGAGCTGTCGTCCTGCGATTCCGAACTATAATCAAAGCCGCCGTAGTGTGACAGCACCGCGTCAAGATCCGGCACGTCCACGCCGCTGCGTTGAACGACCGCACTTGCGGCGTCCCCGTTATAGTTGGTGAGGAAAAGGTCTATCCCCGCCTCGGCGCCCTCAGAGCCGAACGACTCGATTATAAGGTCGCCGCGACTGTTGAAATATGTACGGCAGCCGTTGGCGCCGACGGCGTAATACGCGTCGGCATAATCGCTCTCGGAAAGATCGGTGTGACCTATAACTATCGCGCCGCCCTCGTCATCGGGATCGCCGAAGCCGACCTGCGTTGCGGGAGTCAGCACCGCCTCGTAGTTATATCTGTCCGAAAGCTCGGCGGCAAGCCTGCGCGCCGCGGCGAGCGCCCATTCGCTGCCCGGCGTATCGCGGTATATCACCATGATCTGCGGACGTGCCTCCGCCGCCTTTTCGACTGCCGCGCCGCCCTCGGGCGCGACAAGCATCACCTCGCTGGCGGCAGGGAAAAGACCTATCGCCATTACCGTGAACATCAGCGCCCCGGCGGTTCTGAATACCGTCCCCGCGTGTCGGTGCTGAAGCATCTTGTTGACGGCTGATATCACAACAAGCGCTGCGCTTATCGCAAGATTTGCCGCCCGTCTCAATAATTTCATTAATAAGGACCTGCCCTTCGGCAAAGATTTACGCGTCGGTCGTCTCAGGCAGAGGCTCCGTTGCGTCTTGTTCCGGCTCTCCGGTCTCATCGGGAGTCACGGGTATATCTGTTTCTTCTGTGCTGTCCGGCGTATCCGGAATGTCCGGAATATCCGGCACATCCGTATCTGTCGTCTCGTCGTCGCCGTAGCTGTCTCCGCCGCTGACGGTGAGCATGACCACGACCTCCCATTCACGATCGACAAGACCCTCGGTCTCGCCCGGAGTCTGGTCGAGCACCGTTCCGCGCGGAGATGCATCCCTCACTTCGGTTATGTACCAGATGAGCTTTGCTTCGTAAAGAAGCCGCTTTGCCTCATCCACCGTCATACCGATAACATCCGGGATATCCAGAGATGCGAGCGGGTTTTCATGCGCCGGACCACCGCTGACGGTAAGGTCAACGGTTATCTCGCCGCTGTAACCCGTTACGGTAGTACCCGCGGGGATGAACTGATCTATGACCGTGCCTGCCGGCGCCTCGCTCTTTACGTACCAGACGTATCCCACGTCCGCGCCGTAAAGACCGATTATCACACGCGCGTTCTCAAGCGTTATCCCGGTAAGCCGCGGCATTATAAAGCTCACGGGCGCCGGAACATATCCGCTACCGCCGCTGACGGTGAGTATAACGCTGTCGGTGTCGGGGTCCGGCGTATTACCGAAGACCTTCTCCACCGTTTTTCTGCCCTTCGGCGACTGAGCAATGACCTCGCCGACCGGCAGCTCGCTTGCGACCGTTCTCGTCTGCGCTACTCTAAGACCATATGTACTCAGCAGAGCCGCCGCATCGGCGCGGCTCATGCCTGTGACATCCGGGATAAACCTTGTTTCGAAATCCGCGCCGCCGCTTACGGCAAAGCTGACCGATGTGATACCGGGCGCGGCATCAGCATCCGCCTCGGGCGTCTGTCCGAGTATCGTGCCGACAGGCTTCGGTGAACGCGTGTAGGTCACGCTTCCGACCGAGAGCTTAAGCTCCTCAAGCGTGCGCATGACATCAGCCTCGCCCATGCCGATAAAATCGGGCACCTTGACGGGCGCAACATAGCCAGAGCTGGTCCCGCGGCTGACATGTATCGTAACATTACTGCCCGCGATAAGTTCGGCTCCGGGAGCCGGCTCGGTGGTAATGACGTATCCGGACGGCACCGCGGCGTTCACCTCGTTGACGACCGTTATCATAAAGCCCATCTCGCGCAGCTCGCTTTTTGCCGTGCGCCAGTCGGTGATGGTGTAATCCGGCATCGTAAGCATTTTCGGACCGAGGCTCAGCGTGATGTTTACCGTACATGGTACTTTTTTGTGCGAGCCGCGGGTCGGAGACTGCTCAAGCACGCTGCCGCGCGCCGCGTCCCCGGAATATTTTTCTTCAAACACGAGCGTAACGTCGCCCGCCTTCAGACCCTGCGCCGAAAGCGCCTCGTTTAACTTCTCCTCGCACAGCGTGCGGTCAAGCCCCGAAAAATCCGGGATCTCGACGCCGGCGGTCTTGCTCGTCATAACACCGACGACCTCATCGAGCGCGTAAAACAGCGCCACGACGCCGACTATGAAAACCGCAAACGCCACGCCGAGGATTATCGGCGTCATTGAATGCGACGGTTTGTTCTCCGCACGGTTGCGGCTCGACCGCTTGAGCGCCGCGATACGCGCGGGGCTCAGCACCGGCGTTGAGGGATTCTTCTTTATGCGGCGCACCTCGCGCAGCATATCCGCCGCGCACTGATAGCGCTTGGCGGGATTTTTCTCCATCGAATAGAGAATTATCTGCTCAAGCCCGCGCGGTATCGACGGATCGACACGGTGCGGCGGCGTGGGCTTGTCGTGCATATGCATCAGCACGACAGATATCGGGCTTTCGTCGTCAAACGGCAGCTTTCCCGTAGACATTTCGTACATCATGACGCCGAGCGAGTAAAGATCGCTGCGCGCATCCGAGGCGGAATCCTGCGCCTGCTCGGGGCTGATGTAGTAAACGGTACCGACCGTTTTATCCGATATGGCGGCGGTATCGCTGTCCGGCAGCTTGGCAATGCCGAAGTCCATGACTTTTACGGTACCGTCCTTGAGAAGCATGATATTCTGCGGCTTGATATCGCGGTGTACAACGCCCTTTGAATGCGCATGCACCAGCGCCGAGAGTATCTGCTCGGTATACGAGATTATCTCCTTAGCCGGCAGTGCGCCGCGCTTGTCCATATATGCGCGAAGCGACACGCCGTCGATATATTCCATTACAAGGTATTTGTGCACGGTCTCCACCGACACATCGTGTATCGCAACGATGTTGGGGTGAGAGAGCATAGAGACAGCGCGCGACTCGTTTACAAAACGCGCAACCGCCTCCGGATCGCCGGCGATATCGTCGCGAAGCATCTTGATGGCGACCATGCGGTCTTCCTTTTCGTCATGCGCGCGAAAGACCACCGCCATTCCGCCGGTGCCGAGCACTTTTTCTATCCTGTATCTGCCGTCAAGCAGATTGGATACGTATTTTTCGTATATTGGTGTTCCGGATGATTTTGAATTTTCCATTTTCCTTTTGTCTTGGCTTTTGCCTGGGACGGCTCTCCCTTTTATTTGCTCCGGCGTTATGCGCCGGATATGTATCCGTCCGTTACAGCTCGACTATAAGCACGGTAATGTTGTCGGGACCGCCCGCCGCGTTTGCAAGCTCGACAAGCCCCTCGGCTTTTTCGCGCAGGGTCCCGCCGTCACTCACCACGGTGTGGATTATCTCCTCGCTGACGCATCCGGAAAGACCGTCCGAGCAGAGCAGGAACCAGCGTTTGCCGTCGGGAGGAAGCGATATATCCACCGAACGGATGTCGGGACGCACAGTATCGTCGATCCCGACGGCGCGGGTTATCACATTGCGCACCGGGGACACGCGCGCCTCGTCGGCGCTCATCTGCCCCATATCAACAAGATGTTGAACATATGAATGGTCGTGGGAAAGCTGGGTTATCGCCGCCTCTGTCACATCGTATATGCGGCTGTCGCCGACATTGACGAAGCACCCGCCGACGCCCTCGCAAAGAAGGACGGCGACAAGAGTCGTACCCATTCCGGCAAGATCCTCGGCGTTGTCGGCTGCGGTCCGCACGGCGCTGTTGGCAAGCACCGCTCCGCGTTCGAGCGCGCGGCGCAGCGCAGCGGCGGTGGGAAGCCCGTCGCCCTCATCGTCCCCATGTATGCCGAGCGTATCGCGCACTGCTTCAACAAAAACGTCGCGCGCGGTCCCGGAGGCGGTAGCACCGCCGGCATGACCGCCCATGCCGTCGCAGACAATGCAAAGCGTTGCCGCGCCGAATGTATATATGCCGTAGCAGTCCTGATTTTCAACCCGTTTTGAGCCGATGTCGGTTACTCCGTAGCATTTGAATGACATACCATGACTCCTTTCCCTGCCGTGCAGAAGATAATTCCGCACTTTACATTATACTCTTTCAAATTGACTCTGATTTTGCGAAATAGTTATATACGTGCAAATATTGTGTGCCGCAGGGCTACTCCGCGCTCTCCCCGGCCTGCTTTGCCGCCGCGCGTCTGAGCTGACCGCATGCCGCATCTATATCGGGACCGAGCCGCCGCCGCACCGTAGCGCGTATGCCGCGCTCCTCAAGCACAGAGGCAAAGCGCGCGATCTCGCCGCGCTCCGGCGGCATGAGTCCGGTCTCTCTTACCGGGTTGACCGGTATAAGATTGACGTGTATCGGCATATTCAGCCCGTCCTGCCGCAGTGAGCGGTTCAGCAGCTCCGCGAGCCGCCGCGCATCGGCGGGAGAGGAATTCTTTCCTTTTATTAATGTATACTCAAACGATATGCGCCGCTCGGTGGTGCGGTAGTAACAGCGGCACGCCGCCATAAGCTCCGCTATCGGGTAGCGCCTGTTGACGGGCATTATCGCCGACCGCGTTTCGTCATCCGGCGCGTGAAGCGAGATGGACAGCGTTATCGGCAGTTCCTCGCCCGCAAGACGGCGTATGCCGTCCGCAAGTCCGCAGGTGGAAAGCGAGATGTGGCGGTAGCCGATGTCAAGTCCGCGCCGGTCGTTGACAAGATGAAGGAAGCGCGTGACGTTTTCGTAGTTGTCGAGCGGCTCGCCGATGCCCATCATAACGATGTTCCCCACGCGCTCGCCGCTTGCCGCGCCCACTGCAATGACCTGCCCGAGTATCTCGCCCGCGGTGAGATTCCGCACTCTGCCGCCGATGGTGGAGGCGCAAAATGCACAACCCATGCGGCAGCCGACCTGCGATGAAACGCACACGGTGTTGCCGTGGTGGTAGCGCATGAGCACCGTTTCGACGCACGCTCCGTCGGCAAGCCCGAAAAGGAACTTTTCGGTCCCGTCCACCGCCGACACCTGTCGGCGCTCGATATGCGGCAGATGATAGGGAGCAGCATCGCACAGCCGCGCCGCCAGAGCCTTGGGAACGCCCGGCATGGCGTCCGGCGCCTTGCCGCGCGCAAGCTGAGTGAATATCTGCCCTGCGCGGTACTTCGGCTCGCCCATCGAAACGATCAGCGCTTCAAGCTCATCATAATCATATGAGAGAAGATCTCTTTTTATTATATCGGTAGTTTTTTCTTCGCCAAGCGCCATATCGGTTCCTTAAAAAAATTTATTTTTCTTTGTTTTTCTGCCTTCGGTCTTACGCCGTCCGGACCATTTTACATATAAAGAAGCCGTCGGTGCCGAGAGGCATATCCGGCGTGAGCGTCAAAATACCCTCCGGCGCGTCCGTGCCGTCGGGAAGCGTGAACGGCTGTGTGCGGAAGTCGGGATGCGCCGCAAGGAACGCTCCCACGACATCCTCGTTCTCGCGCGGCAGTACCGTACAGGTGGAATAGACCAGCACGCCGCCGGGCTTCAGCGCCTCCGCCGAGGCTGCAAGTATCGCCCCCTGCAATGCGGGCAGGTCGGCTGACTCCTCCGGCGCGCGGTATCTTATCTCCGGCTTGCGGCGGACAGCGCCGTAGCCCGAGCAGGGAACATCGCAAAGCACACGGTCGAATTTCTCCCCACCCGGCGGCTGCGTTGAGTCGCGGCAGACGGCGTGTATGATGCCGACCCCTTGGCGGGCGGCGCTTTTGACGATAAGTCCCACGCGGCTTTCGTGCAGCTCGCAGGCAACGATCTCGCCGCGCCCATCCATCTCAAGGGCGGCGGAAATGCTTTTCGTCCCCGGCGCGGCGCAGGCGTCAAGCATCCGCTCGCCCGGCACAGCCCCAAGCACCCACACGGCGAGCTGAGCCGCCTCATCCTCCGCGAACGCGGTGGGGACATCCCCCGTAAGGCACGCGGGAAGCCCCGCGCCCGTAACGCGCACGCCCCACGGCGATGCGGCTGTGGGCGACGCCTCAAATCCGCTCTCCTCAAGCGCGCGGCAGAGCGCGTCGCGCGTACACCGCGCGGTGTTCACGCGGAGAGTCAGCGGAGACTGCTCAAGAAACGCGCCGAGCATTTTTTCGGTGCGCGCGGTCCCGTAAGCCGCGACAAGCTCCCGGCAGAGCGCCTCGCAGACCGAATAACGCACCGAGAGATACTTTATCCCCTTGCCGCGCTTTTCCGGAAAGGGGAATTCCCCCTCCTCCACCGTGCGCTGATATGTGCGCAACACGGCGTTGACGAACCCGCGCGCATCGTGCGGAGCAAGCGCCACCGTCTCGCACACCGCCGCGTGCGGCGGTATGCGGTCGGAAAACGCAAGCTGGAAAAGCCCGAGCCGCAGAATATTTTTTGTTTTTACATCTATTTTTGCAAGCGGGCGCGATGCGAGCCGCGCTATGATATAGTCAAGCGTTATCCGCCTTTCGGTAACGCCGCGAACGAGGTATGCGGCAAGCGCGCCCTCGTCGCCCGCAAGCGTTCCGTCGCGGAGCATGGAATCTATAAGGATATTGCTGTATCCGCCGCCGTCTATACGGCAAAGCAATGACAGCGCGGCGTGCCGTGCGGTCGTCTTACCGCCGTCGGGCTTCTCGGTGCGCCGGGAGTGCTTTGTTTTTTTGTCCATAGCCGTTATCAGTCACGCCTGTTGCTGTTGGTGCGCGAACCGGCGATGAGCATGAGTCGGATAAGCTGAAGGACCGAGCCCGCAAGCGCCGCAAGATATGTCAGCGCGGCGGCGGTGAGCACCTTTTTGGCGCCCGCCAGCTCCTCCTCGGTATATCTTCCGTCGGCGCGCAGCGCACGCAGTGCGCGGCGGCTCGCGTTAAGCTCCACCGGAAGCGTTACAGCCTGAAAAAGCACTGCAAACGAAAATGCGAATATCCCCAGTCTCATAAGGAAGCTGCCGCCGTCTCCGTATGCGTTGAGCATGAGACCGACAAAGAATACCGGCCATGCGAGCTGCGAGGCGATATTACAGACGGGGACTATCGCCATTCTGAGCTTTATCGGCGCATATCCCTCGGCATATTGCAGGGCGTGTCCCGCCTCGTGAGCGGCAACGCCCACTGCGGCGATGCTCGGCGTGCTTATCACGCCGGACGAAAGGCTTATCGTGTTATCGCGCGGGTCGTAATGGTCGGTCAGCTCGCCCGCTATCGCCTTGACGGGCACGTTCGTCACCCCGCCGGAGCGAAGCACGGCGTAAGCCGCGTCCGTGCCGGTAAGTCCCGCACGGTTGCTGATCTTTGAATACTTCGCATACGCGCTTTTGACCTTTATCTGCGCCCACAGCGTTATGACGTAAGCGATGATTATCAGAATATATGTCGGATCAAAGTAAAACGGCATTGTTTTTTCCCTTTCAAAAGAAAATTACACAAGTCTTGCTCCGATGCTGATCTTTCTGCCGCGTATGAACTCCGCGGCACTCATTTTTCCCTTGCCCTCGGGGACTATGCGTGTCAGTACGATCGCGCCCTCGCCGCAGGCGACGGTTATACCGCCCTCGCCGTGCGCGTCAAGTGACACGACCGTTCCCGCCTCGCCTGCCGGCGCCTCGCCGTCAGCCACGCGTGAGGCGGTGATCTTAAGCAGTTTTCCGTCCGGCGTATGCGTCCATGCCAGCGGCGCGGGAGAACAGCCGCGGATGAGGTCGTGTATCTCGGCGGCGGGACGGGTGAAATCGACCCAGCAGTCCGCCTTTTCTATCTTTGCGGCGTATGTCGCGCCCTCCTCCGGCTGCGGCGTGCGAACGAGCGTTCCGGCGCAAAGCGACCTAAGCGTGCTGACGAGCAACTTGCCGCCCGCCTCCGCCATGCGGTCGTGCACCGTGCCGAAGTCGTCCTCCGCGCCGATCTCCACGCGGCAGGTCTCGAGCATATCGCCCGTATCTATGCCCTCGTTCATATACATCGTCGTGATGCCGGTAAACGGCTTACCATCTATTATCGCGCGCTGCATGGGAGCGGCGCCGCGGTATTCGGGCAGCAACGAGCCGTGCACGTTTATGCAGCCGTACTTTGGCAGCTCCAGCACCTCGGCGGGCAGTATCCTGCCGTATGCGGCGACCACGATGAGGTTCGCCCCGAAGCTGCGCAGCTCCTCGAACGCCTCCGGCGTGCGCAATGTGCGCGGCTGACAGACCGGGATACCCATTTTCTCCGCCAGCACCTTTACCGGCGGCGGGGTAAGCTTATGTCCGCGTCCCGCGGGCTTGTCCTCGCGCGTAAAGACGCCGACTATCCTTGCGTCGGTCCCCGCGGCAAAGTCCGCCAGTGCGCCGAGCGACGCGGCGGCAAACTCCGGCGTCCCCATAAAAACTATCCGTAACGGCTCCGTCGGAGCCGCGACCGGAATTTTCGTTACATTCTCCATCATTTATCTTCCATACTGATCGCGATATCGGTATACAGCTTGCCGTCAAGGTGATCTATCTCGTGGCAGAAGGCGCGTGCGAGCAGTCCCTCTCCCGTGATCTCAAGCGGCTTGCCGTCATAGCCCGTCGCGCGGACCGTCACCTTCATCGGGCGGCGCACGATACCCGATCTGCCGGGGATGGAAAGGCACCCCTCGGGACCCTCCTGCTCGCCCGACTCATATACTATTTCCGGATTTATAAGAAATATCGGGTGGTCCTCCTCCACCTCGATGACCACAAGGCGGCGCAGCACGCCCACCTGCGGCGCGGCAAGTCCCACTCCGTCGGCGGCACGCATCGTTTCAAGCATGTCGTCAAGGAGCTGCTTTATTCTCGGAGTGACCCTTTCCACCGGTCGGCTTATCTGCCGCAATGTCGGGTCCTTATCGGTTATTATCCTTCTCTTAGCCATTTTTTGTCCTCGTGTGAAGTTATATGTATCGTTTATTTATTCCCCGCACGATATGATATCGCATCGGCGGTCATATCGTCATATATTCGTCGGATTGAAATCTATCGCAAGCGTCGGTCCGCGGCGTGCGCGGTCGGAAAATTCCGTCCTCAGCCGTGCGAACATCGCGCGGCTCCTGCCCGAGAGCTTGCATTTTATCACCATTCTTATCCGGTACTTGCCGTCCACGCGGTAGACCGGCGCCTCGAACGGTCCGAAAACTATCACTGGCACGTCCTTGTATTCGCCGCCGCTGAACGCCCTCAGCCTTTCCGCCAGCGCCTTGCCTGACATCACCGCCGACCTCTCGTCGGGGGACGTGACCGTCATCAGCACTATATCGCAGAACGGCGGGAAGGTCAGCGCACGCCGCAGTCTTATCTCACGCGAATAAAACGTGTCGTAATCCTGACTGCACGCGAGCTTTATTATATCATGCTCCGGATTGTTCGTCTGTATTATAGCCTCGCCGGGCTTTCCGGCGCGGCCCGCCCTGCCGATAACCTGCGTCAGCATGGCGAAAGTGCGCTCGCCCGCGCGGTAATCGTCAAGATAAAGCGACATATCGGCAAGCAGAACGCCGACGAGCGTTACATCGGGAAAATCGTGTCCCTTTGTCACCATCTGCGTTCCGAGCAGTATATCCGCCTCGTGTGCGCGGAAGCTGCCGAGCATTTTGTCATATGCCTCGCGCGTTGAAGTAGTATCGGTATCCATACGGATGACCCTGACGCCCGGGATAAGCATCCCCAGCTCCTGCTCGACGCGCTGTGTGCCGTAGCCCATCCGCACCAGATGCTCCGAACCGCAGTTCGGACATTTTTCGGGCAGCGGCATATGTCTGCCGCACCAGTGGCAGACCAGCTCGCCCGTGCCGTAATCACTGCCGCGCGTATGATATGTCATTGACACCGAACAGCGCGGGCAGCTTATCGCCTCGCCGCACGACGCGCAGGAAACAAAGGTATTGTACCCGCGGCGGTTCAAAAAAAGTATCGCCTGCTCGCCGCGCGCCACAGTCTCCCTCAGCTTTTCGGAAAGCACCGTGCCGATAGGAGAAAGATTTGCCCCGCGCGCCTCGCCGCGCATATCCGCCACGGTAACGGCGGGAAGCTCCGCGCCCCCGTAACGGTGCGTGAGCCGCACGAGCGTATATTTGCCGTCCTCCGCCTTTTTGAAGCTCTCGACCGATGGCGTTGCCGAGCAAAGCAGCATGAGCGCGCCCGCGTGTGCCGCACGGTACCTTGCAATGTCCCGCGCATGGTAGCGCGGAGACATGTCCGACTTATACGTATGCTCCTGCTCCTCGTCTATTATTATCATTCCGAGGTTCACGACCGGCGCGAACACCGCCGACCGCGTGCCCACGGCAAGCGGCGCGGCTCCGCTTTTTATGCGCTCCCACGCGGCGCATCTTTCGGCGCGCGAAAGCCCGGAATGCAGAACAGCCACGCGCGCGCCGTAGCGCGAGCAGAATATCCTGACCGTTTGCGGCGTGAGCGCGATCTCCGGCAGCAGAAGTATCACCCCGCGCCCCCCGGCAAGCAGCCGGTCGATGAGCGCCAGCATGACGGCGGTCTTTCCGCTTCCCGTTACGCCGTAAAGCAACGCTCCGTGAGGTTTTCTGTCGTCAGCAAGTCCGGAAAGCACCTCAAACGCCCGGTTTTGCTCATCATTGAGCCGCATCGGCGGCATTTCGGCAGTTTCGGTCGTTCCGGCGGCTTCCTTTTTTGCCGATGCGTCAACGAGTATCCGCCTCAGCAGTCCCTTCTTCTCCAGCGCAGCGAGCTGAGGACGCCCGCCGCCGGTCTCCGCCTCGATCGCAGTCTCCGGTACACCGTCCTCGCCTGCGCCTACGAGCATTTCAAGTATCTTGACCTGCACCGGCGAGCGCGGGCGTTTTATCTCGGGATGTGTCCCCTCCAGCACCCGCCGAACGGTATCGGCATCCGGCGCGGGCGCGCAGGCACGCACCGCGTTCGCGTCCCCGCCGACCGGCTCAAGCTCTTTTATCAGAAAGGGCTTTTTCCCCCGGCAGAGTTTTTCAGCCGACTCGGCGGCTCCCGCGCCGAAGCGCGAGTTCAGCGCCGCCGCCGACACTCTGCCGCGGCTTTTTATAAAATCGAGCAGAATAAGCTCGGCGGGATCGGCATTTTCCGCATCCACGTTTGCGGCGTCGAACGGCCGCGCGGGATTCGGCAGGTAAAACTCACCGAGTTTTGAAAGCGCAGCCGGCGGCAGCATGGCATGCACAGCCTCGCCGACCGTACAGAGCGTCTGCTCCTTCATGAACAGGCAAAGCCCCAGCATTTCCGCATCGAGCGACATTGCGCGCGTCATTACCGCGGCTATCGGCTTTATTTTGTCCTCCGGGGTCTCCGAGGCGTCCCGCACCGAGGTACACAGCGCCATTGCGCGGCGGTTCCCGTTGCCGAACGGAACAGAGAGAAAGTCGCCCGGCGCCGCCTGCATCCCCTCCGGTATGCGGTAATCATATTCGCGATCTATTGAAAACGGTGCATCCAGCAGATACACTCCCGCATACTTCTTCATACCCGGATCTTCTTTCCTTCCGAGCGGCGGGGCTATGCGCCGGCACAGCTCCCGTCCGCTCATTCTGACTTATCGTCTGATTTGCTTCCGCAGTGCGGGTCAGCACTCGGACATAGTGTCCCAGTCGCCCTCTTCCTCGTAATCGCCGTCCACCTTATCCGCCGCGGGACCGTCCGGGAACTTCTCCTCGGGCAGAGTCTCCTCGGTCACAACGACAGGCTCCTCGTTACCGCTCTCGCTCTTGGCGGGCACGGCGTTTGCCTGATGTGCGGATACCATAAGGCTTGCATCCTCGCCTACGGTCATGTTTCCGTTCTCGTCGCGGTCAACGATAACATACTCGCCGCTTTCGATCTTATCGATAGCTATCTTCACAGCCTTGCGGTCGCGGTAATCGGGATTGACTATCGCATCGGCGGGGCGGTCGGTCTCCTTGATGCCCATTGCCGCTTTTTCGGCAAGGTGACGCTCACGTACATATTCGTCGGTGATTATGCGGGCGCACTTGGCAGTCGCCACTGCGAGCTGATAACGGTTGAATTTTCCCTTTGTGAGCTTGTTGATGGTAGGATAAAGCATTTGTATCTCCTTGAATTTATATGAATAATTTTATTTGCGTAATGTTTTTAGTATCGCGCCGGCTCATTCGCCGTCGCTCTCCTCGGTCGAGCCCTCGCTGTCAAGGCGATTGGCTATCGTCTCCGCCTGCACGGCGGAAAGTATCACATGGTCGGAATCCGTGATTATAACGGCGCGGGTGCGTCTGCCGCAGGAAACGTCAATGACTCTGCCCTCCTCGCGGGCGTCCTGCACAAGACGTTTTATCGGCGCGGAATCCGGGCTTACGAGCGCCACCACTCTGTCTGCAGCCACGATATTGCCGTACCCTATGCTTATGAATTTCATGGGTCTTTCCTTCTTTCGTTGTTTATTCGATGTTCTGTATCTGCTCTCTGACCTTTTCGGTCTCGTTCTTCAGCTCAACTCCCACCGCAGCGATCGCGGCGTCCTGGCACTTGGAGCATATCGTATTTATCTCCCGGTTGACCTCCTGAAGCTGGAAGTCGAATTTACGTCCCACGGGAATATCCTCGCCGAGCATTCCCGAAAGCGCTCCGAGGTGCGAGCGCAGCCGCACCAGCTCCTCGTCTATGGCTATGCGGTCGGCTTGCACCGCGCATTCCGTCAGGAGGCGCGTTTCATTCAGCTCCGCGTCCGCGTCGGCAAGCAATGCGCGTATACGCGCGGCGATCTTTTCGTACAGCGCCTCGCGGTTCCCGGCGGACAGTGTCTCCACGCGTCCGACCAGCTCCGCCATGCGTGCGAGCTTCACCTCTATATCCGCGCGCAGGTTTTCGCCCTCGCGGGCTCTCCCCTCGACGAATCCTTCAAGCGCTTCCGAAAGCACCGGTTCGATCGCTCTCCACTCCGCTTCAACGTCGGTCTCTCCGTCGTCCGTCACGGCGTTTATCACGCCGGGCAATGCGGCGACCTTCATGACCGATATATCATCGGCGAGTCCGAGCTTTTCGCCGAGCGTTCTGAGGCAGGCGACGTACTCCGCCGCGAGATCGATATCGAGCGCCGGCGGCGGTGTTGCGGAGGTACGTTCCCCATCTCCGTATGTCCGTGTGACGGTGATATTCACGTCCACCTTACCGCGATTCACTCCGGCTCCCGTGATCAGCGCACGTGCGCGTCCTTCAAGCCCCGCAAGCGCTCTGGGCATTTTGATGCCGAGGTCAAGATATCTGTTATTGACCGATTTTATTTCCACCGAGACGGTTCGTCCCTCCGTCTCAGCGCATTTGCGGCAGTATGCCGTCATGCTTTTCCACATACGCTGTGTCCTTTCCTTCCGGGCAATTTTTTCGCATATATAT
>ENA-UOJS01001404-UOJS01001404.1-human-gut-metagenome-genome-assembly--contig:-C74-NODE-1404-length-19996-cov-12.880949_pt1 | contig 19996 bp, 18 predicted proteins | sample MGYA00242355_ERZ723902 | MGnify/ENA metagenome assembly ERZ723902 | reverse complement strand
TGGGCTTATATCGTAGGGCGGGAATTGACCGATTTGCGAAGCAAACGCGGTCGGCGTCGCCGAGACAGGGCATCGAACATCGTTCGCCCGCAGTGATATATGAAAGATACTTTATTTACATTTCTTCCGCCACACCGCATAACTCCAACCGCCGCAAAAAACAGAGCGGCGATTGCTCGCCGCTCTGTTTTTGGAAGGAGAAACTTTTATTTTCCACGTCAAAGAATGATAGCTTAATTTTGGGTATTCGGATTGAATTCCTCGAATGTTACACTGACCTTAACCTCTGTGCAATCCTTTTGATAAACTGTTGTAGAGGTTATGCCGCCGCTTGAACGGAGCACTGTCAGTTCCACCGTGTCGCCCACCTTATATTTTGAAAGGGCAGAAGCGAAGGAAGAAGCGGGCGTAAACTCGCCGTCAAGCATATAGAGTATATCGCCTGCCTGAAGTCCTGCCTTTTCGGCACTGCTTCCGGAGGAGACAGACTGGATATAATAAACAATACTGTAATTTCTTTTTTCATCTATGAGATAGAGCGAATTTATCGTAACACCGAGGCGTGCTCTGTCTCTTATATAACCATATGTCAACAGGTCGTTCACATTTTTTACCACCGTGTCTATCGGAATGGCAAAACCGAAGCCCTCAACGGTATCGCCGCTTATCTTGGCATTGACTATGCCGACAAGCTCGCCTGCCGCATTGAAGAGACCGCCGCCGGAATTTCCTTCATTGACGGCAGCATTCGTCTGAATGAGCGTCATGGAAGAGCCGTCGATGGAAACTTTTCTCGAGAGGGCGCTTACCTTACCGTCGGTAAATGTGAGCCCATAGCCGAGCGGATTGCCTATAGCCGCAACATAGTTGCCGACCACGAGATTTTTGGAGTTGCCTATCTTTGCGGGCTTGAGTCTGCTTGCATTTTCAAGCTTGATAACGGCAATATCGGCATCCTTGTCACCTACGACAAACTTCGCATTGTATGTCTTGCCGTCGCTTGTTGTGACGGTGATGCTGCTGCAGGTTTCACTTGCAACATGGTAATTTGTGATAACATAACCGTCCTCGTTGTAGATGACGCCGCTTCCCGCGCCGCGCGTAGCCTGCTCATATTTTTTACCGAACATGGTATATGTTGTCACGGTGACGACTTCGACTACAACGACGCTGTCAGTGCAGTTTGCCGCTATCTCTTCGGGAGAGAGTGTATTGCCCGAGCTTGCCGCCTGCTGTATCAGCGGGACAGGCGATGTGGTCGCTGTGCTCTCATGTCCGCTTGTTGTCTCATTCGGTGTAACAGTAGAGGAAGAGCCGGAATCTGTCGGCGTTATCGCATCGGAGTGAGTATTCCTTCTTCCGATGAAGGCTCCCGTCACGATACCCGAAATCATCGATACCACGAGGCAGAGAGCAACTATTGCGGCAATACCGCCGCCGCTCATTCTCATGCCTTTCTTTTTCTTGCGTTCTCTTTCGCGATCAAATTCATTTTTATATAAATTTTCAAAAACATAGGTCGGCTTCTCATTAGTCGTATCTCCGGCATTTTCGTTGCCGCTGTCCTTCACGGTGAAGTTCGCTTCCATGGCGTCGTTGTTCTGCTCACCGTTTTCATTCTGATTGTTTTCATTTTCCCAAAGGCTCATAAAACCTGACCTCCAAACTTGCCTTTTTCTTTTTACGCATACATCTTACCACTTATTTTTTACGATTTAATGAACAACATGCGGGTTCTTTGTAAATAAGATTGGAATTTTCCGCAAACTGCACGATTTTTTTCGTCGCTTTTTCATCGCAAAGAAGAGTAAAAGGTATTGACAAAGAAATATTGCTTATATTATAATATATATATTAACCTTAAACTGACTATAAAAATATAAAAATGCGCAAAAATAATTAAAGAGGTAGAGTATGATCAGAAGTATGACCGCATACGGGCGGGCAAAAAGGCAGATAGGCGGACGCGATATTCTCGTTGAAATAAAGAGCGTGAACAGCCGCTATCTCGACTGCACGGTGAAAACCTCGAGGCTTTTCGGCTTTCTTGAGGAAAAGGCAAAGGCTTATATTCTCGCGAGAGGCATATCGCGCGGCAAGGTGGAGGTCTTTATCGGCGTCGATGTGCTGGAAAACGACGGCGTGGAGATAGAGATAGACCGCGCTTATACGGAAAGCTACATAAACGCGCTTAAAAAGCTTTCCGCCGATTTCGGGCTGAAGGACGATATATCCACGATGCGTGTGGCGCAGAATCAGAATGTTTTCTCCGTCAAAAAGGCGGATGAGGATACCGAGGCGGAATGGCAGAAGGTGCTTCCCGTTATGGATGAAGCGCTCGCGGCATTCACGGCGGAGCGCGAACGCGAGGGCGAAAATATGCGCGCCGACATTGCCGCAAAGAAAGAGCGCGTCAAGGCGCTTGCCGGGCAGATAGCTCCTATCTCGGAGGAGAACAAGGCGGCGCAGTTTGCTTCCGTTTCGGAGCGTATACGCGCACTTGCGGGAGATATCCCACTCGATGAAAACCGCCTGCTGACGGAATGTGCGATATATGCGGACAAAATCGCTGTAGATGAGGAGATTGTGCGCCTCGCTTCCCACTTTGAAGCGTTCGATTCATTCCTCTGCAGCAGTGAGCCTGTCGGCAGAAAGCTCGACTTCCTGCTTCAGGAGATGAACAGAGAGACAAACACGATAGGCTCGAAATCAAACGATTCGCGCATAGCAAAGCTCGTGATAGAAATGAAGAGCGAGCTGGAAAAGATACGCGAGCAGATACAGAATATAGAATAAGCGCGGAAAGGAAAACGGCAATATGAAATTTATAAACATAGGCTTCGGCAATATGGTGGCGGCACACCGCGTGGTGACTTTCGTTTCCCCCGATTCCGCTCCGATAAAGCGTCTCGTGCAGGATGCGCGCGACGCAGGCAGGGTGATAGACGTCTCCTGCGGCAGAAGAACGCGATGCGTCATCATAACGGACAGCGACCATGTGATACTCTCGGCTATCCAGCCGGAAACGATATCAAACCGTCTCGGCGGTATGCTCGAGCAGGAGGATGACGAGGAGGAGGACGAATGAAAAGAGGACTTCTCTTTGTGGTTTCGGGTCCCTCCGGCTGCGGAAAGGGAACAGTTGTTTCGCTTCTGCAAAAGGAGCATGATTTTGCCGTTTCCGTTTCGGCGACGACCCGCTCTCCGAGAGAGGGAGAGACAGACGGCGTACATTACCATTTCTGGACGCACGAGCGCTTCAATCAGGCTATAGCCGATGGTGAAATGCTCGAATATACGCTCTACAGCGGAAGCGGCAGATATTACGGAACTCCGAAAGCGCATATAGCCGAGGAGCTGGAGAACGGCAGAGATATTATTCTCGAAATAGAAGTGGACGGTGCTATGCAGATAAAAAGGCGCATGCCGGAGGCAATACTCGTTTTCATGGTACCGCCGAGTATGAGAGCGTTGCGTGCGAGACTCATCGGCAGAGGCACAGAGAGCGCCGATGTCATAGAGGCAAGAATAGGGCGCGCATACGAAGAACTGCGGCTCGCGCACTGCTATGATTATATAATAGTGAACGGCGAAAATTCCATTGAGGAAACGGTGCGCAAGATGCTTGACATCGCCGCGGCGGAAAGATTCCGCACGGCAAGGAATACCGATTTTATTAACACGCTTATTTCAGAGCAAGGAAAGGAATAAACCAAAATGAAAAAACAGCAGGTAAATACGCAGACAATGATAACACCCTCAATAGAGGAGCTGACAAAGGGCAAAATGAACCGCTATGCGCTCGTCATGGCTACGGCGAAGGCGGCAAAGATAGTTACCGACGAGTATATCGAGCAGCGTGAAGCGGCTGAGAAGAAGATAGCCAATAAGGAGACGGATAAGCCGCTTTCCGCGCTGATAGACCCCGAGCTTCGCGATAAAAAGGCTGTCCGCAACGCCGTGAACAGAATGTATGACGGCGAGATTGTTATCAAAGAGCCGGAAGAGCTGGAAGAAGCTGACGAAGAGACTCTGGGATGAGCGAAAAGCTGCGGACGGCGGGCGTGCATCTGCTCGACCTGCCGTTTCATCTGGATAGCGAGTACACATATTATGTGCCGCAGTCGGCGGGAGAGGTGAAAATCGGCTCGCTCGTATTTGTCCCCTTCGGCAGGGCAAATGTCAGGCATGCCGCGGTGGTCACCTCGCTTGACCCCGAAACGGATATGGAGCATCTCAAGCCGATACTCGGAGCTATGAGCGACGAACTGCGGCTCTCGGAGCCGCTCCTTGCGCTTTGCCGTTTCGTCTGCGAGCGCACCGTCTGCCCGATGGGCGATGCCGTGAAAAGAATAATCCCCGCGGAGGCTCTCTCACGCTCGGATGAGCTTTTTTTCATAAACGATGATGCGCCGGAGGCGGAGCTCAATGCGAAATCGCGCCTTGTACTCGATTATGTGGCATCGCGTTGCGAGGGCGTCACTGCGGAGCAGGCGGAAAAGGCTCTCGGAGCCGACAGCGCTGTGCTTCTCCGCTCGCTTCTTCACGAGGGAGCGCTCCGCTCGGAGCTTTTCATCCGCGAGGCGGCAAGCGCGAATATTTCCGTGATATACGCCTGTGAGGATGCCGACACGGGCAAGCTTCTCGCGGCGAGAACACCCGCGGCGCAGAAGGAGATATTTTCTCTCGTTTCCGAGAGCGACGGCATTGAGCTTTCGGAGCTGACGGCGCTCGGCTATACCTCGGCGCAGGTGAAGGCACTCGTCAAAAAAGGGCTCGTGCGCGAGGAAAAATGCGAATATTACAGAAACCCATATGAAAATCTCGATGCCACGCCGCACCGCGAGCCCGTACTCTCGGAGGAGCAGGCGCGGGCAAAGAATCTGCTCTATGCGCTGACTCTGGACGGCAAGCCCCACGCGGCGCTTCTGCACGGAGTTACGGGGAGCGGCAAAACAAGCGTTGTGCTTTCGCTCTGTCGCAACATCATCGACGACGGCAGAACAGCGATAGTTCTCGTCCCCGAGATAGCGCTGACATGGCAGTCCGTTTCGGCATTCGCCGCTGTTTTCGGCGGCAGACTCGCCGTTATACATTCGCGGCTCTCGGGCGGAGAGCGTCTCGATACCTTCCGCAGAATAAGGCGCGGCGAGGTCGATATCGTTCTCGGCACGAGAAGCGCCGTTTTTGCTCCGCTTGAGCGGCTCGGCGCAATAATCATAGATGAGGAGCAGGAGCACACGTATAAGTCGGAGCAGTCGCCGAAATATCATGCGCGCGATATCGCGAGATACCGCTGTGCGGAGTCGGGCGCGCTGATGCTCCTTTGCAGTGCCACTCCCTCTGCGGAAAGCTACGAAAAAGCGAAGCGCGGGGTCTACACCCTCGTGGAGCTGAAAAACCGCTATGGGACAGCACGCCTGCCCGAGGTTATCATCTCGGATATGCGAAAGGCGGCTTCTCCCGAGAGCTACATAGGCGAGGATCTGCGCCGCGAGCTTGAGAGAACGCTCCGCGCAGGCGAGCAGGCAGTTCTCTTTCTCAACAGGCGCGGCTACAGCAGCTATATGTCCTGCCGCCTCTGCGGCGAGGCTGTGCTCTGCCCGCATTGCTCCGTTTCGTTGACATATCATAAGAAGCGCGGCGGGAAAGGTTATCTCTCCTGCCACTACTGCGGATATCGCAGAGAGGTGCCCTCTGTCTGCCCCTCGTGCGGGAGCGAGCACCTTTCGCTCGGCGGCTTCGGCACGCAGAAGATAGAGGATGAGCTTTGCACGCTCTTTCCCGATGCACGCGTTATGCGTATGGATGCGGATACTACGCGCGGCAGATTTTCGCAGGATGAAATATGCGAAAAATTCCGCAATCGCGAGGCGGATATTCTCATCGGCACGCAGATGGTGACTAAGGGGCATAATTTCCCCTCGGTCACACTCGTCGGCATCGTGGCGGCGGACAATTCGCTCTTCATGGACGATTTCCGCGCGGGAGAGCGGACATTTTCGCTGATAACGCAAGCTGTAGGAAGATCCGGCAGAGGCACCGCCCCCGGCAAGGCTGTTATCCAGACCTCAAATCCCGACAATCCGACAATATGCCTTGCCGCAAGGCAGGATTATATCGCCTTCTACGAAAACGATATCGCCATGCGCCGCGCGATGAGCTTTCCGCCCTATTGCGATATGGCGGTGCTCGCCGTTTCGGGCACGGAGGAAAATCGCGTGCGCGATATAGCGGCGTCTCTCTCGGAGCGCCTGCGTTCGCTCTGCACGGGAGAATTTTCCGATTGCCGCGGTGTGATATTCGGTCCCTTTGAAGCCGATATATATAAGATAAACGAAAAATACCGCATGAGAATGGTGATAAAATTCCGCGAAAACAGGCGGTGGCGTTTGCTTTTTGCCACGCTGATGAAGGAATTCGGCAAATATACCTCGCAGTCGCTCTCTGTCGGTATAGATATAAATCCAAGCACCGTTTGATTTACGGAGGTAGAAAGATGGCACTACTCAATATACTCAAAGAAGGAGAGGAAGCACTGCGCAAGAAGAGCCGTCCCCTCGACAAAATAACGGAACGCACGTGCACGCTCCTCGACGATATGCTCGAAACCATGCGAAATGCCGACGGAGTCGGGCTTGCCGCTCCACAGGTCGGCGTACTCCGCCGCGTCGTGGTGATAGAGGTGGAGCCGGGCGAGGTCATAGAACTGATAAATCCCGAGATAATATATTCCTCCGGCTCGCAGACGGGGCTTGAGGGATGTCTCTCGATCCCGGGCAAAAACGGGATATGCACGCGCCCCTCTTATGTAAAGGTGCGTGCGCTGGACAGAGAGGGAAACGAGCGCGAATACGAGGGCACGGGACTGCTCGCGCGCTGCTTCTGCCACGAGATAGACCATCTCGACGGCAGGCTCTATCCCGATATAGCCGACAGAATGATGACGCCTGAGGAAGTAGCCGAATATTACGCGGAGGATGATAAATGAGAATAGTTTTCATGGGTACGCCCGAGTTTGCCTCGGCGGCGCTCGGTGCACTCATAGCTTCGCCCTACGGAGCCGATATCGTCGGCGTCGTCACGCGGCAGGATAAGCCGAAAAACCGCGGTCATGTCATGACCCCGCCGCCCGTGAAGGTGCTGGCGCAGGCGCACGGCATTCCCGTATATCAGCCGCAGAACCTGAAGGCGGAAAACTTCGCCGATACGCTCACTGCCCTTTCCCCCGATATAATCATCGTCGCGGCATACGGGCGCATACTGCCGAAATATGTGCTCGACGCACCGCGCTTCGGTTGCATCAATATTCACGGCTCACTGCTCCCGAAATACCGCGGTGCCGCACCCATACAGCGTGCCATCATGGCTGGAGAAAAAGAACTCGGCATCACTCTCATGTATATGGCAGAGGGAGTTGACACGGGCGATATGATAGCGAAAAGCTCGTATTTCCCCGATGAAAACGACAATTTCGGAAAGATACACGATACGCTTGCGAAAATGGGCGCCGACCTGCTCGTCCGTACACTCCCCGATATTTTTGCGGGAAAGACGACAAGAGAAAAGCAGGATGACGCGCTCTCAAATTACGCGGCAAAAATAGAAAAAGAGGACGCGAAGATAGATTTCTCCGCCACGGCAAAAGAGGTGCACGATAAAATCCGCGCGCTCTCGCCGGAACCTGCGGCATATGCTCTGCTCGGCGGTGCCTCGCTGAAGATAACCGAGGCGGAGCGCACAGACCTGCCCGCAGAAGGCGAGGCGGGACTTGTCACCGCTCTCGATGCGAAAAAGAGCGGCGCGATATATGTAAACTGCGCGGACTTCAAAATAAAGCTTCTGCGGCTCATACCCGAGGGCAAAAAGGAAATGAGCGCGGGCGATTTTATAAGAGGCAGAAAAATAGAGGCGGGGCAGAAGCTCGAATGAGCGCCCGCAACGGAAGGAACGAAATATGACTGCAAGAGAAGCGGCGTTTCTCTCGCTGCAAAAGTACCGCGGAAGCGGCAAATATTCAAATATAGAGCTTTCGGGCAGCATAGAGCGGCTCGGGCTGGAGGGCGCGGAAAAGGCACTCTATACAGCGCTTTTTTACGGCGTTATCGAAAGGGAAATCACGCTCGATTATTTCATCTCGCGCCTCTCGGAGCGCAGAGTGGACGATATAGACCGCGATGTGCGCACGATTCTGGAGCTCGGCATATATCAGCTTGAATATATGGACAAAATCCCCGAGTCCGCCGCCGTGAACGAGAGCGTGAAGCTTGCCCGCCGTTTCTACGCGAGAAAGAACAGCGAGGCATTTATCAACGCTGTCCTGCGCAGCTTCATACGTGAGAGAAAGAATATCTCCCTACCGAAAAAGGAGGATAACTACATAAAATATCTTTCCGTCTGCTATTCGCTGCCTGAGTGGATATGCTCGCTCTGGTGCGACGCCTACGGAAAGGCACGTGCGGAAAAGGCGGCGGCAGGCACGCTCTGCCATCCGACGATGACACTGCGCGCAAATACGCTGAAAATAAGCCGCGACGACCTTGTGCAGAGACTCACGGCGGCAGGTATTCCATGCGTTCCCTGTAAGGGAGCGGCGTGCGGCATACGCCTCTCAAATCATGTGCCGCTGGATAAGCTCGCGGAATTTGACGGGCTTTACTTCGTGCAGGACGAGGCTTCGCAGATAGCCGTCTCGGCACTCGGCGCAAAGCGCGGCGAAACCGTGCTCGATATGTGCGCCTGTCCCGGCGGCAAGAGCTTCGGCATAGCCATGGGTATGGAAAACGAGGGGCGCATCCTTGCCTTTGACCTGCATAAAAACAAGCTTTCACTCATAGAGAGAGCGGCGGAGAAGCTCGGCATAGGCATAATCGAAACAGGCGAAAACAACGCTTCCGTCTACCGCGAGGATATGCCGGCGGCAGACCGCATACTCTGCGATGTCCCCTGCTCGGGACTCGGCGTCATCGCAAAAAAACCCGATATAAAATACAAAAACCGCGAGGATACAGAGCGTCTGCCTTCCCTGCAAAAGAAGATTCTCGAGACGAGCGCGCGCTACCTCAGGGTCGGCGGCACTCTCGTCTATTCGACCTGCACGCTGAGTCCCGCGGAGAATAAAAATATAGTCTCGGCTTTTCTCTCGGAGAATGCGGATTTTGAGCTTTCCACTTTCCGCGCGGGCGGCGCGGAGTGCGCCGGCATGCTTGAGCTTATCCCGGGCGAGACGACGGACGGCTTCTTCATAGCCAAAATGAAAAAGGTGAAATAAATGGCAAAGGCAGAAAGAAAATACGACCTTGCGAGCATGACGCTCTCCGAGCTTACCGAATATATAATATCCCTCGGCGAGCCGAAATACCGCGCAAAGCAGATTTTCGACTGGATAAACAAAGGCGAAAACTACTCCGGAATGAAAAATGTCCCTGCGGCGCTTAAAGATAAGCTTATCGCCGACGGCGCTTTCATCGCGGGAATGAAGACAGAACGCAAGCAGGTCTCGGCGGACGGGACGGTGAAGTATCTTTTTTCGGCGGACGACGGCGAAAAGATAGAATCGGTTCTCATGTCGTATAAGCACGGGCATACCATCTGCATTTCCTCCGAGGCGGGTTGCGCCATGGGATGTAAATTCTGCGCCTCCACGCTCGGCGGACTCTCGCGCAGACTTCTCCCCTCGGAAATGCTCATGCAGGTCATAATGGCACAGAAGGACGCAGGCGAGCGCATATCGAATATCGTGCTCATGGGCATCGGCGAGCCGCTCGATAATTATGACAATGTGCTGAAATTTCTTCGGCTTGTCGGCAGTCCCGATTCACTGAATATCGGCTATCGCCATATCTCGCTCTCGACCTGCGGTATTGTGGATAAGATAGAAAAGCTCGCGGATGAGGGGCTTCCGATAACGCTTTCCGTTTCGCTCCATGCATATGACGACGAAACGAGAAGCGCACTCATGCCGATAAACAAGAAATGGTGCATTGCGGAGTTGCTTTCCGCCTGCGGCAGGTATTTTGCGAAAACAGGACGGCGCATCTCCTTTGAATATACGCTCATCGCAGGCAAAAACGACAGTGAGGGCGGCGCGAAAAAGCTTGCCCGTGTGCTGAAAACCTACTGCGGCGATATGCCGCTCCATGTAAATCTCATACCCGTAAACAATGTCACGGAGCGCGGACTCCTCCCAAGCAGCAGAGAGGGCGCGGAGCGTTTCGCGGCGATACTGGAGGGCGAGCACATAACGGCGACGATACGCCGCAAGCTCGGCTCGGATATAGATGCCTCCTGCGGTCAGCTCCGCGCAAAGGCGGCAAAGAATTGATTCCCGATTTCTTGAAAGGAAAGGCTTTTTATGGTATTTTTTGGTAGAAGCGATGTGGGTCTGCGCAGACAGATAAATCAGGACTGCTTCTCATGCATGCGCATATGGGGCGGCGAAGCCGTTCTGCTCGCCGTTTGCGACGGAATGGGCGGTCATAAAGCAGGCGAAATAGCCAGCCAGAAGGCGATGGCTGTCTTTTGCGATAAGATAGTCGGCAATCCCTGCATAGAGGAACAGCCGGAAAAGGCACGTGTCGCCATCCGCAAAACGATGACCATAGCCGCTTCTGCAGCAAACAGAACCGTGTATGAAATGTCAAACCGTTTTGAGGAGCTTGCCGGCATGGGCACTACACTCGTCGCGGCGATAGTATACGGCGGCGTGCTCTACGCGATAAATATAGGCGACAGCAGAGCCTATATAGTCACGCGCAGAGAGGCTTTTCAGATTACGCGCGACCACTCCTTCGTGCAATACCTGATAAAGGAAAAAAAGCTCACGGAGGAAGAAGCGAAATATTATCCCCATAAAAATGTGATAACAAGGGCAATCGGCATAAACGATTCCATAGAGATAGACTTTTTCCATGCAAATCTGCGCTCATGGGGCACGGGATATTTGCTCCTTTGCAGTGACGGACTTACAAATTATGCGGAAAGCAGTGACCTTGTAAATATAATCTGTACTCAGACAAAGGCGGACAGAGTTTCACCCGAGGGAGAGCTTGCGAGAAAAACAGAGCAGCTCATAGCCTTTGCAAACAAAAAGGGCGGCGGCGATAATATAACAGCCGTTCTTGCCAAATTCTGATGGGATTATATGAGAGGTTAAAAATGAAAGCAGACGCATACAATAAATACATAGGTCAGGTTTTTGACCGCAGATACAAAATAGTAAAAACCATCGGAATCGGCGGCATGGCGGTCGTTTTCGAGGCATATGACATAACGACGGGCAAGCGTGTCGCCATAAAAATGCTCAAGGATACGATAGAGAACGATACGCAGGCAATACGTCGATTTATCAACGAATCCCGCGCTATTTCGATGATGGACAGCGACAATATAGTAAAAATCTATTATGTTTCCGTTTCGGGTCCGCATAAATTCATCGCCATGGAATATATCGACGGCATCACCCTGCGCGAATATATGAACCATAAGGGCATGGTTTCATGGAGCGAAACGGTGGAATTTGCCATTCAGATACTCACCGCACTCGGTCATGCGCACAGCAAGGGCATCATCCATCGCGATATCAAGCCGCAGAATATCATGCTTACAGAGGGCGGCTATGTCAAGGTGACGGATTTCGGCATAGCGAAGATTCCGAAAGCGGAAACGCTCACGATGATAGACAAGGCGATAGGTACCGTTTATTACATAAGCCCCGAGCAGGCGCGCGGACTCAAAATAGACGCAAGAAGTGACCTTTATTCGCTGGGCATCATGATGTATGAAATGGTGACGGGCAGGCTTCCTTTCGTAGGCGAGGCGGCGATATCCGTGCTTGTTTCGCACATGAACGAAATGCCCAAGCCTCCGACGATGTATAATCCGAATATACCGAAGGGGCTGGAGCAGATTATTCTCTGCATGCTGGAGAAGGATCCCGAAAACAGATATCAGAGCGCATCGCAGGTGATAAGACAGCTGAATCAACTCAAGAAAAACCCGACGGTAATATTCCCTCAGCGCCGTCCGACAATGAAAACACCCACCTCGGAAACCGTCATAGACAAGACTAAGGAACGCGAGAGGCTTCTCTATGGCAATTCGACGGGCGAGATGCGAAAGGCACCGACATCAGAAGGCATACGCATAGGCAATATTCCCGTCTCTCCGCGCAATAACTCAAACACGCAGGAAGCAACAGCACCGAATATTCCTTTTCCGGGTGCCAAGCCGAGGAGAGGAAAAAGCTCGTCCTTTGCACTTGTCGTGGTCGTATGCGTAATTTTTGTGGCTCTGGCTCTCGTGGGGCTCGGCATGATTTTCGGTATGCTCATATCGGGCAGAGCACCCGCGATGCTTTTGTCGATAATGCCGCATGAGAAAATAAATATATTCACCGCGCTCATGCAGGCAGCAAAAAACACGGCGGGTATATTATAATATGAAGAACGAAATAAGCGGAATAATAATCCGTGGGCTCGGCGGACTCTATGATGTGCTCTGCGGCAAAAAGATAATCTCCTGCCGCGCACGCGGAGTTTTCCGCCATGAGAAAACCTCGGCGCAGGCGGGCGACAGGGTTGTGATAGCTTATGACGGCGAAAATAAAAACGCGGGTTATGTCATAGATAAGATATTGCCGCGCAAAAATCTGCTCATACGCCCCGCGCTTGCAAATACGGATGTGCTTTTTATCGCGTTTGCACCGTCGCATCCGGAGCCGGATCTGCTCGGCACAGATAAGCTGACGGCTATCGCCGTGCATAACGGGATAACGCCTGTCATCGTGATAACAAAAGCCGATATAGACAGAAAAAAATCGGAGGAATATCGCAGAATATATGAAAAATGCGGCTTCACCGTTTTGCTCACCTCGTCTGTCGACGGGGAAGGAATGAGCGCCGTGCGCGATTATATATGCACGAGAGGCGAGGACGAAATATTTGCTTTTGCAGGTGCTTCGGGTGTCGGCAAATCGACGCTTATCGGCAGTATTTTTTCCGAGCTGAAGCTCGAAACTGGCAGAATAAGCGAAAAAACGGCGCGCGGCAGACATACTACCCGCGCAGTGACGCTGTTTTCATGTGATTGCGGCGGAAAGCGGATGTTTATTGCCGATACCCCGGGATTTTCCATGCTGGATTTCATAAACTTCAACTTTTTCGGGCTGGATGAACTTGTGTATACCTTTCCCGAATTTGAAAAATATCTCGGGGGTTGCCGATATCGCGGCTGTACCCATACAAAAGAAGAGGGCTGCGCCGTGCTTGCGGCAGTGGCGGAGGGCGCTGTGCCGAAAAGCCGCCATGATAGCTACCTTGCTATATATGAGGAACTGAAAAAGGTTCCGGAATGGAAGAGAAAAGCAATTGAGAGCGGGAGATAAATCCTGCTCTCTTTTTTTATTTTCTTCTCTTATTTTTGTCGCTCACTTAAATTTTCGCTTGCTAATTAAAGTTTAGGTCAAGCCTTTTCAAAGGCTTGCGGGTCGAGGACGCGGAGTCCTCGTCGCGCTCCGCAGAGCGCGAAATTTCATTTCGGCGTTTTCTTTTTTATAGCTTTTTCTTTTGCGCCTTCTTCGTCAAAAGAAAAAGCGGATGAAAGATTTGATTTCTTGTTTTGGTTGTTGACGGGACTTGGGGTCATGGTAGGGGCGAACATCGTTCGCCCGCGAGATACATAAAGAAACTTTTCCTTTATCGTACTTTTCAGTGACGAAAAGTACCAAAAGTCATTTAAGAGGGCTTTCCTCCCTCTTAAAAAACTCCCTCCGCGTGCACGAGTTAGTCGCGCGAGCCATGCGTGGCAAGTGCGTGCGGCAAAGGACAAAGTGAAAATCGGCGATTTTGCCGCTCTCCGCAACTTCGGCTATACCACGCGTGTGAACACATCACACGAAAGAGCCGAGCAGATTCGTGCACGCATTGTCTGCACGCCCGCTGAAAGTGCAAGGCGGGCGTGGGGAAGTTTGTACGCTGACGAGACTATCAAAATAACATTTATTTCGCTATGTTCGCACACAGACGCGCACCCAAATCTGAACCGCGAGGTTCGCCATAGCCCGACATGGCACAGCAGTAAATCCGAGTCGGCGCTTGAGCGTTTCGAACCTGTAGCCATGGTTCAGCAATTGCCGGACGGTCGGGGAAGTGTGTTCGCACCGGTCGCCGCGAGGCGACAGGAGGTGTTTAAAAGAGGGATTGACACATATGCGGAGCATGTGTGTCGGCGTCGCCGAGACGGGAGTCAAAGCATTCCTCTTTTTGTCCTTTTCGTTCTTTTCGGACAAGCGAAAAGAACTCTGAAAGAGAAGAAACATAAAGTAACTTTTCTTTTATCGTACTTTTGCGTGACCAAAAGTACCAAAAGTCATCAAAGAGAATGTTCCTCTCTCTTTGAGAACTCTTCCCCTGTCTCCGCTCAAAAAACAAAGCAAGTCGGCAACCATAGGTTGCCGACTTGCGCTATAACACCTGTTTTATTCTCCCACTATCCTGTCTGCAAAGGTGCTCCAGAAGTAGTTTCCGACATAGCTTCCCAGAGATGCGTTCGGAACATAGAACCGTGCGCCTGCGGGAAGTCCTGCCGTGAGCTCGCTTCCCATTCCGTTTACCGTTGTGGAATCGGGATTTTCCGCGAGAATGTGAATTTTCATGAGCTTTCCTGCGCCGACAAAGGCACCATCCGATATATACGAGACATTATCCGTGACAAAAAGCTCTGTGAGCTCGCCGCAATCCGCAAAGGCACCGGCACCGATAATTATGCCGCGCTTGCCGTTATATGCGGTCGGTGTTCGCAGAGAGCTAAGCTTTTTACCCTCGTCGCTCACGCCTGTTATGTATGTACTGCCTGCTCTCTCTTCAAAAACGAAATATTTTTCGTTTTCGTCATATTTCACGGGATCGTCAGGCTTATCGGGCTTTATCGGTTTATCCGGCTTTGCAATATCAACCTTGATGCCGCCAAGCACATCGGCGAGGTCGAGCGCGAGTCTGCGTGTATGCAGAATAACGCCCGCTTCGTTCATATGAAAGTTGCTGTCGTAAAAATATGCTTCATTATATATATATCCGTTTGCACTGCCGAGTAGCGGTGCTTTGAGCTTTTCCGCGAGAAAAGCTTCAAAAGCCTCGATATCCTCTATCTCCGTGCCCTCGCGGAGCGCACTCATGTTCATTGGGGCGAAACCGAAATACACTGTCGCACCGCGCTTTTTCGCATATTCGATATATTCGTTTACATAATCGATGAAATCCTGCGAAACGATATCCGGCGAGAAATCTATGATATGTGCGGGGTCATAGCCCTGCGCCATGACATTGTATTTCCGGTCGGGATAATCGATATCGCCGTATTCGTTGAAGGCGCTCTTTGCATATACACCCGTCGGTTCGAGCGGTGTGCCTCTGCTGTAGCGGAATTTCGACGCGGCAAATTTCCAGTATGCTCCGAGCATGGCCGGAGCATCATCGCGCGAGAGACGCATGAGCAATCCGAAATGCCCGTCACACGCCTGCCAGAGCGAATCCGCGCCGAAATAGAGCGAGAGAAGCTGACTGTCCATCTCGGGCGCAAGAACTATGATATCACCTTTCCGTATTGATTTGCGTGAAAGATCCATCATCGCCTTTGTGCCGATCGAGGCATAAAGCCCGAAATTGACCACAGGCATGCCGAGTGTATCTTCAAGCAGCTTGCTGTTCAGTCCGAAGGCGGCACTGCTGCCGCTGACGATGACGATTTTCGGCTCCTTTATGCTGTCCAGTCTTTCCACCTTATCATACAGCTCCGCTGTGAAAAGCTTTGAAAACTGCGGTTTTATCAGAAAGCCGACGGAAGCGGCGCATGAGAGCGGAAGCAGAAGCAGGAGCAATATGCAGATGAATCTGATAACTGATTTTTTCATATATCGCACCCCCTCAGAACTGGAAATAAATGAATGTGCTGGCACCGCCGACGGAAAGTATCAGCACCCATGCGGCGATAACTGTCCAGACGGTATAAAGCACGGTTGTTTTCTTCGCCGTGCCGCCATCGCTTTCGAGAACCGGCATGCTCATCACTCTGTCCATGAGAATAAGCACAGCTATCGCAAGGGCGCAATAGAGCGCGCCTGCCGCGGTAAGCCCCATGCCGGAAACGGTATCGGCAAAGGAATATGCCGAGGGGGAGAAGAGCTTGCCGAATGCCAAGCCGACATCGGCAATGCTGTTTGCACGGAAGAAAATCCACGCAAGGCAGACAAAAAAGAATGTGGTAAACCTCTGCATGGCGGCGAAAATGCGCGAATCATTCTTTATGCCCATTTTCGTATAAAGCGCCATGCGCCACTTTTTTGTAGCCGAGCCGAATATGCGGAAAAATCCGTGGAGCGCACCCCAGATTACAAAGGTCCAGTTTGCACCGTGCCATAAGCCGCTCACGAGAAATACGATGAAAAGATTCAGATAATACCTTGCGCGTGAGCATCTGTTGCCGCCCAGCGGTATGTAGAGATAATCGCGGAACCATGTTGACAGGCTGATATGCCATCTGTCCCAGAATTCCTTTATCGAGCGCGCCGAATACGGGCGATCGAAATTCTGCATAAGGCGGATACCCATTATCCGCGCACAGCCTATGGCGATATCGGTATATCCCGAGAAATCACAGTATATCTGAACAGCGAAAAGCACCGTCGCTATGATTATGCCTATCGCCGTGGCTTTTCCGATATTGTTATAAACCGAGTTGACATAACCCGCCAGAATATCGGCGACAGCTATCTTCTTAAAGAAGCCGACAGCCATTTTCTGCATACCGAGAAAGGCATTTTCGGCATTTAATCTGTTGAAATTTTTCAGCTGAGGCAAGAGGTTTTCCGGCCGCTCGATAGGACCTGCCACAAGCTGCGGGAAAAAGCTGACGAAAAGCGCATACCAGAAGAAATTACGCTCCGCTTTTATATCGCCGCGATATACATCTATCGCATATGAGAGTGTCTGGAAGGTGTAAAACGAAATTCCGACGGGAAGTATCAGATTCAGCGAGAAATCATATGATTTGCCGTTTATCGCGCTCATAATGCCCGAAACGGTGCCTGCCATGAAATTATAATATTTAAAGAAGAAAAGCGTGCCGAGACAGACGATAAGGGTCAGCGTTATGTATAGCCTGCGCAATGACTTTTTGTCTGTTTTTTCCATTGCCAGTGCGCAGAAATACGAGACCGCCGTGGTAAAAATTATCAGCGCAAGCAGGCGAAAATTCCATGCGGCATAGAACCAGTAGCTCATGGCAAGCATGGCGGGCATTTTCAGCTTCTTCGGGAGCAGGAAATAGCAGAGCAGAAATATCGGGAAAAATATAAGAAATTCAAATGAATTAAATGTCATGCTTTGCCCTCCGCAGTGTCAGAATAAGGCGCAGAATAAGTGCGATAAGCACGAGTATCAGCACCTCGGAGAGTGAGATTTCAAGATAAAGTCCCAGTATTACGGTAAACGCCGCAAAAGCGGCGTTTACTATGATGAAAAACCTTTTCCTGAAAACAAACTCGAGTATAAACATCACTGTCATCACGGCGAGCATAATCAGTATCGCCGGATGAGAAAATAATGTGAGTCTATCCGGAAACATATATTGTACCTCTTATTTTGCTTCTTTTTCAAGCTGAGCCTTCAGCTCACGGATGAGAATTTCCGTTCTCAGATGTGCGCCGGCATCTGTCATATGCCATTCGGAATCGGCAAAATACCCGCTGTCTATGGCATGGTCGGCTATATCGGAGATTACTGTCCCGTGATAATTCTTTGCGACATTGCCGGAGTATTCATCAAGATCAGCCTGCGTCTTTTTAGCTATATCGTAGAGCACGCTTTTTGACATGGGTGCAAACGAGATATAAACCTTCACGCCGTTTTCCGCCATTTTGTCAAATTGCGTATTCATAAAGGCAATGCATTCCTCACTCGGGAACTGGTTGAAGGTAAAGCCGCCCTTTACGGGGCCCGCATCTCTTTTGTTGAAAAGGTCGCCGTTGTTGTTTATCGCATCATTGAAGCGGTCATATTCGCGAATGGTGCTGTTTATTGCCTTATCCTTCTGCTGGCTCTCAAACGAGCCGAAAACATTGGTGTAGTTTCGAATATCGACATATCTGAAAATATCATAATTACATTCAATGGAGCGCCAGAGTCTGTTGTTGAGGCGGTTATTTCCGAAAAGATACTGTCCGTCCTCGGGTGCCCAGAGAAGGATGTCGTCCTCTCCCATGAGCTTCGAGAGATATTCCATCCAGAAAGCACCGCTGATATTGGCGTTTGTGCCGTAGTTGACTACGACATATTCATCGTCGAGTGCCTTTTCCATATCCTCTGCGACAAAGCCGAACTGACCGCTCGAGCCTGCCACATAGACTATCTTTTTTCTGTCTTTCGCCCAGAGCATATAGTCATATTTCATGTTGGATTCGATATATGTCACATAGAGCGGGTAGAGAACGGCATTGATACGCAGATTTGCGAGGTTTTCGCAGCCGTCGATTACCGTATTCGCGGCGCTCATTCCCCAGCTGCCGGTTGTTTCGCCCGTGAATTTTACTATCGCGTCTGTTATCACGAGGGTGGACATTTCGGAATCGGCAAAAGCCTCTTCGCAGAGTTCCATTACGCTTGCGGGGAGAACTATTGTCTCTGCCTTTGTGCCGGCGAGCGCGCGCTTGCCGATGGATATGACGGCAAGTCCGTCTATCTTTGCGGGAACGGCGAGAGTACCCTTTTCGCTTCCCTTATAGCCTGTTATTTTGATTTCGCTGCCCGATTTTTCATATTCGAAATCCGAGGCGGGAGCTTCTTTTGCCCATATGCAGTAAAGGTCGATTTTCGCTCTGTCGCCGACATAAGGTCTTGAGCCGAGGCTTGTGCCCTCGCCCGTGCCGTCCGCTTTTGTGTTATATTCGACAAGAACATATCCGTCGCGCTTGAAATAGCCGCGCTCGGGGAGCGAATTGGGGTTCTTGTAGTAGGTTACATCGGCATCATATTCAACGGTATCCTTACCGCTGACATGAGCGCCGCCGTTCAGATGATAAGCATATGTCATTGCACAGTTGACAAAAAGCGTGCATTCTTTTTCGACATCAAAGGTGTATTCGGTTTTCATGGAAGCGACTTCTTTACCGTTGGCAATGCCGCTGCCGAATGAGAAGCCTTTGAATTTATATCCGTCCTTCATTTTGACGGTGACTGTCGCTTTATACGAGTCGCCGATACCCTCTTTCGTGGAAACGGAAAACTCGCAGTAGGCGGGATTGTATTTGACTGTCAGATATTCGCCGTGCTTTTCGGCAAGGAGCTTGTTATATATCGGCGTGGGAGCCGGAGGATCTACCGTGCCGCTGCTTGTCGCATCGGTTGTGGCTGTTGTACCGTCGGTGCCGCTTGTGATGCCTGTGGTTTCGCCGCTTTCCGAGGTTGTAGCCGATGCGGAAGAGGTGCCGGTTGTCTCTTCCGGTTTATTTCCGCAGGCGACTATGCCCATGCACATGGAAATCGCCAGTATAAAGGCGAATATTCGTATTGTTTTTTTCATATTTTTCCTCCGAAACATATCTGCACACAGCAGACTTTTTCATGATATAATTTTATCATTATTATTTTACGATGTCAATATTACTATTAGCAGATTTTTTGAATGATATTTTGTCTATTATGGCATAAAATTTTCCGCTGTCAGGCGATAGAGGAGGATTTGTTTTTTATTTTTTGTTTTAAGTAACTTTCTCCTTTATCGTACTTTTGTATGACCAAAAGTACCAAAAGTCAGCAAGGAGGACTCGCGCCGTCCTCCTTCCGAACCTCGTGCGGCGTGCACGAGTTAGTCGCAGGAAGTAGTGCGTGACGAGTGCGTGCAGCAAAGGACAAAGCTAAAGTCGGCGGTTTTGCCGCTCTCCGCAATCTTATACTACCACGCGTGCGAACATATCACACGAAAAAGCCGAGCAGATTCGTGCACG
>ENA-UOJS01001395-UOJS01001395.1-human-gut-metagenome-genome-assembly--contig:-C74-NODE-1395-length-20131-cov-5.557432_pt1 | contig 20131 bp, 24 predicted proteins | sample MGYA00242355_ERZ723902 | MGnify/ENA metagenome assembly ERZ723902 | reverse complement strand
CTGGAACATGTAGTAGAAGTCGTAGCTCTGCATTATCATGTAGTTAAACTCAAGGAAGCTGAGGCCCTTTTCCATGCGCTGCTTGTAGCACTCTGCGCGAAGCATGTTGTTTACCGAGAAGCATGCACCGACCTCGCGAAGAAGCTCAATGTAGTTAAGCGGCTTGAGCCATTCGGAGTTGCGAAGCATTATAGCCTTGCCCTCGGAGAAGTCAATGAATTTCTCCATCTGCTTCTTAAAGCACTCGGCATTGTGCGCTATTGTTTCCTCGGTGAGCATCTGTCGCATATCGGTTCTGCCGGAGGGATCACCGATGAGCGTAGTACCGTCGCCAATGAGGGCGATGGGGCGGTTTCCTGCCATCTGCAGGCGCTTCATAAGACACAGAGCCATGAAGTGACCGACGTGCAGAGAGTCGGCGGTGCAGTCAAAGCCGATGTAAAACGTGGCTTTGCCGTTATTGATCATGTCTTTTATCTGATCTTCATTGGTTACCTGCGCGATAAGCCCTCTTTCGACCAATTCTTCGTAAATACCCATTAGTTTTTCTCCTTTTTCATTATATCTTCGGCCGTTTTGGCCATGAATGCAATTATTTCACTGCAATTTATATTGCCCTTTAGATCTGCGCAGCGCACATAGCCGTACTTTTCGCGTGCAATGGCAACACACTGCTTTGCAATAGCTGCGATCTTATCCTTTGCCTCGGTATCCTGACCGTCGTTAAACGGGAAAACGAGTCCTTCGGCCATTATGGCGCCGGTGACCGCTCCGCAAAGCTCGCCGCTTCTCGCGCCGCCTCCAAAGCCCGCAGAAATTGCAAGCGCCGTTTTTTCGTCCATACCGGTATACTCGCAGCACGCGGCGAAAACCGACTGAGCGCAATTATAACCGTTTTTGTGATAATCCAATGCTCGTTGTCCAATATCCATAGCTGCCTCCTGTAAAAAAGCCCCCTGTCCTAAGACAGAGGGCGTTGTAAACGCGGTACCACCTCTATGCGCCTTATCCTTGCGGATAAAGCCTCGGTGAGTGCATGACTCACGCGCTGTATCGGGCGCACCCGTCATCGCCTACTGACAGTTTCAGCGAGCCGCTCCAAGCCGTATTCATTCATCCTCGCTCTACCCTTTCCAGCAAACAGGGTCTCTCTGTGCAGCAAAAAATGAATTACTTCTGCTTTTCAACGCGTTTTCGTGTGAGATTATACTAAACTAATCGTTTCTTGTCAACTTATATTTATCCGCTGCCGCTAACTGCTCCTCGGCTCCGGCAAGGGTCGTTTCCGTTACAACGTCGCCGCCGTAGAGCCTTGCAAGCTCCATGCGTCTGCCCTGACGGTCAAGCTCTTTTACGACAGTGAAGGTTTTTCCGTCCTTTTCGGCCTTTTCGATCTTATCGTGACTGTCGGCCAAGGCTGCGATCTGCGGCAGATGCGTTATGCACAGAACCTGCTTGCCGCGCGAGAGATCGCTCATTTTTTCGCCTACGCGCTGAGCGGCAACACCCGAAACACCGGTGTCAATTTCGTCAAACACCATAGTCTCGATAGGGTCGTTATCAGAAAATGCGGTTTTCATTGCAAGCATTATTCGGCTAAGCTCGCCGCCGGACGCGATCTTCGATATTCTTCCAAGCTCCATGCCGGCATTTGACGATATAAGAAACCTGACCTCGTCGGCGCCTGTTTTATCGAACCCAAGTACGGATTCCATTGGTTCAACGGATACCTTGAACCTCACAGACGGCATGCTGAGATCACGAAGCTCACTGCAAATGCGCGCTTCAAGCTTCTCTGCGGCCTTTTTGCGGCACGCTGTGAGCACGGAAGCCTTTTTAATGCAGTTATCCTTATGCTCTGAAAGCTGTTTCTCAAGCTTTTTGAGCATGTCGTCAGAGTACTCAAGCATGGCAAGCTCACGCCTGCTATCGTCAAGTATCTTGAGCATACCCTCCTCGTCGGCGTTATACTTTCTGCCGAGACGCCTGAGTTGGTTTGTGCGCGTTTCGATGCGGTCATACTCGTCAGGCGAGAATTCCAGACCGTCGCGAAAGTCGCGGATACGCTCGGCGGCATCGTAAATAAGAGAATATGCATTACCAATGATATCTGCCGTTTCGCGCAGCTCGTCGGATATTAAAGCGGCTTTGCTTATCAGCGCAGACGCTTCATCAACAAGCGCGCCGGCGTTTTCATCGCAGGCGTATAGTGCGCTGTATGCTCCGTCGAGCGCTTCCGTAAGCTTTTCGGAATTTCGCAAAAGGTCGCGGCGGGCGATAAGCTCATCCTCCTCGCCCACTTTAAGCTGAGCGTTTTCAAGCTCTTCTATGCGATAACGCAGACTGTCTGCCAAGCGTTCCTTTTCCGCTTCGTCCATGGACAGCTTGTCCATCTCGCGCTTGCAGGCTGTATATTCTCTGTAAGCCTCGCCAAATGCCGCAAGCTCGTTTGATGTCTTGCCGAATCCGTCGAGGTAAGCAAGGTGCGAATCTTCGTCCATAAGCTGACGGCCGTCATTCTGACCGTGGATATCCAAAAGAAGCGAGCCGAGCTGCCTTAGCTGCGAAACGGTCACGGGATTTCCGCATACGCGGCAGTTATTTTTACCGTCTGCGGAGATCTTGCGGCGTATGATTATCTCGTCCTCAGGCTCAAAATCATTATCCTCGAACCATTTTGCGGCGGCGTCGGTTTCAAAAACCGCCGACACAACGCCGTATTCGGCCCCGGTGCGCACAAGCTCGCGGCTTGTTCGAGCGCCGAGCACAGCACCGAGCGAGTCGACAATGATCGACTTACCGGCACCGGTTTCGCCGGTCAGAACGGTTAATCCCTTGCCGAACTCAATATCCGCTTTTTCAATTACAGCAATATTTTCAATATGCAGCTGTGTAAGCATAGGAGACCTCTTTATCAGAACATTTCTTCTATCTCATGGCAGAAATCCTCTGCCGCTTTGTTATCCTTCATCGCCAAAAATGCGGTATCGTCGCCGGCAAGCGTTCCGGCAAGAGTTTCAATATGCATCGAATCGAGAGTCGAGCACGCGGCCGATGCAAGGCCGGGAAGAGTCTTAATGACGATGATATTCTGTGCGACAGCATACGATGTGACGCTTTCTCTGAAAATTTTGCGAAGGCGCTGCTCGCGATCGTTATTGCGCGATTTGCCGCTGACAACATAGTGGTATTTGCCGCTGTTGCTGAGTTCTTTTACAAGATGAAGCTGCTTTATATCTCTTGAAAGCGTTGCCTGAGTGCTGGGGATACCGTGCTCGGCAAGCGCTTTTATAAGCTGGGCCTGTGTCTCGATCTCCTGATCGGAGATTATCTGGAGAATAACGCTTTGTCTTGAATCTTTCAACTAAGTTTCCCCTTTCAGTCAACTTTGTATTGCAGTTTTTCAAATGTTGAATCATAAAAGCTGCGCTCGCCGAGATGGACGAGGTTTGCAAGCTTTGACGAGCGGCGAACGATGACGATATCCTCGTTTGCAAGCTCAAATCCGTCGGTTCCGTCAACGGATACATACGCGCGGCGATCGTGAAGCTTTTCCGCTTTAATGGTTATCTTGTGCTCGGATGACAGGACAAAGCTTCTTGAGCCTATATAATGGGCACAGATCGGTGACACTATAAAGTTGTATGCCTCAGGTTCAACGATCGGGCCGCCTGCCGACATTGAGTAGCCGGTGGAGCCTGTCGGCGTTGCGACGATAACACCGTCGCCCGAGTAGCTCATTATCCTTTCACCGTCGCACCGGGCGGTGAGCTTTATGCAGTCGCCCATGCCGTGAATAACGGCGTCATTGAGTCCGATATCGGTGTAAATTACCTCTCCGTTTCGGATAAGCTCAACGTCTATCATCATTCTGAAGCTTGAGGAGTAGTTTCCTGCGGCGGCTTCAAGTATCCGGCCGATATCCTCCGGCTCGATCGACGCCATAAAGCCCTTGGTTCCGAGGTTTACTCCAAGCATGGGGATCTGAGTGTGGTTAAGATACCTTGCGGTGTGCAGAATGGTGCCGTCTCCGCCGATGACGATATACAAGGCCGCGCGCTCCGTAACGGCGCTCCACGCGGTAAGCTCGACGTCGTCGGGGATGACCTTGGCATCGTGCGCTCCGAAAACCGGGCAGATCGCAACTTCATATCCGCCGCTTTTTAATAACTGTTTTGCCTTTTTTGTAAGCTCAAGGCCGCAATCCCTGTATGGATTTGGGCACAACACTATCAGTTCGGACATTTTTACCTCACAGTTTTTCGTGCGAGGCTTCAACGATAGCCTGCGCATCTATAATTGGGGCATCAAAGCTGCCCTTTTTCATGTAGCATAGGTACTCAATGTTTCCCTCGGGCCCCTTTATCGGCGAAAAATCCAGCCCCATAACTGTCATCCCGACGCTCGGCGCAAAATCGAGAATGCTCTCGATAACCGAAAGGTGGACGCCTTTGTCCCTGACAACGCCTTTTTTTCCGACCTCTTCCCTGCTGGCCTCAAACTGCGGTTTGATAAGGCACACAAGCTCTCCGCCGTCCTTGAGCAGCGAGCACACAGCCGGAAGAACAAGCTTAATAGATATGAACGACAGATCCATAACGGCCATGTCGATAGGCTCGGGTATCTGATCAGAGCTAATGTACCTTATATTGGTGCGCTCCATGTTTATAACACGCACGTCCTGCCTGAGACTCCACGCAAGCTGACCGTATCCCACATCGACCGAATACACTTTTTTTGCCCCGTTTTGCAGGAGAACATCAGTAAATCCACCGGTGGACGCACCGCAGTCGATGCAGACCTTATCCTCCGGATCCACAGGAAAGACCTTGAGTGCCTTTTCGAGCTTGAAGCCTCCCCGGCTGACGTACGGGAGCGCAGCCCCCTTTACTTCAACGTTTGCGTCAGGTGATACCTGCATACCCGGCTTATCGGCACGCTGTCCGTTAACAAATACAAGTCCGCTCATTACAGTGGTCTTAGCTCTTTCCCTGCTCTCGGTAAGACCAAGGTCAAAAACAAGCTGATCGAGTCTTATTTTTTTCATTATTCACCCCTGACCAGCTTTTCGGCTGCTTTTGCAAGACTGTTTTCATCAAGTCCGCAGTGTCTTATCAGTTCGGGCACTGTACCCTGAACGACAATGCCGCTGCCAAGATTCGGAGTATATGCGCATTCTATCTTAACACCTGCGCGCTCGGCATAGGCGAGGATCTCATCGGCAATGCATCCGGTTTGGCAAACCTGCTCACTCATAAGAAAGCGCCCAGTTTCCCGCATAGAGTCAATAATATCGGCATAATAGCCGCTGTCAAGGCGCGAAAGCTTATAGACATCGGCATGGATGCCCTTATCGGCGAGTATGTCCGCCGTATTGAGTGCAATGTTTATATCTGTGCCGTATGCGGCGATAGTTATGTCGTTTCCGCTGCGGAGATGAGTGCAGCCTTCTGTATGGCAATCGGTGTATCGGCCTTCGCCGCCGCGCGGATATCTGATCGCGACAGGGCCGGACATACGGTTTACGGCCTCGTCAAGCATAGCTTCAAGCTCGGCAAAGTTTGCCGGGCACAGCACCTGCATGTGCGGAACCGAGCGCAGATAGCTGATATCAAAAGCGCCGTGGTGAGTTTCGCCGTCGTTTCCGACAAGGCCTGCTCTGTCAACGCAGAAAACGACATGCAGATCCTGAAGCGAAACATCGTGGATGAGCATATCATATGCGCGCTGGAGAAATCCCGAGTATATTGCGACGACAGGCAAAAGCCCCTGCTTCGCCATGCCGGCAGCCATTGAAACTGCATGCTCCTCGGCTATGCCGACATCGAAAAATCTATCCGGAAATCGCTCGGAAAACCCGGTAAGACCTGTTCCGGCGCACATTGCGGCGGTTATGGCTACAATATTATGGTTTGTCTCGGCAAGCTGAGTAAGCTTACTGCCGAAAACAGACGAAAAGCACGGCTTTGCTTCAGGCATTTTACCGGTAACGGGATCAAATCTACCGACTCCGTGGTACTTATCAGGGTGCTCCTCGGCGTATGCGCAGCCCTTTCCCTTTTTGCTTATAACATGCACAAGCACGGGCGTGTTCATTTCCTTGGCCCAGCGGATGACCGTTTCAAGCTGGTCAACATCATGTCCGTCAACGGGGCCGAGGTAATATATGCCCATAGAGTCGAACATATTCGACGGCAATATCGACTTTTTGAGAGCTTCTTTGAGCTTATGGCTTGCGTTATAAATGCCGTCCATTCCGCTGACAGCCTGCCTGTACCACCGCTTGAAGTTGATATACCCGGGCTTTACGCGTTCTTTTGACAGCAACTTTGCTATACCACCGACGTTGCCGTTGATGCTCATGCCGTTATCGTTAAGAATTATTACAATCGGCTCGCTGCTTCCGCCGACATTGGCAAGGCCCTCATAGGCAAGGCCGCCGGTCAGCGCGCCATCACCTATAACGGCGCAAACGCTGTAGTTTTCACCCTTTATGGTTCTCGCGCGAGCCATGCCAAGGGCGACCGACACCGAGTTTGAAGCGTGGCCGGCGATGAAAGCGTCGTCATCGGCTTCGTAGGGCTTGGGAAACCCGGATAAGCCGCCGTAGCAGCGCAGAGTGCCGAATGCGTCGCGTCGGCCTGTTATTATTTTGTGAGCATAGCTCTGATGGCCGACATCGAACACGATTCTGTCCACCGCGCTGTCATAAACTCTGTGCAGCGCAACGGTAAGCTCGACAGTGCCGAGATTGGATGCAAGATGTCCTCCTGTTTTGGAAACGTTTTCAATAATAAACTCGCGAAGCTCGGCGCAAAGCTGAGGAAGCTCGTTTTTATATCGTTAGAGGAATTGACTTTATTCAGGATATTCAAAACAAAACCTCGTATTTAACTAAATATTCGTAAAATATACTATTTTACAGTATAACAAACCGCGGCGAGGATTACAAGTGACATTCGCCGCGGTTTTACAGATTATTCACTTCATTTTCTTCTCGTTACCATGGAATCGGCAAGGTCGCAGAGAAACTTCGTGTCGTTAAACGTGCCGCAAAGCGCGCTTTTCGCCTTATTTGTCAGATTTTCGACCATTTCCATGCATCTTTCCTCGCCAAGCAGAGCCATGTATGTATTCTTATGCTCCTGCGCATCCGAGCCTACGGGTTTTCCAAGCTCCTCGCTTGTGCTGATAACGTCCAGAATATCGTCGCGTATCTGGAATGCCGCGCCGACGCAAGCGCCGTAATGTGCGGCGGCTTCGAGCATCTCGCCGCTTCCTCCGGCGGCTGCAACGCCCATGCGGCATGCAGCAATAAGCAGCGCTCCGGTCTTTCGCGAATTGATGTCGTCAAGCTCGTCTTCCGTAAGCTGCTTGCTCTCGCCAACCATATCGAGATACTGCCCGGCACACATCCCGTCGCTGCCTACGGCGTCGGCAAGGATCTCCACGCAGGCGATCTTGTTCTCTGCCGGAAGCTCGCTTCGAGCTATCGTGCCGAAAGCCTCGGCCTGAAGAGCGTCGCCTGCCAGCGTTGCGGTGCATTCACCGTAAACAACATGATTTGTCGGCTTGCCGCGGCGAAGCTCATCATTGTCCATGCACGGCAGATCATCGTGAATTAGGCTGTAGGTATGCAGCATTTCTATTGCGCACGCAACAGGAAGGGCTTTTTCAATGTCTCCGCCGGAAATGCGGCAAAACTCAAGAACAAGCGTCGGCCGTATGCGCTTACCGCCGGCTGTGAGGCTGTAATGCATTGATTCAAGAAGCCCGTCGTAGCTCAGCCCTGAGGGATTAAAAAACTCCGAAAGCTTTAAATCTACAAGGTTTTTATATTCCTTTGCCGTCATATCACTCACCAAACGGAAGCTCCTCCGGCTCCCCGTCCTGACCTTTCCTGAGCTTTACGACCTTCTGTTCTGCTTCATTGAGCAGCGTGTCGCAATTGGATATGAGAGACGTTCCCTCTTCAAAAAGCTTCAGCGATTCGCTCAGGGGCGCGTCTCCGCGCTCAAGCAGCTTGACGATCTCGTCAAGGCGCTTTACCGAATCCTCAAAGCTCATTTTATCTTTAGCCATGGCTTTTTGCCTCACTTTCATCTACAGTGCATTTTATAAGTCCGTCGCTGACGCCGAGACTGAGCTTATCGCCCTTATTCACATCGCCGACGCTTTTTATAAGCTCGCCGCTTTCGCTTGATGCGATGGCATATCCCCTGCCGAGGACCTTGAGTGGGCTCATAGCATCGAGCGACGCCGCAAGCGCCACGAATTTATGCCTGTTTGCCGCATTTGTCTTTTCGGCAGCGGCAATTAGCTTGCCGCGAACATAGTCAAGCTCTGTGCGCTTGGTATCGACATACGCCATGGGATCGAGCAGAACACGGCGGTTTCTTATATCGTCAAGCCGCGTGTTCATGCGGCTGAGGCTTTTCTGCATAGCCTGCGTCTGACGTATGTTCATATTCATAAGATACTCGCGTATTTCGGCCTCGTCGGGGACGGCGATCTCTGCCGCGTTGGAGGGAGTGGAGGCACGGACATCCGCAACATAGTCGGATATCGTAACATCCGGCTCATGCCCAACGGCGGAGATAACAGGTAGCTCGGACTCGTATATCGCGCGCGCCACACGCTCATCGTTAAATGCCCACAGGTCTTCGATCGAGCCGCCGCCGCGGCCTGTTATTATGAGGTCCGCGACCTTATGCTTATTTGCGTAGCGTATCGCACCGACTATCTCCGGCGGAGCTTCAACGCCCTGAACACGAACCGGCAAAAGCACGACCTTAGTCATGCTCCAGCGCGTACCGAGTATGCGTATCATATCGTGAACCGCCGCTCCGGCAGACGATGTTATGATCGCGATCTTTTCCGGAAACTGCGGAAGCGGCTTTTTATGAGCCGGGTCAAACAGTCCCTCGGCTGCAAGCTTTGCCTTTAGCTGCTCATAGGCTATCTGAAGATCGCCTGTTCCCTCGGGAATAAGGTCGGTGCAGTAAAGCTGATACGCACCGTCGCGCGGAAATACTGATATACGTCCAAAAGCAGTGACGCCCATTCCACTTTCGGGGCGAAAGCGCAGCTTGGACGCACTGCTTTTAAACATAACGCAGCGAAGGCTGCTCTCGGCATCCTTCAGCGTAAAGTAATGATGACCTGAAGGATATATCTTGTAGTTAGATAATTCTCCGCGTACGCAAACTTTGCTCAGGATCGGTTCGCCGTCGATAAGCGTCTTTATCATCTGGTTAAGCTCGGACACGGTGATACTGTTCTGGCTCATCACACAGTCTCCGTTATATTCTGCGTACCTTCGGTCTCTGAGAACTCGCCGCGCATAATGCCGCCGAGAATGCCGTTTATGAACGAAACCGTCTCCGGCTCGTCATAGCCTTTTGCAAGCTCAACAGCCTCGTTAATTGCAGCGTTTGCCGGAATATCGTCCATATACATGATCTCGCTTACTGCACAGCGCAGGATCGCCATAGCGGTTTTCGACATTCTCTCCGGCTTCCAGCCCTGAGCGTATTTTTCAATAAGCTTGTCTATCTGAATGCGATAATCATATACCGTTTTCACAAGACGCGAGATATACTCCTGCTGCTTTTTCTCAGGATATTCGGCAAACAACTCATTTTCATCGGCAAGAGTATCATAATACTCTTTGTTGAAAAACTCATTGAGCAGCTCGTCCACATCTTTTTCGCTTGTACTTGCATAAAAGCTCAGCTGAACCGCAATTTCTCTGGCGGTAGTTCTCTTCATCCTCAAATACCTCGTGTTTTACTTCTCAAAGGCCACGCCGGAAACGTGAACGTTTATCTCTGCTTTTTCAATACCGGTAACAGCCTGAACGACCTCGCCGACGGAGTTCTGTACCTCACGCGCAACGTTTACTATATTGCAGCCGTAGCGCACAAGAATGATAACGTCAACCTTAACGGTGTCATCAATTATCTGAACGGTGATGCCCTTGGACATGGATTTTATTCCGATAAGCTCGGCTATCTCACCGGTCGTCGTGTTGGAGATTCCGGCAACTCCTTCAACCTCGGTGACGGCTGTGCGCACCATTGCGGAAATGACTTCTTCGGATATATTTATGCTGCCGTTTTCGGCTTTGCAGCTAATGTAATTTTCGCTCATGTTATGCCTCCGTTTTGTCTACACCATGGGTGCAAAAATTCTGTCATAGTATTGTACCACAACACAAGTCAAAAATAAAGAAAAAAGACGGGAATTTCCCGTCTTTTTTACGATGGAACCTCTATAACATTGAGCTGAGCGGCAGTATACGAGGTTTCAGAGGTTACAGTCTCGGTTATTCTCGCAACGGCAGCTTCGCTAAGTCCGTCTCGAGGCGCCGGAACGGCAACGGTTATGGAGTCCTCGCTCATATACACAACGCAGTCGGAAAAGTCCTTGGCAAGCAGTTTGTTTTCAAGCTGCGATTCCTTCATCGAATAGTTTGCCATAGCGGATATTGACGTCATGGCGGAGTCTATCGTCTCCTGAGAAGCCGTGTCGGATTTCACCGCATCTTCAAGCAGCTTTATTGCCTCATCTCGCGATACCTGACGATTGAGCCGGGCTTCGGCAAAGTATCCGCTTGAGCTTTTGGTGTTTGCTGCCTCATAAGCCTCGTTTGCAGCTTTCATAGCAGCGTCCTCGGCCTTGACCATAGCAGGGTCTGCCGTTCCCCACTTGTTGTTGTACGACCAGTTGAGATATACCGCCGCACATACGAGCAGCAGTACCGCCGCAATAGTCACGTTTCTTTTAAGATGCTTCATTTTACCCTCCTATATTCGGCGCAGTTTTTATTACCTGAATACTGTCGCTTGAAAAGCCCGTGAAAGCTTCAACAGCCTTGATAATTGACAGGCGTACCGCGGCATCATCCGCGCCGTCGCACACGATAACGGCGCCGGTTTCTGACAAAAGCGCGGTCACATTGCCGACACCGTCGCACCTTTGCAGCACCGTCGCAAGCCGCTGCTCATCCGTCTGGGAGCTTATGCTCCGGCTCGAGCTTTCGCCTATCGGTAGGAGCATTATTATCAGTCCGAGCACGAGCGCGAGCAGCGGATACTTAAACTTATTCAGTTGAGCTTTGAGTTTGTCACCCATTTTCACCGTCGCTCCAATCCTGATTTTCTACGCTTATGCCAAGCTGCGTCTGAATGCAGTCGGAAAGCTTTCCTCTCTGATTTTCATCTGCCCCGGATACGATGCGCACCTCGTGCGGATACCAGTAGCCGTCGGTGCTCCACTCTGCCGTTACAGTGACTTCGGCAAGCTCTGTGCCCGTTTCATCGGCTTTGTCCAATATATATGCCCGGCATTCGCCCTCTATGATAGTCCGATTCAAATTTTTGCTGTACTGCTCGCCTTGGTCGGCATACTGCTCGGCGTCGAGCCTGCATCGTGCCATGGCTTTTGAATACGCATCAAAGTCAAGCTCCGATAAAGGTGAAACGATAGCGGCACACATTGCCACGGCGCAGAGAATTTTAAGTGCATTTTTAACTCTGCCATCCGGCGAGAGCATGAGTGCAATTGAGCACACGATGCCTGTGTATATGACCGCGTGCAGCCATTGACTGAATATATCCGTCATTATCCACCCACAGCCTTTATAGAAACCGCCATTGATACAAACAGGATCAACGCACAGCAGCCGACAAGTCCGAGGAGCATTCCTACCGCCGAACCAATACAACCTGTTAGCTCACCCAGTCTTGCACAGCCAAACGATTTGACTGCAGCCGCCGTTAACTTATAGCCTACGTAGTTGAGCGCCATTACAGCAAACGGAGATACGCAAATCGCAAGCAGCGCTACCATGCCGAACACGCCGAGCGTATTTCGCATTGCTTCAGCCCCTGCGACCACGGTTCCGGCAGCGTCAGATATTATTCCGCCAACAACCGGCAGCGCGGTCGAGATAGCGGTTTTTGCAAGCTTTGAGGCAACAGCATCGCCGCCCGACGCAACGATTGAGCTTATGCTTATATACGCAGTGAAGCCGAGGGCTGCCGCAGTCATTAAAAGCGTGCATGCACGCTTTAAAAGTGCGGATATATCCTTTAGACTTTTGCTGCCAAACGATGAGGACGCCATTCCGGCTGCAAGATAGGCGTATATAACCGGCAATATGACGCTTTGAGCTATTGTCACAAAAGAATCCAAAAACAGTACCGACGCCGCGTATTTCACCGTTGCTGAGGACAGAGTTCCGCACGCGGCTGACGCTGCACACATTGCAGGCAGCAATGTTTTTGAAAAGCCGGACAGTGCCGTTATCACATCGGCACCGGACGACACAAACGAATTAACATCAGACACGCTTATTATCGCTATTGCCGCGCATCCGCCGAGCGAGACATACTCGGGAGCATCATCGCAGAACACAGTGAGTACGGCGCATATTACGGCAACGGCGATTATGCTCAGGGAGCGCTTTATCACTCCGCTCAAGCCGCCGGACAGTGTTTCTGTGAAGGCGCTTTCTATCCGCTCAAGTCCCTCGCTTGCCGGCTGAGTCGCTTCGCCTGCAAGGTTACGGGCATAATCGGGCAGCGAGTCTTGAAGCGAGGCCTCGTCATAAGGCGCTGCGCTGCACGGCGTTATCAGAAGCAGCGAAAATATAAAAATAAGTATAAGTTTTTTCATATCAGTCCGTCGATCGTTTCCAAAAGTGAGCTTATTACCGGTATCGCCGTGAACAGCGCTGCGGCAGAGCCTAACATTTCAAGCGACGAGGCGATGCCGCTTTGCCCTGCATCCTTGCACAGACCGGAGCCTATCTTTACGATTATAGCAATTCCGACGCATTTGATTATCGGCATGAACAGCGCCGAGCTGAGGCCTGTTTGTCCAATAGCATAGCGGACAAGCTCCATTATGCTGCCGAAAAGCTGCGCCGCAGCAAAGCAGATAACAGCCGCTGCCGCAATGGCCACGGCAAGTCCGATCTCCCCGTTGCTCTTTTTTATCAGCAGAATGCAAATCGCCGAAACCGCCGCAATCGCAGATGCTTTTATTACTATCTCCATCAGAGCTGAAAAAGATTTTTTATGAGCTCAAAAAGCTCACTGATCTTTTGAACCACTACAATGAGTACGACTACCAACGCCGCGATCGTCGTCATAAGTGCCTGCTCGTCCCTTCCCGATCGCGACAACAATATGTTCAGAACAGCGACCAGAATACCTACGGCCGCTATTTTAAATATAAGCTCAACTTCCATTTTTCCTCCGGTATACTCAGATAAGCACGATAGCTATAATAAGCCCCGTGGCGCCGCCAATGCCTATGTACATTCTTTTGTTTGAGCTGAGCGATAAACGCAAGGTTTGCTGCTCAAGGCTTATCTCGTTTATGCAACGGTCTATTGCCGTGCACTGCATGGTGCTGTCATATCTTCCAAGGCTTGCTCCCAGCTCCTCAACAGCCGAAAGCGCTCGCTCCGATAAGCTTTGCAGATCATCCCGAGCGGCGCTGCACCATATGCCGCAGAACGAATCCTCACCGAGCTTTTCAAAATCGCGCCTTACCTGCGACATGAAACGTCCCACATCTCCGTTTGCCAAGCCAGCCGCTCTTTCAAACGCTTCGTCAAGCGGAGCCGACAAAGTTACGATCTCATTTTTTATAAGCGTCAGCATGGCTATCAGCGTGCCGTAGGTCTTGTCCAGCTCGCTCAGACTGCGAGCTTTCATCAATCCCGCTGCCGTGCAGGAGAGCATTATGAGCATTGCTCCGATCAGATTCATTGCAGCGTCTCCAGTCTGTACGAGCGAACCCCGGCATTGTTTTCAATGACTACTACGCTCTTGAAAACATTCTGCGTGAAAAGGCCTTTATATACATTGCGCCGATTCAGGTCGGAAACAGCCGCTGCGTGCGCCGTTGCAATGACGCGCACTCCGCATCCGACGGCAGAGGCTGCCGCGCGGCAATCCTCCGGCGAGGATATCTCGTCCATCGCGATAACCTGCGGATTCATTGAGCGTAAGAGCATCAAGGCTGCTTCGGATTTCGGAATGTCGGACATGACGTCACTCGCGGGGCCAATGTCAAACTGCGGCACTCCGCGAAATACTGCCGCAAGCTCGCCTCGCTCGTCGCATACCGCAACTCTAACGCCGGAGCTTGATATGGCTCTTATGCATTCGCGCAAAAACGTCGTTTTTCCGCCGCCCGGCGGAGAGATGATGAGGACGTTATCCTTAGCGGCGCAAAGCTTTTTTAATACTTCTCCGCCGCAGTTTGTACTCTGCCTTGGTATTCTGATCGAAACCGAGCTTATATCCCGAAGTCCTGTCAGCTTTCCGCCGCTTATCACTCCGGTGCCGCATACTCCGATGCGCAAGCCAAAGCCACAGCTTATAAAGCCCTTGGACATGTCCTGCCAGACGGCATGAAGCGATGCATTTGTCGCTTTTTCAAGCACACAGGCGATATCATCGCGAGTAACTGCTCTATCGGCTATTGCTTCCTCTCTGCCGCCAATCAGCGCACATGGGTATCGTCCGGCTCTTAGTCTGAACTCTTCGGCAGTTTTAAATCTCTCGCCGAGAGCTGCTGCCGTTTTTGACGGCAGCAGCCTGACGGCTTCATCATAAGCGCTTTTCATGTCTACACCACCGGTATGAGCAGCAATCTGTCGGTCGGCACTTCCTCGATTTCGTTTATTTGCTTTATAAGCTCCGTGTCTGAGCCGTATTTTTTTGCAAGCGTCCAGAGATCACCGTCGGTGCAGCGGCACATATACAGCGCTGCGCTTGGCCTTTCGCGTTCAAGCTCTGTTTCATCAACCTCGGTTATCATGTTGATATTATCGTAGTTGAGATATCTTGCCGATATGACTACACATATATCAGCACTCAGACCGTCTCCCTTTGCCGAGGCACTAACGCTGACGGCAGCGACGTGAATCTTATCCGGCCGGCGTCCGTCATCCGGCAGGTATTGTGCCTTGCCTCTCAGCTTGCACGATCTCAGCTCGCCCTCACGGTCTTTATATATCAGTTCGGCTGTAACTTGGATAAGCACTTCCGTTTCAGATATCTCAGGGCACGCAGCATATGCCGTAGCCGAGATGACGGCCTCGACACCATAATCCGAATTGTACGATACGGTAGTCGAGCAGTTTGCGCTTACAGTGTTGATCTCGGTAAGGCAGCTTAGCTCGCTGCTTGAAAGAGCAAGCTCTTTTTTACACGAGTAGGCATCGCATATGTAGCTTCTACTCTGCTCCTGAAGGCATATTATCTGGATCGCTGCGCGTATATCCGCAGAGAGCTTGCCGTCAAACGCTTCAAAATATTGTCCTGTTATCATGTCGCAGGCAATGACCTCGGGATCGGTGCAGCCGTCCGGCATAGTGAAAAGCTGAGAAAATGGCAGCGAAAATCGCGTTGTTTGAGGGACGCCGGATACAAGATATATCGCTTCGATCTCGGCTGAGCCCTTAACCACAAGTTTTGTGCCGACGACTTCGCTGGTGCTTAGCCTTATACTGCTGAAAGCTCTTACAAAATCCCCACCGCTGAGCTGTTCGGGGACATCCAGCTCATCCTCAACGCTGAGCGTTTTTTCGGAAACGAGTACAATGCTTTTGCATTTAAGCTCGCTTGTTTTGAAATACAGCTTATCCGGCGCGTTCTCGGGAGGCTCGAACCAACACACGTCTGAGTATTTATAGCAGCTAAGCTCCATAACGGTGCTTGTGCTAATTAATATTTTCCTGGGGTTTACTGCCTTAGCGTCGGCATTGAGCGCAAGCAACTTCGTAACGGCAGAGCTTGTGCTGTCAGCCCCCGGTGCACTGAAGTTTATTTCAAACGGAATGGTCGTTCCTACAACGCGCACACCATCGCCCGTTTCGGGAATATACATAACCGTTACGTCAATTTCTCCGCTGACGCTTACGGCGTCCTGGCCGACGTTTTTTTCGCGTATTCTACATTGGTGACGACAGCTTAGGATACGAAGAATATCCTCCAGCGAGTCCGGCACTATTAGCTCTGTATCGTTATTAGCTTCGGAAACAGAGCTGCACAGTTTTTTATATACGCTACCTTCCCTGCTTTTAAGTTCGATCTTCATGGCATTTCTCCTTAAACTTGCTTTTGTACATACTATGCTCACGGCTGCCGCTTAATGACACCTAAACAGCCAAACACCAAGGCATATCAGTGCCGCTGCAAGCATAAACCACCAAAACTGCGTAGGCAGTATGAGAGACAGGATAATGATAACTCCCGAAACAATTGCAATTACAGCGAAAAACGCACACGGACCTTTACGCAAAAAACCGCCCCCAGCACACGCATTTTATAAAACGTATGCCGGAGGCGGATTAGTTATTCTATTTATTTTCCCAGAACTTATTTTTGGCTGCAAGCTCATAGAGTCTTGAGTATGATTCGTAGCGGCTTTTGGGGATGCCGCCTGCTTTGACGGCGGCCGTTACCTCGCAGCCCGGCTCTTTGAGATGGGCGCAGTCGGCAAATCGGCATGAACCGATATACTTTTTGAAATCACGAAAATCGTATTGCAGCTCAGATTTGTCAATGGTCTGCATCATTTCGATCTCAAATGAGGCAAAACCCGGAGTATCTGCAATATATGTCTCATCACCTGCATCAAACAGCTCAACATGTCTCGTGGTGTGTCTTCCTCGACCGAGCTTTTCACTGACCTCCCCGACCTGAAGACTGAGTCCCGGGAGCATAGTATTGAGTATGCTTGACTTGCCGACGCCGGAGTTGCCGGTAAATGCGCAGATCTTGCCTTTGAGCGCGGCTTTTAGCTCCGAAATGCCGGCGCCGCTTTTTGCGCTGACTCTATGTGTTTCAAACCCGGAGGATGAATATATGCCATAAAGCTCATCGGCCGGGTCAATGTCGGCTTTATTTATGCAAACGATAAGCTCGCAGCCGACTTCCTCGGTTATGACGGACACTCGGTCAATCAGGAACGGATCTGTCACGGGGTTAGTGTTTGCCGCTATAAATACAAGCGCGTCAATATTTGCAACGGCAGGCCGGATGAAGAAGTTCTTGCGATCGTGCACGGCGGTTACATACCCCTTTTTTCCTTCGGGATCAAAGCTGACCCTGTCTCCTACCATGGGAGATGTGCCGTCAAGGCGGAATTTGCCGCGCGCACGGCATTCGTAGACCTCATCGGCGGATATGACATAGTAAAATCCGCTGAGGGCTTTGATGATCGTTCCGTCCATTCAGCCACCGTTTCCCGACGGTCCTGAGGACACGGTTATGGATATTTTGGTGTGCTCTTCGATCTCGGTTCCGGCGGCAATGTTCTGATCAATGACGGTTCCGGCAACAAGATCGCTCTCGGCGGTTGAAATGCTCCCGATGCTGAGGTTGCTGCTTTCTATCTTTGCGATGGCTGCATCCTTTGAAAGTCCTTTGAGCTGGGGCACCTTGGTCATCACGGTTTCTGGGCCTGTGCTGATAATGATTTTTATTTCCGAGCCTTCGTCGGCCGCAGCGCCGTCCACGGGATCGGTGCTTATAACATAGCCCTTGGTTATGCTGTCTGACGGAGCCTGCTCAAGAGTATAGGTAAAGCCTGCATCCTGAACCATGCTTATGGCCTCTTCCCGCTCGTGATTTACGATATCAGGCACCTTCAAAAGGCGCTTTTGATCGTCAACCGTTTCGGCGGCACACACAAGCTCAACGACAATTTTGCTGCCCTTATCGCTCACTGTTTTACTGCGGCCTGACTCAGGATCCTGCGAGAGGATTATGCCGTACTCATGCTCAAGATCGACCTTGAACGTGACCTTGAAATCATAAATCTTCTTATAGTCCTTGTCGTTAATGACATCCTCATAGTAACGCCCGACAAAGTTATCGACCTTGACCTTAACGGGATCGGAAAACAGATCCTTCAGAAAATAGCCGTTTAAAAAGACAAAGCCGATAATTATAAACAGCAAAACAGCCAGTATTCCCGAGCTGAGAGCTATTTTTTTGCTGCGGCGGCTGCGCTTAGCTCTGCGCCTAGGCGGTTCCTCGCTGTCGATAAGTACAGCCTCGGAATCTTCGAGCACATGAGCGGCAAGGCTCTGCGACTTGTATTCCTCAAGATCGGCGAGCATTTCGCTTGCCGACTGATAGCGCTCGTCTATGTTTGAATTCATAGCCTTAAGGCATATGCGCTCAAGCTCTTCGGGAATCGAAGGCACTATGTCACGCGGGGTTACGGGGTCGGTGTTCATATGCTTTACGGCGACCTCGACGTCGGAGTTTCCGACATAGGGGAGCTTGCCGGTGAGCATTTCATACATCACTATGCCGAGTGAATAGATATCGCTCCTCGCGTCTGGAGCTTCGCCGCGCGCCTGCTCGGGTGCAATATAATGCACAGAGCCTACGGTCTCGCCGTTATTCTCCTCGATGGTATTTTCAAGCGAAGCAATGCCGAAGTCGGCGACCTTGATCATGCCGTCTTTGAGCAGCATGATATTCTGCGGCTTTATATCGCGGTGGATAATACCCTTGCTGTGCGCATGCTCAAGAGCTTTTGCCGTCTGGATGGTGAAATCCAGCACCTCGGACGGATCGAGTACGCTTTTTTTCTGCAAATACTGCTTGAGCGTTATTCCGTCAATAAGCTCCATGACTATATATTCCACATCGTCACTATGGCTTACATCGTACACCGAGACGATATTGGGGTGAGAAAGCATGGCGACAGCCTGTGACTCGGCACGGAAGCGGCGGCGCAGCTCGGTGTTTGCGGCAGTCTCATCGCGCATGATCTTTACCGCGTCATACCTGTTCAATCTGTGGCACAGAGCCTTGTATACATTCGCCATGCCGCCCGAGCCGATAAGCTCGATGATCTCATAGCGTTCGTCAAGGATCTTGCCTATATATTTATCAGTAGTGTTTTCCATAGCAGCACCTTTGATATCAAGTCTTAATTAAAACGATCGAGACATTGTCCCTCGCTCCGCGCGCAAGCGCAAGCGCCATAAGCTTGGAGCAAACATCCTCGGGCAAGGCATTTTCCTTGAAGTGATCGTGAATTTCCTTATCGCTGACCATATTGCTCAGCCCGTCGGAGCAAAGCAGAATACCGCCGCCCCTGTGCAGAGGGCATTCAAAATAGTCGGCTTCAACGGATGCGTCAACGCCGAGTGCGCGTGTGATTATATTCTTCTTCGGGTGATGGGCTGCCTCTTCCTTTGTTATTGCCCCCATCGACACAAGCTCTTCGACATAAGAGTGATCGCGGCTTATCTGCCTGATCCCATCATCGGACAGGTAATAGGCCCGGCTGTCGCCGACGTTGACAAGGCAGGCCTTGCGGCGCGTTATAATGCCGCCGACAAGGGTCGTTCCCATTCCGCTGTAGTTTGCGTCAAAGCGCGAATATTCATATACGACGCCGTTTGCATCCGCACAGCTGTCGCGCAGGAGCTTTTCGGTGTTGCCCATGAGAAGCCGCGGAGCGGCAAGGCGTTCGTAAACGCGGCTGACAAACTCCTTGCTTGAGAGCCTGCTGGCAAGATCTCCTGCCTTTGCGCCTCCCATACCGTCGCAGATAACTGCGATCACACATTTTCGCTTATCGCAATTTTCGATTATATAGCTGTCCTGGTTTTCGCTTCTGACCTTTCCCTTGTCAGTGATGCCGAAACTTTTCATTTTACCTGATTGCCCTTCTGCATTTTTCTGCGCAGCTGTCCGCAGGATGCCTCAACATCGCCGCCGAGCTTGCGGCGGACGGTAACGTTAACGCCGTTATCCTCAAGCACTTTGACAAATGCTTTTATATGCCCCTGAGTTGAGGGCTGAAAACGGCTCTCTTCAACGTGGTTCATCGGAATCAGATTGACATGCGCGCCGACATACCTCGCGCGCTTTGACAAAAGCTCCGCGTGATACTGCGTGTCGTTTACTCCGTCGATCATAATATATTCAAACGATATCCTGCGGCCGGTTTTTTCGTAATAGCGGCGGCAGCACTCCATAAGCTCGTCCACACCTCTGCCGTGGTTGGCAGGCATTATCTTCGAGCGCGTTTCGTCGTCCGGAGCGGGGAGCGAAATTGCGAGCGTCAGCTGAAGGTC
>ENA-UOJS01001376-UOJS01001376.1-human-gut-metagenome-genome-assembly--contig:-C74-NODE-1376-length-20373-cov-6.104784_pt1 | contig 20373 bp, 18 predicted proteins | sample MGYA00242355_ERZ723902 | MGnify/ENA metagenome assembly ERZ723902 | reverse complement strand
GGGTTTAATTGTAATGAGTATGCCGGATAAGCCCACGAGCCGGAATCAGGCGTATGCTAAGAAGTAGACTGCTATTGCAATTATGCTATAACGGTAGTAATTGAGGTTCTTGATAATAATATAAAAAGAGCCCCGAAGGGTAGTTTCCAATAAGACAGTATGAAAACATTACTGACATAGGGTAGCTGCCGTACAGGAGTGCGACAAGAAAAGATTGGCGATACTTGGTTTTCACAACCAGGTATCGCTTTTTTCTATCTTTAACAGAATGCTTGAATCTTATTGGAGGTACATATGATGCAGGAACTGAACTATATCCGTTGCGGTGACTACTATATTCCCGGTATTCGTTTACCAGAAGAAAACAGACCTATTGGTCGGTGGGGGCGTATTCACAGAGATTATATCAAGGAGCATAACCCTATCCGCTTCAATGATCTGTGCCTTAGTGGTGATCTGTGGACGTATCTGGCTGATTTGAACGAGCAGGCGCAGAGCCGCCTGGAACGTATTATTGAGCAAATGAAATCCACTGAAGGCGTGACAGAACGCATGAAGCAGCACGATCAAATGGCATGGGTTGGCGCTATGAACAGCATCCGCAACCGAGCCGAGGAAATCATTCTCCGAGAAATGATCTACGAAGAGGATGCGGTATGAAAATCCTTGCAGAATTTTGGTATGGCAACATCGAGCCAACCGAGTATGATACTTCTTCCTGCAAGGAGTACAAGAAATTACTGGAGCTGATTTGTAGGAACAAAGAAAAGCTCCGAGCCACCATGACGGATGAACAGAAAGAGCTGTTCGCCAAATATACGAACTGTGTGCGAGAATACCAGACCCTAACAGACTGTTTGATATTCCAAAACAGTTTTAAGTTGGGCGCAAGGATGGTGTTGGAAGTTATGGAATAATAACCATCGAAGCAGACCTGGATTGCCTTTAAGGAGGTCCAGGTCTATTTTTTGATTCAACATTTGAGCTGCTATAGCTTTATTCGTTGTAAAAAGTGAGATAATTTATCTACAACTCATTGCATTTTTTGTGATTGTGTGCTATACTATATCCGAATTATAATGACGGAGGTGCGTGTATGTACCGAATTGCTATCGAAAAGCTATTGAAATGGAAACAAAGCAAACGCCGCAAGCCTTTAATCATCGAAGGCGCACGTCAGGTCGGTAAGACTTGGCTGATGAAAGAATTTGGTAGACAGTCGTATGCGGATACCGTATATATCAATTTTGATTCCAATTCCAGAATGGCAGAGCTGTTTGCGTCTGATCTGGACACAGAACGCTTGATTATGGGCTTGGAGCTGTATGTTGGACGCAAGATCGATCCCGACAATTCTTTGCTGATTTTCGATGAAGTGCAGGAAGTTCCGAGAGCATTGGCTTCCTTGAAATATTTTTATGAGAACGCTCCACAGTATCATATTGTATGCGCCGGTTCGTTGCTCGGCATCGCATTACATCAAGGGACGTCTTTCCCTGTTGGAAAGGTGGATTTCTTAAAACTGTACCCCTTTTCTTTCAAGGAGTTTTTGATGGCAACCGATAAAGGGCGATTCGCCGAACTGCTTGATAGTCGAGACTTCCAGATGATTACAAGCTTTAAGCAGACTTATATTGATGCATTGAAGCATTATTACTTTGTTGGTGGAATGCCTGAGGCTGTACAAAGCTTTGCAGAAAATAAAGATTTCAACGAGGTACGTGAAATTCAAAAGCGAATTCTCGCAGCCTACGAACAGGATTTCTCCAAGCACGCTCCGAATGAAATCGTACCGAGACTCCGTATGCTGTGGAACAGCCTCCCCTCACAGTTAGCAAAAGAAAACAAAAAGTTTATCTATGGACTTGTTCGTGAAGGTGCTCGTGCAAAGGATTATGAAACCGCAATTATGTGGCTCAGCGATTGCGGTATTATTCATAAGGTCAGCCGTGTCAATGCAGTGGGTATTCCGTTGCGAGCATATGAGGACTTGAAAGCATTCAAGCTGTTTGTGGTAGATGTGGGACTACTTGGTTGTATGGCGGGACTTCGCCAGCGCACATTACTCGATGGCAATGACCTTTTTGTTGAGTTTAAGGGCGCTTTGACGGAACAGTATGTTTGTCAGCAACTAAAAACCATCGAGGATTTGGATGTTTATTACTACACCAACGACAGAGGCTCCTGCGAAGTTGACTTTGTCGTTGATACAGGTGAGCAGATTATACCCGTTGAAGTAAAGGCAGAAGTAAATCTTAGAGCCAAGAGCCTAAAGACCTATCAAGAAAAATTCTCACCCGAAGTTTCTGTTCGCACCTCTATGGCGGACTACAAAAAAGAAGAATGGCTCGTCAATCTGCCGCTATATGCGATAGATCAGATTATACAGCTCTAAAGCTTTGCAGTATAACGAGCAAATTTTTTGCTGAGGAGGATTGTATGGCAAAGAAAAATAACGATTTTTTTGTTGAAAAGAAAGCCTGGTCGGTTGTTAAGGATGAGTTGCTTGGATGCTATTTTATGCCGTATGTTTCCAAAATCCTTCATACATACAGACCACTTGTATATGTTGATTGCTTTGCGGGAAAAGGAAAATTTGACGACGGAAATCCAGGTTCGCCTCTAATCGCACTCGAAGTAATTGATAAATGCCAAGAGAGCACAAGTGTGGAATCTACGCAGATAGAGGCTACCTTTATCGATCTGAACTATGCGGACGATCTACGGAACAATTTACAGCAATATCCTTGGGTCAATATTATCTCCGGAAAATATGAGGATAATCTCGCAAATGTTTTGCAAGGCAAAGAACGTTGCAATGTGTTTTTGTACATTGACCCTTATGGCATAAAAGCATTGAAGTGCTCGATATTTGATGAATTGTCAAAGAAGCATTTTAATTCCATTGAGCTTCTAATCAATATGAACTCCTTCGGATTCATTAGAGAGGCTTGCCATGCATTAGGAACATCGTTTAATGACAAGGCAATATTTGATGATTTGGTTGAATACGATCCCTCTAAAATGGACAAATCTTCTGAATCAATAGATGAACTGAATGCTATTGCCGGTGGTGATTATTGGCAAGATATTATTAACCAATATAAAACCGGAACTATTGATGGATATGAGGCAGAGGCAAGATTTTCGGAACAGTATTGCCAACGGCTGAGGCAAAGCTACAAGTATGTACTAAACATGCCTCTGCGCATCAAAAAGGGACAACGACCGAAGTATAGATTGATTCATGCAACAAATCACCGAGACGGCTGCTTACTAATGGTAGACAATATCTGTAACCGCTGGGAGGCTCTTCAAGAAATACAGTCTGGAGGGCAGTTATCACTCTTTGAGGAAAACTACGACAATCAGATTGTGGATGACACAGATATTTCAAACAAAGTTTCTGCGTATTTCGCTCGGTATAGTGCCAATACATCACTTCACGAGGCTCTTGCAGGGTTCTTCATGGAATACGGACCGTTCTGTTCGACAGGTACGGTTAAGAAAGATCTGAAAAAACTTGAAAGCAATGGTCGAATTATCGTTACCCGTGAGCCCAGCACAACAGGCAAAGGAAAAATAGCTACCTATATGTCCGAAGACAAGGGTAAAAAGGTATATGTGAGGTGGGCCCAGTGAAAAAGGTTACAAAATACATAATTCGTAAAACGCTGATCTACAAAACCAATGTGGAATATGGCGATTACACGATGAATCATGTTTTGGGATGCTCTCACGGTTGCAAATATCCCTGTTATGCGTATCTGCAGAAAAAGAGATTTGGTAATATTACATCCTATGAAGATTGGTGCGCTCCGGCACTTGTAAAGAATACATTAGAGCTTCTTGATCTTGAGCTACCTAAATTCAAAAATAAAATCAAAATATTGCACTTGTGTTTTACTACTGATCCGTTTATGTATGAGTACGATGAAATACAGAAAATGAGTCTTTCAGCCATTAAAAAAGCTAATGACGCAGGAATTAAATGCTCTGTACTGACAAAAGGAATCCTGCCCATTGCTTTAGCTGATCTTTCAAAAGACAACGAATATGGTATAACTTTGGTATCTTTGGATGATGGTTTTAGAGAAAGAATGGAACCAGGAGCTGCACCTATTGCAGAAAGATTATCTGCGTTAAAAGCTTTACATGAAGCAGGTTGCAAAACTTGGATCAGCATTGAACCCTATCCTACTCCAAACATCATGCACCAAGACTTAGCGGCTATTTTGGAAGCTGTAAGTTTTGTGGATAAAATCATCTTCGGACGGATGAATTATAGCAAGGAAACCAGTTCCTATAAAGAACACAAACGGTTCTATAATGAATGCGCTCAAAAAGTGATTAAGTTTTGCACGAAACACCACAAAGCATATCACATTAAGGATGGAACAATTACCCAGTTAAAGGAGAATAAAAATGTTTGATATTAACGATATGGCTAAAGCGGCTTTTGAGACAGTTTTGTTTACACCGCTACAAAGAGCCCAAAAAGATGGATACATCAACATTACTGGTGCTGAAGGCAAAAAGAAAATCGAGTACATTACCTCGGAAAAGCATGTAGAGAACAACCAACAACCCGAAGAAAAAGTACGTGCTGAATTCTTCGCCGAATTGATTTACAAATATGAATACCCTGCAAACCGCATCAAAGTTGAGGTGGTTGTTCCTGACAGATTGCCTACTGACCGTGCTGATATTGTTATCTTTAGTGACGATGACTGCAAGCGTCCGTATGCAATCGTGGAATGCAAAAAAGAAGGCGTTACTGATGCCGAATTTAACCAAGCAATCGAACAGGGTGTTGGCAACGCAACTTGGGTAAAACTCCGAGCAGACTATGTTGTTATCATAGCTGGCGGTACTCGCCGTGTTTTAGATGTTTCGGATAAATACGGCGCATTTGAGCGTGAGCAAAATATTCTTGCTGATCTTCCTCGTGCATACGGCAATCCTCAAGAATTCCGTTTTTATAAAGGAACGGATAACGATATAAAGCCTGTGTCAAGAGAAGATTTAATAGCGGCAATTAAAAAGTGCCATCAAACATTGTGGGGCGGCGGTCGCCTTTCGCCTCCCACCGCCTTTGGCGAGCTTTGTAAACTCATTTTTGTTAAGATCAGTGATGAACAGAAACCTCGTAAAAAGGGCGAACCCTATCAATTCCAGATTAAGACTCATGAACCCTCATCCAAATTGGCAGAGCGTATAAATGCCCTCTACAACGAGCAAAAAGCAAAAGACCCCGAAGTGTTTACAGAGTCGATTAAAGTGGATGACCGTGTTCTCCGTACCGTTGTTTCGCACTTAGAGGCTATTAACCTCAATAAAACTGACCTTGATGTTAAGGGCGTTGCTTTTGAGCAATTTATGGATGGTTTTTTTAAGGGCGATTTTGGACAGTATTTTACGCCCCGTCCCATTATTGAATTCTGTGTAAAAATGATGAAGCCAGAACAAGATTGGGATGTCCTTGATCCTTCTTGTGGTTCCGGCGGTTTCCTTTTGCATGCACTCGATTACATGAGGAAGCAAGCAGGCGACTATTATGAGAAAGGTACCGTCGATTACTTTAACTATTGGCATGATTTTGCGGCAAAGCACCTTTATGGAATCGAAATCAATGACGAAATAGCTCGTGTTGCAAAGATGAACATGATTGTGCACGATGATGGTCATACCAATGTTATCAGCCACGATGCCCTTGAAAGCATTGATAAAATGCATGATCACAACAGAGGTTTTGCAGAGAATCGTTTTGATCTGATTCTCACAAATCCTCCGTTTGGTTCTACCATTAACCTTGCAGAAAAGCCTTATTTGTCTACTTATGAACTTGGAAACAATGTAAATGCAAAGGGCAAAAAGAAGCCTCGCAAGAATCAGAGTTCCGAGGTTCTGTTTATCGAGCGCATTTGGCAGTTCTTAAAGCCCGGAACTGGCAAAGCTGCTATCGTATTGCCCGATGGTATTTTAACGAACAGCTCCATGCAGTACGTCCGTGATTTCATTTTAGAGAAGTTCCAACTGCTTGCAGTTGTGAGCTTGCCTCAGTGTGCCTTTGCACATTTTGGTGCGGGTGTAAAAGCATCCGTAATCTTTGTGCGCAAACGTAAAGAAAATGAAAGACCGGATGAGAATGAGGCAATTTTCATGGCGGCACCGGAGCTGATCGGATATGATGCTACCGGCAGAAAAACAGAATCCCAACTCGATGAGATTGTGGCAAAGTACGAGGAATTTAGAAAGGACGCAACGCCTTTTTTCGCATAACCCCCGATGCGAATGACCTATGCGCCTTCGCTGTCAAACGGGGGGATATTGAAAACCGAGAAATTTATTGCAATCCCCTATACCCATTTTATATTTCTTTAATCGAGAAATATAAAAACAGCCCTTACTATTGCGGAAAAATGTCCGACTTCTTGGACGTAAACCCTAAAACGGATTGTACCATGTTAACTGATAAAACCGAAGTTAGCTTCGTTCCCATGCCTAATGTTCAAGAGCGAAACAACATGGTGTCATATGATATGGTCCCTTATGAAAAAGTAAAGAAAGGGTTTACTGTTTTTCGGCGCAATGATTTAATCTGGGCGAAGATTACTCCTTGCATGCAAAATGGAAAATCATGCATCGTCGATGAAATGCCCACTGAGATCGGATTTGGCTCTACAGAGTTTCATGTCATAAGGAAACGCAATAATGATGTCTATATGCCGTTTGTATGGTCAATCTTTTCAAACGAGAATGTGCTAAAGGCTGCACAGGCAGTATTCAGTGGTTCAGCCGGACAGCAGCGTGTATCGGCATCTTTTTTAGAAAACTTCCCCTGCGTTATTCCCCAATATGATATACAAGTAACTTTAGCTTCTATGTTAGAACGCAAATTGCTTGAAATGAACACTAAAAAGCAAAAAGCAATAACACTGATAGAAGAATTCGAGGAAAGCATATCCAATTCTTATGGTTTGAAAAATTCGGATAAAAACAGATTGTGCTTTGCAATTCATTTAAGAGATTTGGATGGCGTGATAGATGCAAAGAGATATGCCTCTGTTACTACCACTACACACACATTTGTTATGGATGATGTGTTTGATATTGTTGAAGAAAAAGTTAATGTCTCTCGATATGGAAAGCAAGTAATTGACTGGATTCGAATTGATGATTTGTCCAATCAGCCCCTTGACATTGAAGAAATTAGAACCCAACCTGCCAACGAAGTTGAGGGAACATTCTTTGAAGTTCAAGAAGGTGATATATTGGTAGCCCGTCTTGGTCCGACAATATTGAATCAAAAGATTGTCATGGTACGCTCGCTTGAAAGAACAACCATTGCATCTGCGGAATTTTTAGTATTGAGATGTAGGCACGGATACGATCCCGAAGCAGTAATGGCAGTATTAAAGACCGGATACTATAGAGATCTTATGTACTCCCATGCTCGTGGATCTACCCCAAGCCGCTATCGCCTGAATAGAGAGGATATGCTTAAGCTTCCTTTCCCTGATATTCGTGAGCATCAAGAACAACTTGCAACAGCAGCAAACGCCATCAGAATTAAAGTGAAAGCTATGCGTGCTCAAGCTGAGCAAGAATGGCAAGAAGCAAGAATGCAGTTTGAAAGAGAACTCTTGGGAGAATAAGTTATGATTAAATTAAGTGGAATTTTAGAATATTCTATGGGCGGTTTTCTTTGCTTGCGAGGCTTTGCATCATACAAAATGCTGAGTGCCATTTCAAAACCAAACACAGAAGTACAGAGAGGCCTGATTGATGAGCACAAGGGAGACATGGCAAAGTTCTTAAATGCCGGAGAATATAAGTTTTTCCCTGAAGTAATCCTTGCAACCAATTTAACTGATGGCACTAAAGATTTTGATGAAGTCGGATTGTTTCACGAATCTTTACAATCAGGACAAACTTGGAACAAAAGCATAGGCAACTTTCAATTCAACATCTCACGGCATGCAAGCAAAAACATATTGAATCAATTTGACAGACTGCCAAGAATTGAAAGAATTTATTTGGCTCATATAAAATTTGACGAAACGGTTTGTGAGCTGACACGGATTGACGGAAATCACAGACTGAGTGCTGCGGATGAGGTTACAACAGACTTTGTTTTACCGTTTTGCTTGCTGCTTTTCCGCAATCCAAATGAAAACGACCAATTTACACGAGCGATTTTCCACAACATCAATGCGAAGCAAATTCCGTTGAAATTGGAGGAAAACCTAAAGGTCATTTTGGAAAGTCCCCAGGTATTTTCTGATAATACGTTAATTCGAGACCCTTCTTTCGGATGGAAATACTATTTAGCAAGAAAAACATTGCAGGACCTTGATTTCACATATTTCCCCGCTATCAATTCCTACATACGCCAAGCAAAATATAGCTTCTTTGTTGATTTGTTTGGTTTTTTGCTAAATACTCAGAATGTTGAGGAAAATGATTCTGCCATTGCTAAAGTTAAAACTCAGCTCGTTGAGGTTGAGAGGGCTTTGGTGGAATCTGAAATAACCGCAACCACAACAAACATCGCCGTTATCGGAGCGTTGGCTTACTACAAGCTCACAAACGAATCTAAATACCGTGGCTTCCTTTCGTGGATAAAGAAGAACAACATCGGCAATGTTGAAAAATTACATATTGACGATGTTATCAACCTGTATGATGAAATCTATGAGCATGTACCCAAAAAAGTTTTTCTTGCAAGATGGTATCCATCTGCAGAGTATGATGGCGATGAAGAATACAGAAAAGCAGAAAGCCGCATCAGCGCTATAAAAGAAATCGTTCATCAGTTAAATTTGGATCTGACCGATTTAGGCACAAGAGAAACCGGTACGTTCGATATCAGAGATGTTATGTATCACGACATAAGAGAATGTGATATTTTTGTTGCAGATCTATCGGGAGCTCGTCACAATGTTATGATAGAAGTTGGATATGCATTAAAGCATGTTGAGACGTCCAGAATGTTGTTTTATTTTCAAGCATCAGATAAATGTGAATCTGTTCCGTTTGATGTTAGCCACTTGAACTACGTTCCGATTGTAGATTCTGCGGAAATAAAAACATCCGTAAAAGCACGTATTGAAAACATTCTTGAGCAATCCCGAAACGGGGAAATATAAATATCCAGACAGTCTGCGTTACTATTTAGGCAAGCAACGACCAATCGAAAAGGTTGGTCGTTGTCTAATTTTTTATTATGTTATTACCTTTCACACAACCTGCGTGGAAGGTACAGCCCGACGTCTATGCAAATTGCTTAGAAGTGTTCTTTGAGTTCTGCCTAATTTGGACAGAAGTGAGGATTTTGACTTCCAACCAACTTGGTCGGAAATCAATTTGTAACTTCTCACCAAGTTGTCGGTAAGTGAATTTTAGAAAATTCTGCCCAAGTTGGACAGGATTATTTTTTGCACGCTGTTTTTTATCCCTCAAATATCTTAACAGTTAGAAAGTATTATTTCTGAGTTTGTAGATTTTGCCTTTTGAAATTCCGAATCAGTGAAAAGTATTTCTTCAAATTGATGCTTCCATTCGACAATCTTGACGAAACAGAACATCGTCTGTATAATATTTATGTAACAGGTCGACTGTTGCGGACAACTGAATATAAATGTTCGACCATGTTGAGACATAATTAGTCGGTTCATCCGACACGGTATCGGTGCACCGGAAGTGCCGAACTGCTCCACCACGCCTTTGGTTCTGTTGGCGGGAGCTGTACAAAGCAGAACCCGACTTTGAATTTTCAGAGCCGATTACATAGAACATCACTTTGAAGCGAGAGCCATGCTCCCGCCGATTTTTGATGTTTTGTGTAATCGGCTCTTTTTATTTTGTCATTTTTTCAAAACACCGTTCAGCGCCAAATGCGTGAACTTGAAAAATCGGCGAAAACGAAAAGGCTGGGTAGCGTAGAGCAAGATTCTACCATGGGTCCAAATTTCGCCTATCGCTCATTTTGCCCCTCATGGAATCTTGTTGGGGAGTGCCTTCCCCAAACCCTGCTCTGTTCCGTAAAGCGGAAGCGATACGGCTGTGCCGATTTTCATTTTTCAAAAAACGAAGGAGGAACCAAATGACAAAAACCTACAACACACCGAAGCGAACCCACATCGTAAAAACTCGTCTGGACGATGAAGAACACGCTGACTTTCTTCATCGCCTGGAGATTTACGACATGAACCAATCGGAGTTTATCCGAGAAGCAATCTCCGGCGCAACCATCAAACCGACCATCGTGGCAACTCTGGTCAGCGATGATCTGCTCGCTGCCGTCGGCAAGCTGACCGCTGAATACAGAAAGATCGGCAACAATCTAAATCAGATTGCCCGACACCTCAACGAATGGCACAGCCCTTATCCTGCCATGGCAAAGGAGTTGCAGGATGCCGCCGCTGATCTCGCCACGCTAAAATTTAAAGTTATGAAAAAGGTAGGTGATGCTGTTGGCAACATTCAAGCATATAAGCTCTAAAAATGTCGACTATTCTGCCGCCGAAGCCTATCTCACTTTTGAGCACGACGAGTTCACCATGAAGCCTACCCTGGACGAAAACGGCAGGCTTATTCCAAGAGAGGATTACCGCATTTCCACTTTGAACTGCGGTGACGAAGATTTTGCGATTGCTTGTCTGAGAGCCAACCTCCGATATGGCAAAAATCAAAAACGGGAAGAAGTCAAAAGTCATCACTATATTATTTCTTTTGATCCCAAGGATGTTCCCGACCATGGATTGACTGTAGATCTGGCACAGCAGTTAGGCGAGGAATATTGTAAAAATCATTTTCCCGGTCATCAAGCTATCGTCTGTACCCATCCCGACGGACACAACGGCAGCGGCAATGTTCATGTACACATCGTTATCAATTCTCTGCGAATTATGGAAGTTCCGTTCATGCCGTATATGGACAGACCGTGCGATACCCAACCGGGCATGAAGCACCGATGCACCAACGCAGCTATTGTCCTACCGCCCATTGGATGAAGATGGGGCGAAATGCTCCGGCAAAGACACTCGATAACCCTTACGATTGGGCACCACGCACCATTACCGGCATACTGGAAAAGCAGGAATACCTTGGTCACATGGTCAACTTCAAAACCCGCAAGCAGTCGTACAGAAGCAAAAAGAAACTCGAAAACCCTCCCGACCAATGGAAGATTTTCGAGAACACTCATGAAGCTATTATTGATGAAGAAACCTTCGCTCGTGTGCAGGAACTTCGCAAGAACAAACGCAGACCCGCCAGAACAGGCAAGACCAATATGTTCTCCGGTCTCGTCCGCTGTGCTGATTGTGGTGAGAAATTGTACTACTGTACCAGCAACAGTTTTGAAACCAGACAAGATCACTTCGTATGCTCCACTTCCCGCAAAAGGGGCAAGGAGGTCTGCGATACTCACTTCATCCGAGCCGTTGTACTGGAAGAAGGTACACTCCAACACATGAGATTAGTCATCCAGTGTGTTGCAGATTATGAGGATGCATTCCGCAGAGCGTTGGGTGCAAAGCGAAGTGAGGAAGTAAGGAAAGAACTTTCTGACAAGAAGAGAACCTTGCAGAAATCAGAAAACCGTCTGGCTGAACTGGACAGGTTGTTCAAGCGTATTTACGAGGACATGGTCAATGGAAAGCTGTCCGAAGCTCGTTTTCAGATGTTAGCAGATGATTATGAGCAGGAGCAAGCAGACTTGAGAGCCAAGATTGAAATGCTTGAAAACGAAATACAGAATCAAGAAGATCAAGCGGAGAATGTTGATAGGTTTATCCGACAGGCAAAGAAATACCTGTACTTGGAAAAGCTGACACCCACTATTCTGAACGATATGGTCAATGCCGTATATGTTCATGCACCGGACAGGTCAAGCGGACACCGAGTGCAGGATGTGACCATCAGCTACAACTATATCGGCATACTCCCCGCCAATTTACTCTATGACGTTATGAACGGAAAAGCGGCATGATTACTCATGCCGCTTCCCGAAAACATTATTATACTGTTTTATTGGACCGCCCCGAAGGGCTCTTGCATTTGCTTAATATGTAAGAACGAGCTGATCGTTCCCGACCATATAAGCAGTATGCAGTTATTATTATGGATGCTTGACATGGGAAATAACCGTTTAATATTTTTTGTTTGAGTAAATTGAGATGGTACAGGAAAAAAGAAAACGAGAGCCTTATAAACTCTCGCAAACCCTACTACCTAAGAAAGTCGAGCCGATCGCCCCCTTAAGTAATAATTTATTTTACCACTACGATATCAAGTTGTCAAATAAAAATTTTAATCTCCTCAAACCCTCCTGAAACATCCGACGTGCCAGAGGTATTATTGCCTCTCTTGCGGTATAACTTTACTTCCCCGTCTTCAGATATCTTTATGCCAAGCCCCTTGCTTCCTAACATTCTTGCTGCCGCATCTCTCCCCCCACCGCTCTCCGATTGCAAGGTACTGTTTAGTATATACCCAATAGCCAAATATTTACCACACTGATTAATTACTGTAGCACCATCTAAAGATAAAAGTTCCATTTGTATCTCGCGATCGGTGTACCCAAACTTATTGAGAACACTTTTTTCGCTTGTTTATAGCGGTTTTCAGCCGTTTCCTATTTGTTTCACTTACTCTTTGGCGCTCTTATCTCCGCTGTTTCCGAGTGTTCCGGAGCCGTATGTGGTAATCTATGTGGTCAAAAACGCTTCCCGCCCGGTTTCCGGTGAACTGTCACCGGGGCCGGACGGGAAGCGTTTCTCGTTGCTGTTGGCTGCATTGTAACTCTGAGCAGGCGATTATGCAAGTGGTTTCTGCGAGAGGTGAGACAGAAGTTGAGTTGCTATAGATAAGAAAAGTGAAGCTAATTTTCGGAGTGATTATAGAAAGCACTTTCAACTACTAACTTATATTCATCATGGATCTTATCTGCAGTAGCTGTAATCATAAATCCAGCTTTATACCCAAAGCCACAAAAGTTATCTGTCAGGATTCTTAAGCGCTCCTTGTCTGATGAAAGATCGCAGCGCTTGTAGGCTTTCTTCATTTCAATACAAAAAAGATTATTAAACCCTCTCTGCTCGTCATAGCCCCGCTTATGTACAATTAAATCTACAACAATTTTATGACCGTTTAACACTTTAGCGGCGTGCTCATTCCCGCGGCTTCCACGGTTATATTCTACGTCTACTACATACTCGCAAAATTCAGATTCTGCAATAGCACGTTCGAGATATGAAGCAAACTTAGCGCAAATACACCGTTCGCTTAAATCTCTGGATATCAAATACTGCTCATTTTGATTAAAACTTTGAAGGGCGGAGTTTAAGCATGCTGTGACTCTGTTTTGTGTTTCTGTCATTGCTAATTACCTCCATCATAGGTGTTATAAGATTTTGCCATGTTAAGTGACTGATGATTAGGCGAGATATTCCCGTGGAGTTATATGGGGCAAAATTTGCACCGCAATAGACAAAGAATAACCTCATGTAGTTGCATTCTGAAGGTAAAACTCACTCTCCGAAACTCTTGTCACAAAATCATACTCCAGCCGTGTTGCCTTTGAAGGCGAAATATTGTAGCGATTAAACACCGAGCGAAAATATGCAAAGAACTCTCTGTCTTCCTCTGTCATCGGGGCAACCCAGCCGTTCTCGGCACCATGAGATTCAATTTCCTCTAACGCTGCCATACGCTCTTTATCCATGTCAGCTGCTCCTTTCGGTGAACTTTCGCCGGCCCTCAGCGGGAATCGTTTTGGATTACCTGAATTGTAACTCTAATGGTAGGGGTGTGCAAGTGGTTTCTGCAAGGGCGGCAGCTCAAAGGTTGAGCCGCTATAGACAAAGAATAGGTGGGAAGATAGGCAGAGGTACTTTTCTTGCTCCCTGGGTATAAATCCCTTAATACAGGCATAATAGTAAGGGATTTATGGCACAGCCTATTGACTATTCCCTTATTTTTCGATATCATTTAAGGGAAAACGAAAGGGAGCAAGAGAATGAGAACCTTCAATTACTCCGTAATCAAGGAACAGAAGTGGGACTCGGATGTTCTCGGCCTGATTGCAGCCATATATAAGGAAGCTGGAAAGCAGGAACTGTATTTGAAGCAGCGCCCGGAGGAACTCGAAAAGCTCGTGGAGATTGCCAAGATACAGAGCACCGAGGCATCGAATGCCATTGAGGGCATTGTCACCACGAGTACCCGAATCCGGCAGCTCGTCGAGGAGAAAACCACGCCGAGGAACCGAGATGAGCAGGAGATCGCTGGATACCGCGATGTGCTGAGTATCATTCACGAGAGCTTTGACGCGATTCCAATTACGCAGAACTACATCCTGCAGCTTCACAAAATCCTCTACAGCCACATGAATAACCCGCTTGCGGGACGCACAAAGATTACACAGAATTATATCACCGCTACCTATCCGGACGGTCATGTGGAAACGCTGTTCACGCCGCTTGCTCCTTATGAGACGCCAGAAGCATTGGACAGGATCTGCGAGGAATACAACCGCGTAATCGGAAATATGGAACTGGAGCCGTTGATTGCAATCCCGGTTTTCATCCATGACTTTCTGTGCATCCACCCCTTCAATGACGGAAACGGAAGAATGAGTCGGCTACTCACGACGCTGCTTCTGTACCGAAACGGTTTTTATGTTGGAAAGTACATCTCCCTTGAAGCCAAAATCGCCAAAAACAAGGACCTGTACTACGATGCGCTTGCACAGGCTCAAACCGGCTGGCATGAAGGAACCGAGGATGTAGTGCCCTTCATCAAGTATCTGCTCGGGACGATCCTTGCGGCCTATAAGGACTTCGAGGATCGTGTAGCGCTTGTGGAAACCAAGCTGCCCGCACTGGAAATGGTGCGCAGAGCAAGCAAAAGCAGAATCGGGCGGTTCAACAAACAGGATATCCGAGAGCTTTGCCCAACGCTCAGTGACAGCTCCATTGAGGGTGCTCTGCGGAAACTGGTTGCAGCCGGAGAACTGAAAAAAGAAGGTCGTGGGAAGAATACCTGCTATTTCAGGCTGAATTAGATATCCTTCAATAAAAATAACATTTTAGAAGACCGTACCTGTTCATATGAGCAGGTACGGTCTTTTTGATAAAAGTAGCGAAGTTAGCATCCCAATAGGCAGAAAAATTGTTGTCACACAATTGCTTTTCTTGGAGAAATACAAAACTTTTAGTCGCTGTTACCATATGACTGCCGCTGCACGATGCAATGTACTAAGAGATTGAGTGTCTCTTCAGCTGTTGATCGTTTCAGTTCACATTCCCAAACTACAATCACATTCCATCCGAGCTTGGCGAGGAGGGCGTGATTTTTAGCATCGCGCTCAATGTTGGAGCCTATTTTCTTTTTCCAAAATTCCGCATTGTTCTTAGGCCACACAAAATAGTGACAACCCTCATGCCCATGCCAGAAACAACCGTTTACAAAGATCACCGTCTTATATTTGGGAAGAACAATATCCGGTTTTCCTGGAAGACGAGCGTCATTTTTTCTGTATCGGAATCCTTGAGAAAACAAGTATTTTCTGACAAGTTCTTCTGGTTTAGTATCCTTTCCACGAATACGGGACATATTATAGCTTCTGGTTTCCGGAGAATGGACATCGGCCATAACAATCCCCCATTTCAATTAGTCTTTGTAGTAGTCTTTCAGTTTTTGACGACATATTCTCGTAATCGCAGCTTTATTGGATATGTCAATCGTGCTCCAGATGTCCGGAGAAACAGAAAATACATGCGCGTCTTCGTTATAAAAGAAAAAGCCGCTCTCTATTAATGCCTTTACGGGGTTAGAAAGAAGATTTGCGATTATTTGTGCATCGGTCACATCGTCTCTCAGATATATACACTGTTTCTTCTCAATTGCCAGTCCTTGTGCTTTCCTATTTGAATAGTATTCACGAAAATAGACCGCAGCATTTTCAATAGAAATACAGCCATCCCGGTCACCATAGTGAAGTAGTGCCAGAATTAAAATTGGTTTATAAGAATATGACATTCTCATAGTTTTACAATAATCAAGCAAACGGGAAAGCTTTTCAACTTGACTCACTGTCGGACTATAGCGAGAAGACTTGGTATGTTCATTTTCTTTTCCGGAAGTAGATGTTGCCCGGCCGATAGCGGACGCAATGCTTTCGATACGATGTATTGCCGAAGAATTACCCTCGACATAAAAGTCTCTGACAGCAAGCTTTAACTTATCTTTCAATACGTCTATCGAGTCTTGATGCACAGGCTCAGAAGATAGCTGAATACCAGCGGCTTTTAATATATAATCGTAGGCTTCTTGGGACAACGGGCGAATAGAACTTTGCCAAGGAGGATTGAGGCTCTTTCGAACTGTTTCGAAACCAAGTTGTTCAATATATCCACCGTCAGGGAGATAAATTGGAACCTTCCGTTCAAACTGTTGGCAATCCAGAAGTTTAGCATAGTAGTTTTCTCCATCTGTAGTCTGAATCTCGCCAACAGAGCCTACTCCAAAATAGTACCGTTGACTCTTGTCGTATCGATTGCCTTGGTAATAAATGAAAATATCTCCTTTGTGCAGTTGATTTTTATACCTGGCGGGATAATGGTATGAGTTGAACAGTTCATCTGTGTAGGAAGACTCACTATCCACCTTTTGAGACAGGATAACAAGCATACAATCACCTCACTGTTCCAGTAATTCAGCAAAAAACCCAATAGATTTGTTATCCAGCGTGCCAACGACTGTGCCGCGATCCAGCAGCCTGTTGCCGCATTCGCAACAGGTTTCCGGCAACAGCGCACAGTTATGGCATGCTGCCAAGTTACAGGATTCCGGACCTTGTCCGTAAGACTGAATGCAAACTGGGTCCGAAGAACACCATGCGGCATTCCGTACTGCATCACGGATCGTATCCTCTATTCAAAATAAAGAGCGTCGATGCCTCATATGCTGCGATACAAGCGGCATTTCCATCCGAAATGATTTCATACCCTTGGCGCTTTTCCCAATCGTCTAAGCAATCATTATATTTCTGGATCGCCTGTTCGGTTAAATCTCCGCCAAGATCGCAGTAAATTTCGCCGGTATCTTGCATAGACTTTACAATAGACCAGTATGGAACCGCAACCTCAGTCTTTTCCTTTTCAACTACTCTGGCCAAGTACTTGGCTTGACTTATCTGGCTCGTTTTGCTGTCAGCTAAATCAGAAGCAAGTGGGTTACACTCAAACGGAAAGCATTTTCTAGACAGGTATAAATCCTTGCATTTCCATTGCGGACTAAACTGAGACGGCATAACGCGTTCCAAAAGATCTTCGCGCAGATTCAGTAACAGATACCGAATTGTATATCGGCCGAAGCGTGTCGAACCTGTAGAATAGTTGTCCCTCAGCTGCTGTAAAACATCTTTGAAATAAGAGGTGTTTGTTTTTTTGTAAACCGACTCCAAAAGATTCGAGAAATGTATCTCCCGAAGATCAATCATTTCCAGAAAATCCATACCTGTTTCTGTTAGGAATCTCATCAGGGCATCATATTCTCCATATTTTGAAGAAAGCTGAAGGCGCATATTAAGTATCCTTCCAAGCTTGTTCAAACATTTAGGATCTACCGAAACACGCCAAGCTGTGATAATTTTAATTTCTGTATTGACACCCCAGAGATTAATGTATGATGGGACATAGTCGATTTGTACAGAATAGCCTGTAGAAATGTCAAGTTTGGTATATGCTGTAATTCGGTTATACTTTGACGCATAGATGTCCGCTTGCTGCAGTGTTACCTCAAAATAACGCTCTTTACCAACATAAAACGGCGTCCTTTTTTGAATATAAAACCTCGTATTACTGTTATGTTTCTGCTCAGTTTTTGGGTTTGAGAAAGCGTTCGCCACCAACTCATAGTATTGTTTATCCTGTTCATCGGTTCCGGTATATTCCTGAAACTTTTCCAAGTTCTGAAGCACGGTGATGCCGTAGTTCTCATAGAGTGATTGACGGATCTGCCACATAAAGCTGTAGTACTTCAGCATCAGTCGCTCTGCTTGGCCTTCCTCGGGGATCCGGCGTCCGATATATTGCAATCCTCGGTAAAAATTCCCTAAGTACTTTGTATTTGCCCTTAAGAGTGAGTATTCCCACGCAAAGCCGGCGTTGGGACTTTGATAGCCGTCTTTCATCGCATTCAACAGTAAAGCTGAAATGCATAGATCGTTCAATCTCGTCAGAATTCTCCGTGAAATGTTGTCGCGGTTCTTATTTAGAATGCTTAAATTGTCAATGCTTTCCGTGATTTCCTCATCACAGGCCTCGACAATTCGCTTAGCTTCTTCAAAAGAATAACTATGCCGCTCCAATTGGTTTACACAGGAATGCCGTTCGACAATTTCTTCTAACCTCTCGCAAAAAGCTAAAACACTTTCGTCGTCGTTCAAGATTTCCTCTTCCGGTGAAAAACTGACTGTCATACTGCCTTTTGCAAAATCAATACTGTTGAGGAAGTTGGGCGACATATACTTCCAAAATACTCTCTCATTCCCACGTTCAGCGGGATTGAGAATCACAAACAAAATTCCCGGATCAAGAGATACTCTGTCACATATAAAAGCAGGAAAAGCGAGATCTTTTAGCGTGTACTTAATAACACCCTCGCGCTTAGTATAATTGCGTGTTCCCTTTATTTGGACATAGAAAGTCTGCTTGGGCCGCCTAGAAATGTCAGGATTGGGAACAAACTCAAAAGTGTTATCGTGATTGGGCCACTTATCATCTGAGGCAAAAGAAGTGTTGATTCTTCCATTCGAACGGAGAAATGTCTCCAAAACAGATACTGCCGAGCGGTCATCATCAGAACGCTCTGTGTGGGTTTTGATATGTCTTTCAATATTTGCATTTGTTTGATCCAGCACTATCATCCCTCATTTCTGTTCTCATTATCACCAATTATATCAAATGAGTTGCTTCAACAATTCCACCGCGCTCTCCTCGCTTGGGTCATTCGTACCCAGTTCACCACGAAAAGCACGGGCGAGAATGGATTTTTTCATCAGGTCGATTTGGTCAAGAACAGATTCAGCTATATTCTTGGTTTGCTGTTCCTTTTCAAGGGAAGAATCAAGTAACCTAATAATCACTTCTTGCTCCATCATAGATGGAATTAAAACAGGAAAATTCTTGAGCTGTGTTGAATTAATCGACGCTAAATTTGTTGTTTGCTTGGAACAACTCAGAAAGTATGCTTTTCCATACCGGCTTCCCGCTTGATATGACAAGAAATAAGGATTAAGTACCTCTGGATTAGGCCTAACAACAAAAATATGATTCTGGTGAAGACAGTTTTTGATTTGGCCCTCCCAGACTGTTCCCCGACCTAACTTATCAAAATCGCCGCCTTCTGTAAAAAGAACATCTCCAACAGCAAGACTATACCTTGAAATAGCATTCTCCTCCACATCGATTTTTTTAATCTCATCCAGACGCAGAAATCCATCCTGCACATTCGCTACTCTCAGATATGGCAATTCGACAGTCTTTCCTGTATACTTTTTCCCCTTCATTAATCCTGTTTGTAAAGACGAAACGGTCGATAGTAAGTGCTTTTCCCAACTCTCCATCCTCACGCCATGCTCTTCCCGCCATTTCGCAGTCAGTTCACCGGTGAAGGCCTTGTGGAGAATAGCGGCTTTGCGGGCTTCAAAGCTATCCACCACGGCCTGTGCCTTTTCCTTGGCCTCATCCAGCTTGGCAAACAGACTTTCAATGCGGTCTACAATGCGCTGTTGCTCGGGAAGTGGCGGGAGAGGGATTTCGTAGTTTCCTAGCGTCGTTGTGTTGATATTTGCAATGTTCGTTGTCTGTGAAGATTCTCCGATGAATTTCCCTGCAAGGAATTCGTGCCGCAAGAAATAGAACAAATATTTACTGGACATTTCTTTCGCTCTTATATTAAGAACAAAACCGCCAAAAGTCATAGGGAAAGGAATATGTGTTACTAAAGAAGATTTACCAACAAGCTCTCTGGAATTCGCCGAAGACATAATAATGTCGTTTTCACGCACCAGTTTTGCGATATTTCCCTTCATAAAGTCTCTGTTGACATATATCATATCGTCAATTTCAAGATTTTCTTGCACGTTTGCTGTGCGAAGGCACGGAATATTATCCTCAGTTGGTGCAGCTTCTTTTGCGGCTGCTGGGAAAGTAATTCCGCGTTCAAAATTACTAACCATACCGATTCTTGTCCAACACCAATTCTTTGGCAGCTTGTACGGCCACTCCCAATCCGGCACCAGGGCTGCCTGCAAACGCTCTTCGGGCGTGAGGGCGGCTTCTTTTTTTGCTCTTGCCA
>ENA-UOJS01001371-UOJS01001371.1-human-gut-metagenome-genome-assembly--contig:-C74-NODE-1371-length-20429-cov-9.044959_pt1 | contig 20429 bp, 16 predicted proteins | sample MGYA00242355_ERZ723902 | MGnify/ENA metagenome assembly ERZ723902 | reverse complement strand
TAATCGGAAGGATATGGACCGCAGGACCGACCAAACGACAGTGATTTTGCAGCTAAGCTGCGAATAAAAATAACAAACGAAAGTGAGGACACAAACATGAAAAAGCATTTGTCAATGCTGCTCGTAACCCTTCTGGTAATCATGGCTTTCGCCGCCGTTGCCGCCGCGAGAGTTGAGGTTTGCCCCGTGTGTGATCAAGGTGAAATACGCTCTTGGTCGGAGCTGTATACCACACAGCCCCAAGATGTGGTATGTCCGCACGGATACGACTGTATTGATTCCGCAACGGAAACGTACAGAATCTACTACACAGGCTGTAATAATAGCCTTTGCAGCAATAAAGATGAGACTAATCGAGTCTTTCTTTATGAAACAGTTACTTGCAATAAGCATACCCAGAATCACTAAAAGAATTTAGATTTAGGCGATACAGCATAGCTGTATCGCCTAAATCCATTTTATAGGAGGAAACGAATATGCTATCCATGCATCTGCGTCAGCTTTTTCGCAAGCCTATTCGCACAATCTCGTATATTCTTATGCTGGTTCTATTATCGGCATTTTTTTGCATGAGCCTTAATTTGTATAATGATAGTCAATATAATCTTCAGCTTGCTGATAATGCTTATACAACAATAGCAATAATGGATTTGTATGCGGACGTAGGCGAATTTGGCAATTTAATAGACGATATTACCACTGCCGACGATTATGCCGGTTACTATGCGCTTACCGTAAGTGATTATGATTTAACGCCGATAGTTATGGCGCCAAGCGTAAAAAAGCATGAGTTAAGAGCGAGATACGGCGCATTCAACAAGGATAACATTGCGTTAAAAAAGCACGATATTCTTCCAAGGTGGATAATACCGTTTTATAGCGAGGATGTAATACGCTTTAAGGTGACAGAGGAAAGCAATAAACAGCTTGACCCGAATAACGTAAACCAATACATAACGCTGAATCTGACACCGAATGGATTTGCACTTCCTGATGGAATATACTCCGGTGCGCTGGAGTATGCGATATCATCTGTGTTTGACATCATAGATTCGGCTACAGGCTCACATTTTGCAAACGATAAAAAGACTGAACACATATACGCAAGCATTGATTTTTCGCCAGACTTTTTTTACGATAGGCATTCCGATGCCATCAATATGCTGAAGCACGACAAAGAATCAAGGCAATTTATATATCTGGAACCGGATACCGAATATATAGGATTAATAGACACATTTTATTCGAATTATGGCACAGATGAATTCGGCAACTTATTAGGCTCTAAAAAGGAGCCATCGTCTGTTTCCTTTACCCAGGATGATTTTTTCTATAAATATACTTATAGATATTCGAAAGCAATAGGCGGAGATTCAGAGTTTGTGTCTTATATTTATACGCTGGACGGCCATCCTTTTTGGCTGTATAAATATGATGACTTAAAAGCAGACCCTGAGGCTCTAAAACAATATGAACAGATATATTACTCCTGTTACATCAACTCGCATTCTTTCGGAGTAATGACTACAAATGACTTTAGCGGAATTCCTGCATTTAACCTCGGCAATGTATACATGAAAGAAGGCCGAGCGATTACCGATGAGGAGTTTGCCTCAGGTGCAAAGGTATGCATTTTGAACCGAGAGTTAGCGACGCTCCAAAATTGGAAAGTTGGTCAAAAGATAAATTTTGACTTTTATGAATATGACTATTTTACAAATGCAACCTACAAAAATTCAGTCCTCGCCCCGCGCTACCTATTCACCTCCCCCGACCACTTCTTCGACAGCGGCGAATACGAGGTTGTCGGCATATACGACGTGCGGCCAATGACCGGCAGCTCGACCATATCCGAGGCCGCGATATCCGTCCCCTGGAACACAATCTACATACCTGAGAAGTCGCTTGAGAATGCTCCCGCCGAGGAGGACAGACCCGTCACGGGCGCGCTGCTGACCATATGGCTGGAGAACGGCAAGATAGAGCCTTTCATAGAGCGCATGAACGAACTCGGCATAACAGGCGCAAAGCAAGGCGACTATGAGGCACGGTTCACATTCTACGACCAAGGCTATTCGAGAATACAGCCAAGCTTGGAAGCACTTTCCGGTACGGCGGAGCTGCTACTGATACTGTCATCCTCGCTGTTGGTAATAGCCGCATTACTTCTGGCGTTCTTCTATGCACAGTCGCAGAAGCAGAGCATAGGCACCATGCGCTTACTTGGGTGCAGCAAGGCTCGCGCCTTTGCAGCCGTGATGCTGAGTGCGCTTATTATCGCCGTGACGGGTGCGCTTATTGGCGCGGCAATAGGGCATGCCCTCACCGCCGGCGTAGGCGAGAGCATAATGGCCAATGCCAACCAAACTCCTGAGGAGTTTCTCGCCTTCAGCGCATACTTGGCCGAAAGCACGCAGGTGGAGGTAGAGTTTGCGCTCAGCGCAGATGCAAAAGTAAGCCTGCTCACATGCCTTGCCGCGCTGGGGCTGTTCATCGCCGGAACGCTCGTGTTCGTGCTGCGCTACCTTGGCAAAGGACCGAGGGAACTGCTGCCACGGGCGGGAGAGTAAACTTTTTTGCCAGGGGGCCAGGGAAGATTTCGATTTCTCCCCTTAGGCCCCCTGGCGACCCCCGTAACCCCATTGAAACGATCGCTCCGCGAAGGGGTACGGCACTGCACGCCGTGCTTGTACTGCACCCCAAAGGCGCCCCGGCCGGGGAGCTGTCGAACGAAGTGAGACTGAGGGGTTGAGATAAGCCTTTGTTACACTTTTGCATTAAATAAAAACTCGCTCCCCTACTTTTGCAGGGGAGCGAATATTTTTCGAATTTTAGTTTTTTATCACGCGGCGGGGGTCACGCTGGTGATGTGGGGATTGGCGCCTTCGTACCAGTAGAGGAAGCCTTCCATATCGATCTTGTCGCCGATGGACAGGTTCTTCACGGCGTTGTAAACGTCGGTGGTGTTGTCGCACAGGTAGGATTCAACGGTGAAGGTGTAGGTGTTTTCGCCCAGGGTCACGTTGAAGTACAGGTCGTCGCCGTCCTGACCGGAGCCGTCATACTTGTAAAGGTAAGCCACGTCGTTGCCGTTTTCATCCTGACCGGCGGCGGCAACGGTCATGCCCTTGAAGGACACGAACTCGTTCTGATGCTTGATAAGCTCATCGGTGCCGAGCATGGAGGTAACGTCAAGCGCCTCGGCCACGAAGCTGCCTTCTTCAATTTCAAAGGTGGCGTCGATTATTTCAACTTCGCCGCTCCACTCGGCCTTGTAGCCGGTCACCTTTATCTTGGTGCCCTTTTCCAGCTTGGCATAGTCCTCTTCGGAGCAGGCCATGTTGTAAAGGAAGTATGCGCCGTCCTTGTCCTGGGTATAAACGGTAGCCTTGTCTTCCCACCAGGACTGCTTGGCCTGGACGTAGGTTTCTATAACGACCTGGGAATCAAGCTCCGCCGCAACATACTCGGCATGGGTCATTACGCCTTCGCCCTTCACATCTGCATCGGGCTTATCGGCGGCATTGTTTGCGCAGGCGGCGAAGCCGGCAGCAAAGGCAACAACCAACAGGATAGCTAAGAACTTTTTCATTTTTGTTCTCCTTTTTATTTTATGACGCCCGTTTTCCGTTACCGGTAACGGGGGCCAATAAGATTATAAAACAAAACAACAATAAATCAATACAAAAACGCTAAATATAAACTTATCAATCCCTTTTGCGGCGTTTTTGCTTCGCCTTGCCGTATGCGGCGTATGCAATAATAAGCGCCCACACCGCGCAAAGCCCCCAAATCAGCGCGCGGGAGGATGCGGGCAGCGGGCCAAGCTCCTCCTTGCCGCCTGCGGAAGCGGCGTTCGCATTGTCAAGGCGATAGAGCGATATAACGTCGCTGAACAGCTTTTGCATATATGCATCGTCTATCGTTTCCCTGCGGCGCACGGACTTTGCCGTGTTTTCAATAAGCTGACCCGCCGCATCGCGCAGGGATGCGGAGCCGTTGTAAACGGGCGTTGTGAACGTGTTGTCAACGTTTTCAAGCAGCATATCGACTGCCTTCAGCTTAACCTCATAATGCTCGGCATCGTTGGCGTTGCTTGAAAGGTAGGCCAAATAGTCCGCATTGCTCCTTGCCGTATCGGTAACGGGAACGTAGCCCTCGGTTTCGGAATAGGCTATCTGCACGCCGTCGGTGAGCAGATATTGGCAGAACAGCCACGATGCAAGCACCTCGCCGCTGTCCGCCTTGTTGAATACGCATACGCTCGGCCCCTGGGACATCATCTGCGGAGCATCGGGGTCAAGCTGGGGAACGGTGCGCACGGCCGTTTCAAAGCGCACCAGCTTATCCGCGCTTATGTCAGAAAGCGGGGCGTCAGTGCCCATCCATGTTGAACCGGCGGTGGAGTCTATTGCGAATATGCATTGCCCCGCGTTTAGGAAATTTGCCGGATAGCCCGATATTTTGAACGTTGAAAACGCGCCGCTCTTAGTGTGTTCAGCAACGGTGTATAAAAGCTCCTTTGTTTGGTCGTTGAACATAAGGGCGTTGCCTTCGCCGTCTGAATACTCCGCGCCGCTTTGCCTGAGCAGGGTTATCATCATGTTGTCTGTCGATTTATATATGAACGGTATCATGACCTTCTGGCCGTTCACTTTATATGTGCCGTCCGCGTTTTTCTCGGTCGCAGCCTCCGCCACTTGCCATATAAAGTCCCAGGTAAGCGTATCGGACAGGGTGAAGCCCAGCTTTTCAACATAATCCTTGTTTATATAGCATGCCTCGGTAGAGCGCATGAAGGGCAGCGCATAATAATGCTCCCCTATGCGGCACTCCTCAAGATATTTTGAAACGAGCTGCTCCGTTTTCGGCGTTGTGAACTTCAGCTCGCTTCCGCCAAGGCCGTAGCGGCTGTCCGCCATAAGCTCATCCAGCGGGGCTACCACGTTCGTGCCGGTGAGGTAGGTTGCAATATGGTCGGGATAGGTTATGCATATATTTGGCGTTGTGTTGGTTGCAATGTTTGTTATAACGTCGTTATATATTTTGCCGTAGTCCGTATACAGCCTAAGGTTTATTTTTATGTTTGGGTAAAGCGATTCAAAGTCGCGTATGGCCTGCTCGTATATCCTTGTTTGGTTCTTATTGGTGTCGTTCTTGGCCCAGAAGGTAAGCTCGTATTGCCGCGAAGCATCGAACTCCTCCGGCATTACGAACGCATCCATGCCGCGGGAGCCGTGGCACGCCGTGAGCGCGCAGCAGAGCGTAATGAGCGTTAATATAAGGCTTATGGGTTTTATTGCGCGGCTCATCCCTTTAATCCTCCCCTTGACACGCCTTCCATTATCTTTTTCCTGAAAATCAGGAACAGCGCTATGAGCGGCACGGATATCGCCACAACCGCCGCCATCATTGCGGGTATGTTATCCCGCCCGAAGCCGCCTTCGCGTATGGCCTGTATGCCGCCGGAAACGAGGAAATAGCTGCTGTCGTCCGTTATAAGGCGCGGCCAAACGTAGCTGTTCCAGCATTCTATTACCTTGAGTATTATCACCGTAACAAGCGTTGGGCTGCATATGGGTATAAGCACGCGGGTAAGGTACGTCATGTCCGATGCACCGTCCACCTTGGATGCATAATAAAGCTCGTCCGGCACCTGTGCAAAGTTTTCTTTAAGAAGATATATATAGAATACGCTCGTTACGGAGGGCAGTATAAGCCCCGTGAACGTGTTCCTCAGCCCCCAGTCGGTTATGGTCACAAAGTTGGTTATTATAACAAGCTCGTTGGGTATCATCATAAGCGAAAGCAGCAGCGTGAACGCAATGCGCTTACCGCGGAACTCAAGCCGCGCAAACGCGAACGCCGCAAGCGTTATAACAATAAGCATCAGCGCCGTTGTTACAACGGTGAAAAGCAGCGTGTTCATAAAATACCGCGCAAGCGGCACGGCCGTAAACGCCTCGGCATAGTTTGCAAGCGTTGGATAAAGCGTGAAGAACTTGGGTATATATTCGGAATTATATGCGCCGTAATCCTTCAGGGACGTAAGCACCATCCAGTAAAACGGGAACAGCACTATTATTGCCCACAGCGCAAGGAAAAAGTATTTTACGCCCGTCCATATGCCATGCTTTATTTTCACCTTGCGGGTTATTTCGCCGTAATTGTCGGAGTTGCGCACGGTTCAGCCCTCCTTAGTAATGCACATGCTTCTTGCTTATCATAAGGTTTATGCACGTTATGGTAAGCACAATGGCAAAAAGCAGTATTGCCGCGGCGGAAGCAAAGGAAGGATAGCCGCCGCTGTTGCCGTAAAGCATATCGTATATATAGCCGACTATGGTGTTCATGCCGGCGGCGTTAAGATCCGTGCCGAAAAGGGCCACGGCGTCGCTGTACGCCTTGAACGCGCCTATGAAGCCGGTTATTACCAAATAGAATATCATTGGGGATATCATGGGCAGCGTTATGCGCGTGAACATAGCCGCGCCCGTCGCGCCGTCTATACGGGCGGCGTTGTAATACGTTTCATCCACCGATGCAAGCGCGCTTGTTAATATAAGCACCTTGAACGGCATTACTATCCATATTGTATATATGCTTAAAACGAGCATTTTCGCCCAATACGGCCCGCTTATGAAGTCCACGCTTTTGCCGCCGAACCAGTTTATCATCAAATTGACAAGGCCTTCCGTATACGGCGTTTTTTTGAACAGTATCATGAACACCAAGCCTACCGCCAGCGTATTTGTAACATAGGGCAAAAAGTATACGGTTTGGAAAAGATTCCTCAGCTTTTCTATGGAGCTTAGCGCAAGGGAGATGACAAGCGCAAGGGAGGTTGAAAGCGGAACGGTTATTATGACCAGCAAAAACGTATTTTTAAGCGCCTGCAAAAAATACGGATCGCGCAGAACATATGAATAATTATAAAGTCCCACGCCGAAAAAAGTTTGGGAGGCGGAATTGTACCCTTCTTCAAACGAATAGACAAAAACGTCTATCAGCGGGTATATCATAAACACGCCCAGGAACGCCATTGCCGGCAGCAGATACAGCCATGCTTTCTTGCTTTGCTTTTCCATACTAAGCCGCTTAGGATATAAACGGATCCTTTCGCTTTTATATTTATTACTATATCATACCGCGCCGTTTATTTCCACAGCAAAAAAGCCCACGCCTTTTGCGGCGTGGGCTGCTGATGAACTATGCTTATTCGGCCTTCATGGCGTTTTCGCGCTCCGCGCGGCGGCGGGCGATGCGCTCGCGGCGCTTCTGCTCCTCGCGGTTATGATGCACAATAACGTATACAAGCGCGGCTGCAAGCAAAACGGCCACCGCTATCATTATATACAGCAGCGTATTGCTCGTGCCGCCGGCCGCGGGAGTTTCCGGCTCCGCCGTGGCGGCAGGTTCGGCGGGTTCGGGCGCTGCGGTTTCGGCGGGTGCGCTTGTGTCCATCACCGGGCGCGCAGGCATAACGGCGTAGCGCTGCATGGAGCTGTCCTCAACGCTGTATGTATAAAAGCCCGTTTCGCCCTTTGGGTTGCGGGCATAAAGCAGATATACTTCGCCCTGCGCGTCGCTCGATACCCATGCGCGGTACTGCGTTTCGTCTATGGTCAGCGTGGTCTCGCCGAACCCCTCTGGCGCGCTCACGCCCTCATCAGGCTCAAGTATTATATAGGATTTTGATGTGCTGGATACAGTCTGGTAAGGATAAAGCCTGTCCTTCGCTTCATCGTATATGTAGTATCCGCCTATCGCGCCCGTGTCGTCCGTGACGTAAAGGAGCAGCGGCGCGTCGCTGTCCGCAACGGCTGCGGCGGCAACGGTTTCGCCGTGGTAGGTATATTCGCTTTCCGTGTAGCGCGAAGGTATGGTCACGTTTTCTATGCTGCGCCAAACGAACATGTCGCCTTCCGCGCCTTCAACGTTTTCGGCCTTTACACCTTCTTTGGCGTAGCTTATGGGTTCGGGCGTGGGCGTGGGCTCAGGCCCGGGCAGTATTGTAACGGAAGCTTTCTGCTCCGCCGCGCCAAGCTCTTTGCCGCTGTAATTGAGTATCTTCGTGATGCTGAAGGCTACTTCCGCGTTGCCCTCGGCAAGCGCCTTGAACGTTATGCGCGCGCTCAGGCTGCTTTCGCCGCCCTTTGAAAGGGACACCATGCTTATGTAGCCGTCCCCCGCGCCGCCCTCGGCTTCCTCAAAGCTTAAAAGGCTCGTGTCGTAAGCGAAGCTGCCTTCCGCAGCGGCAAGCTTATCGCCATTTAAGGTAATCGTCACGGTAACTGTGTCTCCCGCGCTTACCTGCGCCTTGTCCGCCTGCGCGTCAAGGGAAGCGTCCGCATATGCTGCGGAGCAGCTAAGCATTATCAAAAGGGATAGTATTATAGCCGTAAGTTTTTTGGTCATGGTTGGTTAGCCCTCCTGCTTCAGCCTGCCATCGCCGTTTATATGGCGCAGCAGCGTTATTATGTCGCCAAGCTCTGTTTTGCCGTTGTGATCCGCGTCCGCCGCGGCAAGATATGCCCCGCCGAGAAGCTTTACGTGCAGCATATGCTTCTGTATGGCAACTATGTCGTCAGTGTCTATTTTGCCGCTGCCGTCCGTGTCCCCGAATATCACTATGGGTATATCGCAATACTTCGCGCCGTCCTCATAGCTTATCCTTACGAAGCAGCCCGTGCCTACCGTGCCCGCTGTTTCCGCGCCCTTTGCGCTCATTATGCTAAGCGTCCCTCCAGCACAGGTCATGTTCTTGAGCATATCCTCCGCGGTCGTGCCGGGAGCAACGCCCGTTATGGCTGCGGCGGATACGGCGTATTTATCGCTTTCTATCCTTGGCGCGGATGCGTAATCCGTGAACGTGCCAAGCTTTGTGTCTATATAATAAAAGGCGAGTATTTCATCATAGCTTTGGCCAAGGCGGGCGCGTACCTGCGCGCTCCTTTGGCTCATGCCAACGCCGTGCCCCCAGCGGCGCATGGTTATGTTCCATCCGCCGTTGGTGCGCTCCGCGCCGCTCATCCTAAGCCGCGTTTTACGCGCGCCTATTTTTCCCAATGTATTGTTGAAGCTTCCGAATGAAAGGTCGCCTATTGCAAGGCTTACGGTGAGCTGGCCTTCCTCCTGCCCGTTTGATACGGCGAGGGCAATATCAATTCGCGTATAGCAGCGGCTGCCGCCTTCGTGCTCCGGCTCGGCCGGAGTTACCGCAATTGTTGAAAGCAGCGTTACGCTTTCGCCCGCGGCTTCGTTTGCGGCGCGCTGAATTGCCGAGAGCACCTCAGCGTCCATCATGGCGCGCGTTTCGTCCGTAAATTCATCGGGAATGAAGGAAAGCTCCTCTATGCTCGATGCGTTCATCAAATCATACGGGTCGTCAACTATGGCGTAAAACGGCTCGTCGCTGTCCCACACGTTTTTGGGCGTATCCGTCTGCCCGCCGTTCGAGGAGGAATAGTACGCCTCCACTATTTTGTTTTCATATGTCAAAAGCTCTCCTACGGTTGCGTCCACGGCGGCTATAGCGCGGCGGTTTTTGCTGGCATAGCCGTGATAGGTTTGATCCTTTGAAGTATCCACCAAATCGTATGAGCGGGACTGATAGCGGTAGCAGCGGCTTAACGCAAAGCTGCGCGCGCACACCGCCTGCGCCTTCAGCGCGTCTATGGGGAAGGAGTTGCTCATTTCGTTTGGCACAACGCCGTAAAGATACTGCTCCATAGGCAGCGTGTTTATGGCGCGCAGGCTGCCTTCCACAACGTCGAACGTTATATCGCCAAGGTATGTGCAGGTGCCGTGTTCGCTGTTTCTAAGGCGGATATAGTCCGTGCGTTCGCCGTAATGCGCGCTTTTTAGCGTAAGCGACGGCGCGGTGACGGTTTTGTTCGCAAATTCAATGCTTACCCGCCCGCCTACGGCCTTAACGGTCAGCTCCTCCGTGCCTACCTTCACGCCGCTGTCCTCAAGCAGTGTAAACTCGCCCACCGGAGTGAACTTAAAGCTTGTCCTGTCGCCTATTGAAAGCTTTATGCGCACGTTCTGGCCGAAGCCCTCCGCGCCTTGCGCGAAAGCGGCCTGCGGCAGCATGAGCGCCAATATCAGCGCGCACGCAACAAAACGGTATCCTCTTTTCATGCTCAACCCCCTTTATATGAAGAAGCGTTTGATATAATCATACACGAATATGGAACCCATCACAAGGGCATATTGCATGCATTTATATGAACAAACCGTAAACGTTTAACCGCACGGAACGGCAATTTATGCCGCATATGCTTGACAATTCGGCTATAAACGGAGATAATTAATGATCATAAGTTTTTGCTTCCGCGCTGCTTTATTATCATTTACGGGCGCGGCGGCGATATTTTATTTTGGAGGACTTATATGCCATTATTCAAAAAATGCGAGGAGTACGTCTATATCCGCGAGCTTGTGGATAAGGGAATATATCCCTATTTTCACGAGCTTGAATCGAAGCAGGATATAGAGGTGATGATGGAGGGCAAGCGAAGGATAATGCTTGGAAGCAACAATTATCTTGGGCTTACCGTGAATCAGGAGGTCATAGACGCGGGCGTGGAGGCCATGAAGAAATACGGCACTGGCTGCTCCGGTTCCCGCTTTCTTAATGGCACGCTCGATCTTCACAACAAGCTGGAGCGCGAGCTGGCCGATTTCCTGGGCACCGAGGACTGCGTAACGTTTTCAACGGGCTTTCAATCCAACCTTGGCATAATCAGCGCCATATGCGGCCGGCAGGATTATATATTCAACGACCGTGAAAACCACGCCAGCATTTACGACGGCTGCAAATTAAGCTATGCAAAGGTTACGCGCTATCGCCATAACGACATGGCGGATCTTGAAAAGCGCCTTGCGGAGACCCCGATAGACGCGGGAAAGCTGATAGTGACCGACGGCGTGTTCAGCATGAGCGGGGACATTTGCCGCCTGCCGGACATTGCGGAGCTTGCGCATAAATACAAGGCCCGCGTAATGGTGGACGATGCGCACGGCCTTGGCGTTATAGGCAAGGGCGGCCGCGGCACGGCAAGCTATTTCGGCCTTGAAAAAGAAGTGGACATAACAATGGGCACGTTCTCAAAGTCCCTTGCAAGCCTTGGCGGCTACATGGTGGCCAGCGCAAAGGTCTGCGAATACGTAAGGCACAATTCCCGCCCGTTCATATTCAGCGCATCGCTTACCCCCGCAAGCTGCGCCACCGCGCGCGCCGCGCTGAAGGTTATACGCGAGCATCCCGAAATAGTGGAACGCCTGGGCGACTTGGCTGAATATTACCGCGATGGCCTTGCTGCGCGCGGCGTACCCACCGTTAAGGCGGAAAATAAGCGCATACCCATAATACCCATATATACTTATGACGCTGAGCGCACGCTGCTTATAAGCAAAAAACTGTTTGAAGAAGGCGTGTACGTCAATCCCGTTCTGCCGCCCGCAACCGCTCCCACGGAGTGCCTGCTGCGCACCAGCCTTATGGCAACGCATACGGAAAGCGTGCTGGACGAGGCCATGGACATAATTGCAAGGGTGGTTCTTGATGACTGATACGGGCAGAATAGTTGCCGTGACCGGCGCGAGCAGCGGCATTGGCCTTGCCGCCGCCCGCCTTTTTCGCGACCGCGGAGATAAAGTATACTGTCTCAGCCGTACCGACCCCAAGGAGCCGGGCATAACGTTCATACATACCGACGTTACGGACGAAGCGAGCGTGAACGCCGCGTTTGGCGCCATAGGCAAGGCCGAAGGGCGCATAGACGTGCTTTTGAGCAACGCGGGCATAGGCGTATCGGGCGCGGCGGAATGCACCACAATGCAGGATGCAAAGCGCCAGCTTGACGTAAATTTCTTCGGTCTGCATGCATGCGTGCGCGCTGCCGTGCCGCTTATGCGCGCCCACGGCGGCACGATACTGGCCACAAGCTCCGTCGCGGCCGTGTTTGCAATCCCGTTCCAGGCGTTCTATTCGGCGAGCAAGTTCGCCGTGAACGCGCTTGTATTAGCCCTTGCCAACGAGCTTAAGCCGTTCAATATCCGCGTGGCGGCAATAATGCCGGGCGATGTTAAAACCGGTTTTACCGGCGCGCGCGTGAAGGCTGCCCGCGACGACAATTACGGCCAGAGCGTTGAAAAGAGCGTTGCCGTTATGGAGCACGACGAGCAGAACGGCATGGGGCCGGAGATGATAGCCAAAAGGTTCGTTGCGCTTTCGCTGAAAAAACACCCCAAGGTGTTGAGTACCGTTGGGCTTCAATATAAGTTCTTCTGCTTCCTTGGCAAGGTGCTGCCGATAAGGCTTCAGAACTTTATAGTAGGCAAAATGTACATCAAGTAAAGGGCATTCCGGCGATGCTTTTTTCGCCGTGCCGATATATTTTATTAACGCATCATATGCAATCATTCGGAGGTTAAAAGATGGAGGAAGTTAAAAAGCCGTGGTTTAAGTTCTATGGCTGCGTGCCGGAAACGCTTGATTATCCGGACTGCACAATGGCGGAAGCCGTTGAAAACGTGGCAAAGAAATACCCGGACTACATTGCCTATGACTTCATGGGCAAAAAGACCACCTACGCAAACGCCGTTAAGGACATAATTGCCGCGGCAAAGGCGCTCAAAGCACTTGGCGTAAAGGAGGAGGACAGGGTCACAATATGCATGCCCAACACTCCGCAGACCGTATCCATGTTCTATGCAGCCAATATGGTCGGTGCGATAGCGAACATGATACATCCGCTTTCGAGCGAAAACGAGATAGCGTTTTACCTTAACGATTCCGATTCAAAGGTAGCCATAACGCTTGACCAGTTCTATCCCAAGTTTGAAGCCATAAAGGCAAAAACAGGCCTTAAAAAGCTGATAATAGCATCGGTCGCCGATGCGCTCAGCCCCGTTATGAAGCTTGGCTATAAGCTGACGGAGGGTAAAAAGATAGCCAAGGTTCCCGATGTGGATTGGGTTATAAGCTGGAAGCAGTTCATAAAGAACGGCGAAGGCGTAATCGATTACCGCGTGCCGCGCAGGCCCACGCAGGGCGCAGCCATACTTTACAGCGGCGGCACCACCGGCACCACAAAGGGCATTCTGCTTTCAAACCTCAATTTCAACGCGCTCGGCATGCAGATAATTGCCACTAACCCAATGTTCAAGCCGGGCGATAAGATGCTTGCCATCATGCCCATGTTCCACGGCTTCGGCCTGGGCGTGAGCATACATTCCATGCTGGTCAACGGCGGCCGCTGCATACTGGTGCCGCGCTTTACGCCAAAGACATATGCGGAGCTGCTCAAAAAGCACAAGCCAAACTTTATTGCCGGCGTACCCACGCTTTACGAGGCGCTGCTCAGGCTGGACAATATAGACGATCTTGACCTTTCCTGCCTGAAGGGTATGTTCTCCGGGGGGGACAGCCTGAGCGTGGAGCTGAAAAAGCGCATAGACAAGTTCCTCAAGGAGCATAACGCCACCATAGAGGTGCGCGAAGGCTACGGCACTACCGAGTGCGTTACCGCAAGCTGCTTAACGCCGTATAACATGAGCCGCGAAGGCAGCATAGGCATACCGTTCCCGGATACGTTCTATAAAATAGTCAAGGTCGGTACCACCGAGGAGCTGCCCTATGGCGAAGAAGGCGAAATCTGCCTTGCCGGCCCCACGGTAATGCTTGAATACTGCAACCACCCCGAGGAAACCGCCCAAACCATGCGCGTGCATGACGACGGGCGCACATATGTGCACACGGGCGACCTTGGCGTGATGGACGAGGACGGCTTCATCTATTTCCGCCAAAGGATAAAGCGCATGATAATAACCAGCGGCTACAATGTTTATCCTTCCCAGATGGAAAACATATTCGATGCGCACGAGGCCGTGCACATGAGCTGCGTTATAGGCGTGCCCGATCCTTATAAGATACAGAAGATAAAGGCGTTTGTGGTGCTCAAGCCCGGCTTTGAAGCGGGCGAGGCCATGAAGAAGCAGCTGCTTGAATACTGCTCCAAGCACGTTGCAAAATACGCCATGCCTTATGATATCGAGTTCCGTCAGGATCTGCCCAAAACGCTGGTCGGCAAGGTGGCCTACCGCGTGCTGGAGCAGGAGGAGCTGAACAAGATGGCCGCGGCCAAGGCCGAAGAAGCCATTGAGCAGAACGAACTTGAAGCCGAAGCCGAGGCCGTTGCCGCGGCGGATACGGCGGAAGTAACCGAATAAGGCCAAAACGCATACGGAGCGGCAAAAATGCCGCCCCGTTTTTTGTATACCGGCGCATAATAAAACGGCGTACCGAGACAAAGGCTACAGCACGCCGCAATGTATAGCTTAGTATGGTTTGACGCTTATCTCATGTCCTTCAGGCTCATCTGGCGGGCAAAGCTGGTATCAAGCATCCTTCTGGGAGTATATTCAAACAGATTGCTCACGCTCACGCGGTCGTGTATGGCGCGGACGGCCTCCGCAAACAGCGGCGCGGCGGAGATTATGCGTATCTTTTTGCTGTTGGCAACCGCGGGGCAGTCCACGGTATCGGTGGAAACGAGCAGCTCTATCGGGCTTTCGTCTATGCGCTTAACGCCCTTTTCCTGCAGCACAACGTGGGAAAGGAAGGCGTATATCTTGTTCGCGCCCTTGTCCTTAAGGCCGTGCGCAACGTCTATGAGCGTGCCTCCGGAAATGGTGAAATCGTCAACAACTATGCAGTCCTTGCCCTTAACGTCGCCGATTATTTCAAGTACCTTGGCGTTTTCGTCGTGGCCCACGCGCATCTTGTCGCCAATGGCAACGGCGCAGCCCAGTTCGTCCGCCATGGCGCGCGCGCGCTTTGCGCTGCCCGCATCCGGGGAAACAACGACTATATCGTCCATCTTGTCCGGCGTAACTATGCCGGCATGGCGCGCGTAGGCCGCAAGCAGCGGCTGAGCATAAAGATGGTCAACGGGCTTGGTGAAGAAGCCCTGCACCTGCGCCGCGTGAAGATCCATTGTAAGCACGCGGTCGGCGCCCGCTTTTTCCAGCATGTCCGCGCATACGCGGCCGCGGATGGATACGCGGGGTTCGTCCTTCTTATCGCCCTTGGCATAGCTGAAGTACGGCATTATTACGGTTACGCTGTTGGCGCTGGCGCGCTTCAGTGCGTCTATATAGAATACCAGCTCCATGAATTCGTTGTTGGGGTTAAGGCCGATGGTCTGCACCAGATAAACATCCTTATCGCGCACGCTTTCATTTATGCGCACGAATGTGTTGCCTTCGGAAAATACCAGCGTGGTATTGTCTCCCACTGGGCATCCAAGGTAATCGCACATTTTTTTGACAAATTTGGTGCTGGCGCTGCCGCCGAAGATTCGTATCTGTTCGTTGCCTCCAAGTCCAAGCATTATGCTCTGACCCCCTTATGCAAAATTCCTTTGTATTATAGCAAAATTTTGTGCCTTAAACAAGGCGGGGATTGCCTTTTTTGCCACCGGAAAAGCCTGCCATAAGCTGGCGTTATACAATTTGCATAGCAATTTTTACCGCTGTGCAGCCTAATTATGGCCTAAATGCGGCACGATTCGCAAACAAATACAGACGGCGCGGCGCATTACTGCTATTGACAATTTATAAACGTTTAATTCTTGTGCAGGATGCGCTGCAATAAATTGCGGCGGTATAACGATTATATATTCTTGCAAAGAAGCACTACGTTTGTAAAATACCCTGTTTTATTGGCGAAAGTAATGCAAAGGGCTTCGTTTTGATGCAATATGTACCAAACGCGGCAAAAGGAGGGCATTGCAAATGAAACGGATGATATGCGCCGCATGCGCGCTGATGATGGCATTTATTCCCGCGCCCGTGCAGGCGGAGGGGGGCGAAAAGGCGGCGGTGATAATACTGGACGCGGCGGGCTGCCCCGCCGAAGCGGCGGAGGAGCCATGGCTGATGCAGCCATGCATGAACGCGGAGCATTATTATTTCCGCCCTATGGAAAACGGCGAGCCGGACACGCTTATAAGCTATGCGCTCAGCTCGCGCTTCATGGCGGACAAGGCGGCGATGGAATGGAAGCCGTGGCTTAACCATTATGAAAAGCGGAACGGGGCGTATTGGCGCATTGAGCAGGGCGAAAAAAGCGGCTGCATATTTGCGGACGGCGCGGCGCGGCAATGGGCAAAGCGCGCGGCGGATGAGCTTATCGCCGCGGGCTACGCCAAAATAGCCCTTGTGTCAATAAGCGCAACAGGAGACGAGCGCGCGGACACGCGGCTGCTGAACATGGCGGATGCGGCGGAGAGGGGCGAGCTTTACGCCGCGATAGACGAAGCGCGCTGCCCTTCCGTGCGGGACAGGGCGGACGCCATAGCAAGGGCGGCAGTAAAATTGCAGGATGAAGGCGCGGATGAAAGCACGATAGTGCTTATAACCGCGGGGGAAAGCGACTTAGGCCCGTATGAACGGCGCGCCGCTCAAGCCTGCGCGCGGCTGTGCGGGCGGGAGGAAGGGCGCTACATAAGCCCGTTTGTGCATATACGCGAAAAAACACGCGCCCGTTTTGCCGTTGTAAGCATAGGGCGCGCGCAGGATAGATTAGCGGATATGTTATATTGCTTTGGTGCGCCGCGGCTGAGAGTTCAGCCTTAGCGCGGGAAGGCTTATTCCTCGCCGCCTTCCTTCGGCTTAACATAGGCTATGTTCATGGGCACCTCAAGCCAATGCCCCGTGCGATACACTATCAGCGAAACAAGGCCGCGCACGGTAAGGTCGCCGGCCATGCCTATCCATGCGCCGGTGAGGCCAAGGGTTGTATAGCGTGTCATTATAAAGCATATGGGCAGCCGCACGAGCCACATGCCGAGCAGCCCGAAAAGGAACAGCCACTTTGTTTTGCGCGCGCCGCGGAACGAACCGGAAATGGAGTTGGCAAGGGCGAAGAACGGCTGCGCAAGGGCTTCCACCTTCAGCGCGGCAGCGCCAAGGGCAACGACCTCGGCACTGGGCGTAAACAGGGAAATTATGTTCCCGCCGAAGAAGAACAGCACAACGCCCAACGCGCTCATCATAATCACGCAGCCTATTATGCAAATATTGGAAAACCGCTTTGCCAAATCCTTTCGCCCCGCGCCAAGGCTTTGGGCAACAAGCGTTGTAGCCGCCGCGCTGAAGCCAAAGCCCGGCATATAGGTTATTGATTCCGCCGTTATGCCCAGCGAGTGCGCCGCAAGGGACGCCGTGCCGAGTGAAGTTACCATGGCGGTCATAAGTATCTGGCCCAACGATACGCACACCCTGTCGAACGTTACGGGCGTGCCTACGCGCACCATGTCCGCCCAGATGGCCTTATCGAAGCGGAACTTATCCTTTACGCTCACGTTGCAGGGGAACTTCTTCAGGAACATTGCGCGCAGCAGCATCACGCCGGAGACCACGTTGGCAATGGCGGTGGCTATCGCCGCGCCGGATACGCCAAGGCCCGCGCCCCACATATGGAATGTTACGCCGAGCACGCTTATATCGCGCGGGGCATATATAAGCAGGAAGTTCAGCACCATGTTTATAAGGTTGGTGGACACGTTGAAAACGAGCGGAGTGGCCGTGTCCCCAGTGCAGCGGAGTATGCTTGAGCATATCTGTATAGATGTGCTTGCAATGTATGCAAGGCACACTATTGAAATATAGCTTGTAGCGTCCGCGCATATTTCGGGATCGCCGCCCAGCCAATACGGAAGATGCGGCGCAATGGCAAGCATTATGCCCGTGAGTACCGCGCCTATTATAAATATTGCAATAACGCTTTGGCGCACAACGTCGCGCGCCTTATCATACAGCTTTGCGCCTATAAAATTGCCTATCGGCACGCTGAAGCCGACCGCCGCGCCGCCGATTATGCCGTTCATGAGCCAGTTTGTGCTGCTGGTAAGCGCCACGGCAGCCGTGGCGTTAGGGCCTATCGCGCCCACCATTGCCGTGTCCACATACTGCACCATCATTATAAGTATCTGCTCCAGCATTACCGGCCACGCCAGCTTCCATATTATTTTGCCCGGGCTGTGCGCCGAGCTTGTTATGTCTATCTGCTGCTGTTTCATGACAGCATTCACCCTCCTTACTGCATAGGCCAATTCATAGTTAGCCGATTAAGATTATACTCCCGCCATACCGATTGTGTAAAGAGCGGTTTTAGAGTATAATTTATATGCACATATATGGAAAGGATGGTTCGGTATGGACCTTTTTTCGGCGCAGGCAAGCCGCCGCGCACCGCTTGCGGACAGGATGCGCCCAAGGACGCTTGATGAATTCATAGGGCAGGAGCATATTGTTGGCAAGGGGAGGCTTTTAAGGCGCGCCATTGAAACGGATACGCTCACAAGCAGCATATTCTTCGGCCCGCCGGGCTGCGGAAAAACAACGCTTGCAAGCGTTATCGCCGCGCATACGGGCGCCAAGATAGCAAAGCTCAACGCCGTTACGGCGGGCGTTAAGGAGGTGCGCGCCGTTATCGAGCAGGCGGAGAAGGATTTGAAGCTGTACGGCACGCCGACGTATCTGCTGCTTGATGAATGCCACCGCTGGTCAAAAACGCAGAGCGACTCCATTTTGCCCGCTCTTGAAAGCGGGATAGTGCGCTTTATAGGCTCCACAACGGAAAACCCCATGGTCTCCATGACGGGGGCCGTGGTGTCGCGGTGCAGGCTGTTTCAGTTTTATCCGCTTACCATACAGGATGTTGAAAAGGCAATGCGCGCCGCGTTGGCGGACAAGGAACGCGGCCTTGGCACGCTGAACATAAAAATAGACGACAATGCGTTTGAACACATTGCCGCCACCGCAAACGGGGACGCGAGGAGCGCGCTCAACGCGCTGGAGCTTGCCGCGCTTACGACCGCGCCGGACGAGGAGGGCTGCATACATATTGACGCAGCCGTTGCTGCCGAATCGGTGCAGAAAAAGGTTGTCAATGTGGACGACGAACAGTTTTACAATATGCTGTCCGCCTTTTGCAAAAGCCTGCGCGGCGGGGACAGCGACGCGGCCATAGCATGGTTCGCGCGGCTTGTATACGCGGGCGTTGACCCGCGCGTTATCTGCCGCAGGCTTATCGCCCACGCATCGGAGGACGTTGGCCTTGCCAATCCGCAGGCGATGACGCAGGCCGTTGCCGCGGCGCAGGCGCTGGAGTTTATAGGTATGCCGGAAGCGCGGCTTTCGATAACCCAGGCGATAATTTTCATATGCGAAAGCCCCAAGTCCAACAGCGTTGTTATGGCGATGGACGCGGCGTTTGCGGACGCGGAAAGGATACCCGATCAGCCCGTGCCCATGCACCTGAGAGATACGGCGTATAAGGGCGCGGACAAGCTTGGCAACGGCAAGGGCTATAAATATCCGCACGATTACCCGGGCCACGTTGTGCAGCAGGAATACATGCCGCCTTCGGTAAAGGGCCGGCGGTACTATATTCCAGGAGAACTTGGCAACGAGGGCAAAATTCGCCAGAACCACATACGCAACGGAAAGATAGAAGAGTAATTGCGCTTTTCGCCGCCGGATGATACAATATAAGTTACTTGTGTATATTTAGAAAGGATAGATATGACCATGAATATCAAAAAGACTGTTGCCGTAATGCTCTGCGCCGTGTTCGCGGCTGCGATGCTGTCCGGCTGCGTATCGAGCACCACCGTTAAGGAAAAGGATGCGGGCGAAGTGACCATATTCGTTGACGAAACGATAAAGGGCGCCATTACGGACGCCGCCGCCGCTTACACCAAGCCCGTGCGCGAGTTTCCCGAGCGCGAAAAGGCGATAATTCTCATAGTGAGCGATTCTACCGAGGACATAGTGAGCCGCGTGGAAAACGGCGAATATGCGGACGCGGTGTTCGTGCTTGGCGATGAAGCGCTCAACGCGCTTGACGCGGCAGCCGAAGGCAAGGATTTCATAGTGCATTCCTCCCGCGTTGCGCTCAACAGCGAGGACGGCGCGCAGTATGCCATAGCCGTGCTTAACAACAGCGACCGCCAGAGCGTTGTGCAGGGCTTCATAGATTATCTTATGAGCGACGAGGCCGCCGATGTGCTTGGCGGGAACGGGCTGAAGAAGTAAGGGAAACAGGAATAACATAAGGCTCCCCTTTACGGGGAGCTGGCACGGCGCAAGCCGTGACTGAGGGATTATAACAAACAAGGAACTGTAAGCTGCTTATAACCCCTCCGTCTCACTTCGTTCGACACCTCCCCCTTTCAGGGCAGGCTTAATGCCGGAGTTTGTACTGTGCACCAAAAGGCGCCACCGCTTGCGGGGGAGCTGCTGAGCGTAAGCGAAGCTGAGGGGGAATAACTTGGAGCTTTTGGCTGTTTTAGCCGTTCCCCTTTCGTCTGCTCATTACATTCGCAGCCACTTTCCCCGTAAACGGGGAC
>ENA-UOJS01001368-UOJS01001368.1-human-gut-metagenome-genome-assembly--contig:-C74-NODE-1368-length-20479-cov-14.141990_pt1 | contig 20479 bp, 17 predicted proteins | sample MGYA00242355_ERZ723902 | MGnify/ENA metagenome assembly ERZ723902 | reverse complement strand
TTCCCCCGAAGGGGGAAGCAAGACGTTACGTAGCTAACGATTTCCTTAACTTAATGGCATTACCCGCATAGGAAAAGGGGACCGCAGAGCGTCGCTCGGGTGCTTTCATAAATCGTCCGCTTGAGACGTTCCTTTCCACTCTCTTTCATACCGCCAGTGCCCTATCCGCCCCTTCGGGGCACCTTCCCCTCGAGGGGAAGGCTATTCATGACAAGCGACGAAGCCGCCACCTGAACCCTGAACCCTGAACCTTGAACCCTGAACCCTTTCCCCTCCCTTGCGCCGCGCGCCCCGTTCCTTTAGAATAAAAGCCAAATGACGAGGAGGGGACATGATTCCTATGACGACAGAAAAGAAAAAGCTCTGCCTCTCACTTCTAGGCATCTTTTTCGTGATCTTTATACTGAACAGCCTCATGGCGCGCAGTGCGGGGGATGACTACGTGTACTCCTTTATGTGGGAAGGACACTCCATGTATGAGCCGCTGTCAGCGGACGCGCGGCGCATCGCCAGCTTTCAAGACATTGCGGTGTCTTCGTGGTCGTATTTCCTGACATGGGGCGGACGCATTGTGGCGCAGTCGATGGCGATGTTCTTCCTTTGGATGCCGAGAGGGGTCTTCAATGTGGCCATCGCGCTCACGGTGGTGCTCCTCGTCCTCCTCATGCAGTGGACGGCACGGGGCGGAAAGGTCACGATGGAGCTTTCAGCGAAGAGCATCCTTGTCACAGGCTTCTTTCTCTGGGCATTTCAGGCGAATTTTTGCGGCATCTTCATCTGGCTGGATGGTTCGTGCAATTATCTCTGGCCGATGGTTTTCCTTCTGGCGTGGCTGCTGCCTTACATCCGGCATTACATGACGGATGGGGAAGCGCGCTATGGAGGCTGGCTCTCGTCGCTCCTCTTCCTTCTGGGGCTTCTTGCCGGGGACGGAAATGAAAATACGCTCTGCTGGATCGGGCTTTTCGGACTGTTTTATCTCTATCACACATATAAGAGGGGGGAGATGCAGCTCTGGATGCTGACGGGCTTTGCAGGGCTCTCCATCGGCTACGGGATCCTCATGCTGGCGCCGGGAAATCTGGTGCGCATGGAAGAGAGCGGAGAGAGCTTCCGGCTCTTCCAGTTCTCTGTCAAAGCCTTCGTGGCGATCTGGTTTCATACGCTGCTGCTCTCGCCCTTCTATTTCTACCTGATGAAAGCCTTTCGGAAGAGGAGAGCGCTCTGCGCTTTTTCCGGCGGCAGGAAATATGTCCGTCTCTCGCTCTGGTTTCTATCGGCGAGCCTGCTCTTTGAGATCATCATGTGCGTCTCGCCGGAGTTTCCCTTCCGCAGCCTTTTCCCGAGCACCATCTTCTGCCTGACGGCGGCGCTCCTCATGCAGCACGCCGCTGATCGCGCCGGCGCATCGCCGGTCCGTTTGCCGGGGGCAGGGGTGATGAAGCGGCTGGCCACTCTCTACTTCGCCTTCACCTTTGCCATGACCTTCTGGATATTTGTGGAAAATGCCAGATGGTTTGACCGCTGGCTCGGAGAGGCTGAGGCCATGCGCGGGACACCGGCAGTCCTCTCTATCACCGAGCGACCGCCGTATGAGGAGGAGCTGTGGACGTACCTTACAGGCTTTCACCATTACGCCGTGGGATTGAAATCTGATCCAGCACATTGGGGCAATGCCGCGATGGCACGTTTCTATGACATCGGCGGCGTGACGATGCTGGAGAAGAAGTGACGGCATCCTTCTTAAAGGATCTGTACACGATGCATTTGGGACAAGCATGAATAGAAAATTCTTAATATATAGAATTTCTAAAATCGATGTGATAGAATTAAGCAAATGTGTATGAAAGACTTTACAAGAACGGAAAAACAAAAGCTCCTTCGCTTCGGCGGGGAGTGAAATAGAAAGGTATCCCGAAAGAGGGGGCTACATGAAACTAGCAGATAAACTGGCCAAGACCGCAGGGAAGATGTCGCCTAGGAAGCTCATCCTTCTCTGCGCTTTCTTTGCGCTCATGATCTTCATCATTCTGTACAGCACACTGTCTTCCTTCGAAGACAAGAAAGAAGAAAAGACACCGGAGGCAGCGGGCGTCGCCGTCATCGAAGCGGCGATGGATATTTCGCCGCGTACGGTCATCACGGATGATATGCTGAAAGCCTCTGTCGTACCGGAAAGTCTGCTCCCGCCGGGGGCTTTGACAGACAAGAAGCTCATTGTCGGGCATAAGGCAGGCGTCACCATCCTTGCGGGCGATGTCATCACCAGGCGAAAACTCGATGTGTCGGCCGCCGCCGGTTTCCAGGGGCTCATCCCGGATGGGATGCGCGCGTTGTCTTTTGGCATCAATGACATTTCCGGCGTCTCCGGCTTTGCGAAGCCCGGCGACCATGTGGATATCCTCCTGATCTCCAGTCAGGACGGGAAGAACCGCGTCACTTCGAAGATGCTGCTCCGTGATGTCCTGCTGCTTGCCATCAATAAGTCCAGCATGGGTCAGGGCTACGTTGCACCGAAGAAGGATGACAAAGACGGAAAAGATGAATCGAATGGAAATAAAATGCCGACCGCGCCGCGTCGCACGGATACGTCCTCGATGGGGACGCCCGCTGTCGCGACGGTCGCTCTCTCGCCCTATGATGCGGCGAAACTCACCGCATCCCTGCAGGTCGGACAGGTACAGCTGATGCTGCGTCCGGCAGACAGTGCGGCTGAGACAGAATCGGTCGCCTACTACGTGATCCCGCTGCCGAAGCCGGATCCGCAGCCGCCGGCCGCTCCGTCCTATGCGCCATACCCTCCGCAGGGCGCGCCCCAACCGCAGGTGGAGATCAGCGGGGGACAGACCGGCAGCGCCGGCAATGGTATCGAAGTCATTCGTGGTACAAGCGTAACGAGGGGGCAGTAAGATGAACGGAATGAAAAAAAGGATCGGACTCCTCCTCGCCGCTGCGATGCTCTCCTTCGGAAGCGCCTGCGCCGCTGAGCCTGTCGAGGTGTCCTTGAATGAATCGAAATATATGGCCGCTTCCGGCATCACACGCCTTGCGGTCGGAAATCCTGCCATCGCCGACGTGCAGCTTCTCTCTTCAGGAGATTTCCTCCTCGTCGGAAAGAAGGCAGGGACGACCTCCCTCATCGTCTGGTCAGACGGCGGGCGGCGCACCGAGTACACCGTGTACGTCGCGGGCAATGACCGCGGCATGGCGAGCGCCATCCAAGACGCCATCGGCTATCCGAAGGTTCATGTGCAGATGATGAAGGACCGCGTGATGCTCCGCGGCAAGGTTGAGAACCAGTATGAACACGACATCGCACTGAAGATCGCCGGCCTCTACACCGGCGGCGATGACTCCAGCGTGATCGACCTTCTGGAGATGGAGCATCCGAGCCAGATCCGCCTCGAGGCGCAGATCATAGAGATCAATTCGGACTATACCAAGAACCTCGGTATCCAGTACTGGTCGCAGACACCGGGTTCAAACAGCAACTCTGGCAGCAGCTCCGATAATCCCAATAACAATATCACCGTAGGTACGGCGGGCCTCTTCTACGGTGGGGAAGACTTCTCCTCCACCCGAAAACACGGCGGCTGGCTGGGCTCTCATGTCGCGAATGTGAATGTGACCCTGCAGGCGCTCATCAATGAAGGCAAGGCGCGCATCCTTTCCCGCCCGTCCATCACGACGATGTCCGGGAAGACGGCAAACATTCTGATCGGCGGACGTATCCCGATCCCTGTCTCGGATGGCAATGGCAATGTATCCATCGACTGGCATGAATACGGCGTGAAGCTCAATATCGAGCCAGTCGTCGACTCGGAAGACAAGATCACCTCGAAGGTGCATGCCGAAGTATCGACCCTGGACTACAGCCATGGCGTCAAGATCGACTCCTTCAGCGTACCGGGCATCGCGACCCGCGAGGCCGAGTCCGAAGTCAATGTCCGCTCCGGCATGACCATGGCGATCGGCGGCCTCATCAATTCCGAGGATGCGAAGATCGTATCGAAGATCCCGCTCTTGGGAGATCTTCCCATCATCGGGCGCTTCTTCCGTCATACATCGAATACCCGTGACAAGCGTGAGGTCATCATCCTCATCACGCCGACCCTCGTCGCAGACGATACCCCTGCGCCGATGAGCCGGCGCATGAAGGAAAGCTATGAGGCTGGCGAGCGCGCCGCTAGAAACCGTGAGCTTGTAGAGACGGGGAAGCCCGTTCCGCAGGGGACAGACACCGAGGAGCGTGACCTCTGGGGCGAAAAGCCCGGAGACGATGACACCATCATCCTCGAAGAAAAAGCCCCGGCCAAGACGCGGTCCTACCTCTTGAAGACCACGGACATTCATGGCGAGCCGATCCTCGTCCCTATGACCGAGGAAGACTACGAGGCACAGAAAGACCGTTTGACCGTCGCCCGTCGAGAAAAGACAAAGCCGGAGAAAAAGGTAAAGCAAGAGACTGCCCGGTCAGCCGTAAAGATACAGCAGCCCACCCGCACCGCCGCTGACGCCACCGCCCAGAGGGCAAGGATCAAGGCAGCGATGGACAGGTACTCCGGAAAGAGCACTACCCTGAAAAACAGGTAAAAGTGGTGGGTTCAAGGCTCAGGTGCGGCGCAAAAAAATATGTGACTAGTGACTTGTGACTGGTAGCTAGGGATTAGGGATTAGGAGTGACTGGGATTTCTCCGGCATCGTCATCCCGAGCGCAGCCGAGGGATCTTTCTTGCACTGCGGGAATCAGCGTGTATGCGCTGAGGGGAAACGATGTCTTGGTGCTGCCTCACATCAGGCGATGAGCGTTCTGCAATAAAAATCGAGGGCTACGCTCGAAATGACGATGCGCGCGAAGCGCTATCGAAACTCCGCGGCGCTTAGATCCTTCGACTCAGTTTTCATATTTCAGATAAGCCATTTTTTAACACACGACGTTTTTCTCCGCTCAGGATGACGAAATGCGCCGCACCACCCCTCTGAACCTTGAACCCTGAACCTTCAACCTTCATTCTGATAAAGAGTCCTTAGAGACTTTTTATATATTCCGTTTCCATGCGTTTCATGAAAAGGAGGTGAAATCATTATGATGAACAGAGCAAAACAGATGTATGACTACTATGTCAGACCGGTACTCGGCGAAAAAGGCCAGGATATGGTCGAATACGCACTGATGCTGGCGATCATCGTCGGCATTGGCTGGCTGATTTACAACCAGGCTGGTCTGTCTAAGCAGATCAATGAAGTGTTCTCCAATTCCACTGAATTGATGTCTACCGCTGCAGAAAAGTCAGCTGGCACTGGTAACACTGGACCCTAATAGTTCAATGGTACTTGCTATATAGCAGGTGCCATTGAGAAGGGACAGCCGCTGGGCTGTCTCTTCTCGATGGTATCTACTTTGGTAGACAGGTTCAATGGGTTCTATAGGTTCAAAGGGGTTCTCACCTTGTGTGAACAACGTGCTTTTCTAAAATTAAAAATCTCGCGGCGCTTTCCTATTTTTATGCGCCGCACCACCCCCGTTGAACCCATAGAACCTGCAGAACCCGCCGAACCTCTCGTCGAATCCGCCCAAATAACCAATAACCAATAACTAACAACCAGCAACAACCAACAACCAACATCCCCGAAGGAGGCGTGATGTCCATGGTAGGCCGCAAAGGCACGATCATTACTGTATTCAGCACGGCGTACGCCGTGGGAAAGACGCTCATCGCCATCAATATGGCGGCGGAGCTGGCGAAGAGCCGTCACACCGTCTGTCTGATCGATCTGGATCTGCAGTTCGGCGACGTGGCGAGTGCGCTCAAGCTCACGCCGGAGAAGACGATCGCAGACGCGGAGAGATCCATGCGCGAGCATCCTGACGACACCGTAGCCGCCGAGTACCTGACGCCCTTCTCCTCCGGCGGCGTCTCCTTCGATGTGATGGCGAATCCGAAGCTCCTCGAAGAGGCGTACAACCTTGACACGACGCTTATTCGTGACCTCGTCGTACAGCTCCAGCTCGAGTATGACTACCTCATCATTGATACGACATCGACCTTCAGTGCGCTCAATCTCTCCCTCATGGATCTTTCGACGGTGATCGACTTCATCGGCATCGTCGACTTCATCCCGACCATCAAGAACATGAAGCGCGGCTCGGATGCCCTGAAGGAGCTCGGCTATGATGACAATAAGATCCGCTACGTCCTGAACCGTTCGAATGCGCGCACCCGCATCAATGTCAAGGATGTCGAAGCGATCCTGGGTCACCAGTTCCACTACGTCATCCCGAACGATTTCCAAACGGCCGCTGAATCCATCAAGACCGGCGTCCCCCTCGTCCTTTCGGCGAAGGACACGCCGCTTGCCAAAGGCATCCGCACCATGGTGGACACCTATGAAGAAGACAGCGCCTCGCCCCAAAAGTCACAGGAGGGCGGCTGGCTGTCGAGACTGTTCTCGTGATAAGGCGGGTTCAGGGCTCGTGCTGTTTGTGCAAAAGAGGTTCAGCGGGTTCTAAGGGTTCAGAAGGTTCAACGGGGTTGGTGCGGCGCAAAAAAAGAAGCGCCGCGGAGTATTAAAATATACGTTATTCACGAAAGATGAGAAACCTGAGGATCGTCAGAGCCTGTTGAGGGAGACGTATAAATGACTAGCTATAAAGAACTGCTGGCATGGCAGGTGGCGAGGAAACTCAAAGACTTGGTATATCGAGCAGTTTTGCAGTTGCCCAAAAATGAAGAGTATGCCTTGTCCTCGCAAATGCGAAGAGCAGTCGTATCGATTGGCTCTAATATTGCCGAGGGGCAGGGGCGTGGGACGATTAATGATTATATCCATTTTCTATATATAGCACGAGGTTCGGCTTATGAGTTGGAGTCTCAGATCATATATTGCGATGACCTTCATTTTCTGACGCAAGAGTTATCCACTGAGCTTCATGATCAAATCAGGTATGACGTGTATCTGATCAACCGATTGATTTCTGCCCTGAAAAGAAAGCAGCAGGCTTATTTCCATGATGCCCGAGAAATATATGGGCAGTTAGAGGAAACCAACGAGTGTGGGAAAAATTAAAAAATGCGGCGCTATATACATATGATGCGCCGCGCCACCCCCGTTGAACCTTCAGAACCTCTAGAACCCGTTGAACCTTTTAACTGGAGGCGAATTCCATGTCTTATCGTACAGTCCTTATCGAGAACAACCGCATGATGCTTGAGCGGCTGTCGAGCGTGATCAGAAACAGCCCGGGCTTCGAGCTGTCGGCGAGGTATCAGACCGCGGGCGATGCTCTGGGGCAGATGCAGGCATTCAGTCCGAATCTGATCCTTCTGGATATCGACTGCGAGCCCAATGTCAGTCTGCTTTCCGATCTCAAGAAGAATTGCGGGCAGGCCCTGATCATCTGTCTCTCCCGCCGCTGGGACTCGGAGGCGCAGGCAAGGCTGCTGCGCGGCGGCGCACAGGGGTATATGATCAAGCCGTTCACGCCGGATGAGCTGCAGGCGGCGGTCAGAAATGCGGACCGCGCCTCGCTGCGCTCGTCTGCGCGTGTGATCTCCTTCTTCAGCCCGAAGGGAAAGAGCGGCAAGACGACATTGATCTCCAATCTCGCCGCGAGCATCGCCAAGAAGACGGGAGAGCCTGTCGCGATCCTTGATTGTGACCTGCAGTTCGGTGATATGGCGGTCTTTTTCAATCTGAATCCGCAAACGACTTTGGTCGAAGCGGTGCGGGATATCAAGTTCCTCTCGCCGGTGACGCTGAAGTCGTACTTCATCGATGCCAGAAGGAATCTGCAGGTGCTCTGCGGGCCGGCGAAGCCGGATCTTGCGGAGTCTGTCACGCTGGATGCGCTGACGCAGCTCATCCATATGACGCGGAGTCTCTACAGCTACGTTCTGATCGATCTGCCTTCGGGATTTTCCGACATTTCCGCGACGGCGTGTGAACTCTCCGATGAGACGGTCCTGATGGCGATGTACAATGGCGGCTACGAGACGATGCATATGAAGCGCGCACTGGAGATCTTCAAGGCATGGGACGACTACCGGGAGCGCATCTATCCGCTCTTCACCCGCGTCTCGCCGTTTGACGACGCGGAGAAGGAGCGTCTTTCCAAGGAGTTGGGCTATCCTGTCGCAGCCATCATCCCGAATGAATATGTCCGTGTCTCGGAGGCGGCTGACAATGGCCGCCTCGTCGTAGACGAGGATCCCGGCAGCCCCTTTGCCAAGGCCGTCGATGCGCTCGCAGAGAAGATCATTAGTAAGTAGTGACTGGTGACTGGTGACTAGTGACTGGTAGCTAGGGATTAGGTATTTTTCCCCAACTGAGCAGGCTCCTGGAGAGGGGGGCAGCACTACGGTATATCCCACATTGTTCGATAACCGCTAGCACGCCCCTATTGCCTTCGGCACTTCCCCCGAAGGGGGAAGCAAGGTGTTTGCGAGATGACGAAAAGCGCCGAATCATCTTGGCTCCCCATCGGGGGAGCTGCCCGAAGGGCTGAGGGGGCTACGTAGCGGTATTGCATGAAAGTGTTGGAATATCGATAGCATCGGACTATTCAACATGGAGCGCTATACCGCTGGCATGCCCCTATTGCCTTCGGCACTTCCCCCGAAGGGGGGAAGCAAGATGTTTGCTAGATGACGAAAAGCGCCGAATCTTCTTGGCTCCCCGAAGGGGTGAGGGGGCTACGTTGCGTATCATTTTCTTCACTTAGCACCATTGCCTTCAGTGGCATATAATATGCAAGGAAAGTATTTTTACTGGAGCTATTATAAAAATTTGAGGTACTCGCTATGGTGAGATCGGCAATGGACTCGCGGTTAAAGCAATGTGCTACAAATCTACGGAATAATATGACGGATGAAGAACGCAAATTATGGTATCTATTCTTGCAACGGTATCCAGTCAGGTTTAGACGACAATATGTTGTTAATGGATTCATTGCAGATTTTTATTGTAGTCGTGCAAAACTAGTTATTGAATTAGATGGTTCGCAGCATTATTCTGACCGTGGAAAAGAGCATGATGCGTGGAGAAGCCAATGCATTGTGCAGAGTGGTATACAGGTACTTCGGTTTTCAAATGGAGACATTCACGAAAGGTTCCAAGGTGTGTGTATGATGATAGATAGAGTTGTGAAAGAGCGCCTCGCTGTTTTGTGTAATGGCTATTGATAAAAATGCTTGTGAGATGACGGAAAGCGCTGAATCCTCTTGGCTCCCCATCGGGGGAGCTGCCCGAAGGGCTGAGGGGGCTACGTGGCGGTATTGCCTGAAGATGTTGGAATGTCGATAGCATCGGACTATTCAACATGGAGCGTTATACCGTTAGCATGCCTCATCTCGCTTTGCTCGAAATGGCGCCTCACTGAATTTTAGCGTCGCTACGCTCCTAAAAATCCAGTTCGCTTGCACATATTGCCTTCGGCACTTCCCCCGAAGGGGGAAGCAAGACGTTTGTAAGATGACGAAAAAACGCCGAATACCCTTGGCTCCCCATCGGGGGAGCTGCCCGAAGGGCTGAGGGGGCAGGATAGCGGTAGTAAATGTAAGTGTTGAATTGCTGTAAAATGGACAATTCTGCAAAGAGAGATACCGCTGGCATGCCTCATCTCGCTTCGCTCGAAATGACGTCTCACTGGATGTTAGCGTCCCTAATCCCTAATCCCTGATCCCTGGCCACTCGCCTGCAACCCTGATTTCCAAGAAAGGAGCAAACCATCTATGATTTTTATCATCTCGCTGTTTTGCGCCTTTCTTTTCTTTTTCATTCTGTTCTTCCTGCTCGGTCATGCGCTGAAAAAGAAGCAGGTGGTGTCTGAGCGTCTGCAGCAGTATGCGGACTATCTCGATGTGAAGGAGACGGCAGAGGAGCAGATCTCGACCGGACAGAAGCTCCGCCATGCCTTCCGCAAGCGCATACGAAGGGTCGGGAGAAGGAAGACCGCTTCGAAGCTCGATCTCATGATGCATCGCGCAGGACTGCCGCTGCTCGGCTTCGAAATGGTCGCGATCTCCTTCGGGGTAAGCCTTCTTGCTTTTCTCATGGCGCTCCTGGTCACAGGGGAGGGCGGCGCGGCGCTGCTCTTTGCCCTCCTTGCTTTCCTTTTCCCGTGGGGCTATGTGAAATACCGGATCGACAAGCGGCTGAAGGCGTTTCTCTACCAGATGGCTGACTGTCTGACGCTGGTCTCCAATTCTCTGAGGGCGGGCTTCTCCTTCCTGCAGACGATCGAGATCATTTCTAAGGAAATGAAGCCGCCCGTCAGCACGGAATTTGCCCGTGTCCTTCGCGAGACGAATCTGGGGAAGCCTTTGGACCGCGCGCTGACGGAGATGGACAGGCGTGTGGGCAGCCCTGACTTCTCTCTCATCGTCACGGCGGTGCTCATCCAGCAGCAGGTCGGCGGAAATCTGGCCGACATTATCGATATCATCCGCGATACCATCTTAGACCGCATCCGGCTGCGCGGCGAGATCAAGACACTGACCGCGCAGGGGCGTATGGCAGGCATGATCCTTGCCGCTCTTCCGATCGCGATGGGGCTCTTCATGTACATCATGTCGCCGGAATATATGCGCCCGCTCCTCACGACACGCATAGGGCAGATCGCGATCGGTGTCGCCCTCGTGATGGAAGTCATAGGCTTCTTCATCATTCATAAGATCGTAGATATAAAGGTATAGAGGTTGTCGGGTTCAGGTTGATGGGTTCAGGGTTAGCCCTTGGGGCGGCTCGTCCTTTGATTCCGTTTGAAAGGCTCGTTTGAATGAGAAATGCGAAATGGCGGTGCGGCGCCAGATCCTTCGATTCAGTTCTCACTGTTCCGCCTTTACATTATCGAACATCCGACATTTCACTCCGCTCAGGATGACGAAATGCGCCGTAAAGTATAAATTGTGGCGATGCCCGAAGGTGGCATTTCAGTCACTAGTCACTCGAGGCTCCTAATCCCTAGCCACTAATCCCTAGTCACCCGTCACTCCTAATCCCCAATCCCTAATCCCCAGTCACTAGTCACCGGTCACCAGTCACCATTCCCACGAAAGGAGAAACGAAGCATCATGAAACGACAAAAAGGGCAGGACATCGTCGAGTTTGCACTGCTGCTGCCGATCTTTCTCCTCGTTCTCTGCGGGATCATCTATTGCGGCTTCATGTTCGGGGATTACCAGACCGTGCAGGGCATCGTGAGAAATGCGGCGCGCGAAGCGGCTGTGGTGGGGCCGACAAGGGATGAAGGGAATCCGGCAGTGCTGAAATACGACTATCAAAAAATCAAAGACAAATACGATGAAATTTTGAAAAATGAGAATGTGATCACTCATTTATATGTACCGGATGTATCGGGCAAAAACGCTATCCAGATCGACCTGGGGTCTAATCTAAAAACGGTTTTGCCTGATGCCAGTATTCCCGATGATTCTGTGGGTGCGGTGCTGACGATGAAGCTTACCACAAGTGACATTTCTTTCGTGAATTATATGCAAAATGTCGTGGGCATCCCAAAGGAATATACTGTCAGCTGTTTCATGTATAGAGAAAAGACCAGCACATGAGATGCCATTTCGAGCGAAGCGAGATGAGGGGGCTACGCAACGGTATATCCCACATTTCTTATTTCTCATTCAAGCGAGACTTTCATACGCGATCAAGGGACGGCATGCCCCACGAGCTGACCGGAGCTCTTACTTATTTCGACAAGGAAGGTGAAGACTTTGAAACTTCTGGAACGTCTTGGCCGCCGTGACGGCACCGAGAAAAAAGAACAGGCCGCTATATTTGCCGGCCGGACGAACAACGCCCACGAAGAGGGATACCAGGAGCTGAAAAACGGAATTCACCGGCGTATCGTCGATGACATGACCGCTGAGCAGCAACAGGTCTTGGACGGCAGGCATACGCGCCAGGAGGTCGAGGCGGTCATCACCCGCTATGTGCAGCGCGTGGTCGAGGAGGATCCCTTTGCCGTTCCGCGCGGCGAGCGTTCGCGTCTGGTATCGGATATCTGTGATGAGATCTTAGGGCTTGGCCCGATCGAGCCATTCCTGAAGGATGATGCCGTGACGGAGATCATGATCAACGGGCCGAAGAAGATCTATGTGGAAAAGATGGGCAAGATCTATCTGACGCAGGCTCGTTTTCAGGATCAGGCACACCTGATGGCGATCATCGAGAAGATCGTGTCGCCGCTGGGCCGTCACGTCGATGAAGCATCGCCGATCGTCGATGCGCGTCTCGAAGACGGTTCTCGTGTCAATATCGTCATCCCGCCGCTTTCTCTGTCCGGGCCGTGCGTGACGATCCGTAAATTCTCCCGGATACCGCTCTTGATCGAGGATCTGATCTCCTATGGCACCCTTTCGGAGCAGATGGCCTCATTCCTGCGCGCCTGTGTCAAGGCGAAGCTGAACATCATGGTCAGCGGCGGTACCGGCTCTGGTAAGACGACCACGCTGAATGTACTTTCTTCCTTCATCCCCTCCGATGAACGCATCGTCACCATCGAAGATGCCGCCGAGCTCCGCCTTGAGCAGCCGCATGTCGTGACGCTCGAGTCCCGTCCGCCGAATATAGAGGGCAAGGGGGCGGTCACGATCAGAGACCTTGTGAAGAATGCTCTCCGTATGCGCCCGGATCGCATCATCGTCGGCGAAGTCAGAGGCGGCGAGGCACTCGATATGTTGCAGGCGATGAATACCGGCCATGACGGCTCGCTCACGACGGCGCATGCGAACAGTCCGCGCGATGTGCTCTCGCGTCTGGAAACGATGGTCCTTATGAGCGGCTTCGATCTGCCAGTCACGGCGATCCGCAGCCAGATATCCTCCGCACTCGATCTCATCATTCATCAGTCCCGCATTCAGGACGGTTCCCGCAAGATCACCTACATCACCGAAGTGCAGCAGATGGAAGGGAATGTGATCGTCCTGCAGGACCTTTTCCGCTACCACCAGACCGGCTTCGATGAAAACGGCAAGTCGCAGGGCTCCTTCGTGTATACAGGCCTCCAGCCGCAGTTTCTCACCAAGTTCAAGATCCACGGCGTGGACACGCCGAAGGATCTCTTCGGCCGCGTGCCGGAAGGGGATTGGGAAGAATGAGACGGGCTCTGAGCGGCAGGCTCATTCTTGCTGCATACAGTATGACGTGAAGGGATCAGGGTTCAGGTTGGCGGGTTCAGGGTTGTGGCGCGGCGCATAAAAATCAAAAGCGCCGCAAAATTTTGATAGCGCTTCGCGCCGTCGTCATTTCGAGCGAAGTCGAGAAATCTTCCTTGCAGACCGATGACTGGTGCGTGTTTGAAAACAGAAATAGGCAGCACCAAGTGTCGTTTCCTTAAGGAAACACTCCTTCATTCCCATTTTCGGGCATCGCCCTATTTCGTCATCCTGAGCGGCGAGAAACGTCGTATGTGAGATAACGAATGCCAGAACAGCTGCGACCTGAGCCGAAGGATCTCGGCGCAGCCGCCACCTTCATTTCTCATTCCTCATTCCTAATTCCTAATTCCTCGAACCGAGGTGACACGCTATGCTTGCATTTTCTATCGCGATCGCGATCTCCTTATTTGTTTTTATCATGATGACGCTCATCGTACTTCGGCAGTCGGACTCGCAGCGTGAGATGCAGCGGCGTCTGGATCAGTTTATGGATCCTTCTGCTGAAGAAGAGATGGTGGATCCGGACGATCTTCGGAAGATCCCCTTCCTGCAGCGTACGGTCGGCCGTGTGCTGGGCGATCTGATGGATACGCTCTCCTACTTCGCTCCGGCGGCGATCCCGAAGCTCATGGATCGGCGCATCATGCTCGCCGGCAAGCAGGGCGTGTGGAAGGTCGCTCATTTCGCCGGCCTTTGGTTTCTGTGCCTTGCGCTCGGTCTCGCGCTCGGCTTTTGGTATGCGGGGCGGGGCGTCTATACAGCGCCGCAGTTCTTCCTCATCGTTCTTGGCTGGGGATTCATGGGGGCGCTGCTCCCTTTCGGTGTTCTGAATCATATCATCAAGAAACGCCAGTCTCTCATCACGCAGCAGCTGCCGGATGTGCTGGACCTTCTGGCGATCTCTGTGCAGGCAGGGCTCTCCTTCGATGCGGCGCTTCGCAAGGTCGTCGAGCGCATGAAGGGGCCCTTGATCGATGAGCTTTCCCGTATGCTCCGTGATGTACGCATGGGGATGACCCGTCGCCGCTCGATGCAGTTCATGGCGAAGCGCTGTGATGTGCAGGATGTGTACCTCTTCGTCATGTCCGTCACGCAGTCGGAGCGTCTCGGTGCTTCCATGTCGGATACGCTGACGATCCAGGCTGACAATATGAGAAATGTCCGCCGCCAGCGGGCGCGGACGAAGGCGATGAAGGCGCCGGTCAAGATGGTCTTCCCGCTCGTATTCTGCATTTTCCCTGCGATCTTCGTGGTGGCGCTCCTGCCATCGCTCCTCTCTCTCATGGAAACCATGGGGAAAAAATAACTGGCAGCGTGAGCTGGCAGTTATTTTTGGTTGGCGCGGTTTGAAAGAGGAGATTGTGACTAGTGACTGGTGACTAGTGACTAGGGATTAGGAGCCTCGAGTGACTAGTGACTGAAATGCCACCTTCGGGCATCGCCACCATCTATACTCCGCGGCGCTTCTATATTTTTATGCGCCGCACCACCATTTCTCATTTTTCATTTCTCATTCAAGAGAGGCTTTCATTCACAATCAAGGGCGCAGCATGCCCCACGGGTTACTCCTGCACCCGTCAATTATAGTTTCGAAAGGAGCCCCTTATGACCGAAACATGGATCCTCGCCAATACTGACCGCTCCGTCTCTCTCAACGTAGAAATCGCGCGCTCGTGGTGGGCGCGGTTCAAAGGCCTCATGCTCCGTGCGCCCCTTGAGAAAGGACGTGGACTGTACCTCGAGAAGACGAACAGCATCCACATGTGCTTCATGCGTTTTGCGATCGATGCGGTGTATTTCGATGGAGAAGGCCGCGTGGTGAAGGTCGTCCCGCATCTTGCGCCGTGGCTTGGCCTCTCCGCCTGCCTCCATGCGAAAGGGTGTCTGGAGATGAAGGCGGGCGAAGCGAATCGACTGGGCATCCAAGTGGGGATGGTGCGGGCTTAGAAGTGAGACGTGTGGGAAAGGGCGCGCGCCCTGCGCGCTCTCTCCCCTTGCTGATTTCCCCTTTGCCCCTTATAATAGAAAGAACAACTCAGCAAAGGAGACATATCATGGAAGGATCCACCAGCAGTATCATCTTTATCGCTCTCATCACGACGCTCCTCGTCGTATTCAATTACCGCACCATGCGCTTCAAGAAAAATGTGGCGGACATCGTGCAGCAGATCCTTGCGCATAACAAGCGGGACAGGATGCTTCGGAATCAGGAGTTCGTCCACTACTTCCTTTCGAGCGGAAATATCTGGCTCGCGCACATGGATGCGGACTTCAGAAAGACTGTCATGGTGCAGACCGGCGTCTCGGTGCTCTCTATTGTGGGCGGGCTTGCGCTCATCGCGGCCTGCGTCTTCTGCGAAGTGTATCCGCTTGCACTCTACCCTGTAGCGATGCTTGTCTTTGCATGGAAGGTGGGATTCTCCTTCGAGACCATTTCCAAGGATGAGAAGGTAAATGCGCGCCGTGCGATGGAAAACTATAAGAAACAGTATCCGAATGATCCCACGGTGAAGCAGAATAAGTGCACGGACAAGTCTCCGGCCTGGTACATGACGGCGAAGAAGCTGGCAAAGACCGGCAGCCTCGGCCGTGGCAAGGCGGATGCGAAACCGGAAGCAAAGACGGTCGTCAAAAAAGGAAAGAAATAAAAAAGGGAGCTGTGCAGCGCACAGCTCTTTCTTATAGATGCAGGGCGCAGGGTTAGCCCACAGGGCATGCTGCCCCCTTGATTGGGGGATGAAAGCTTTGCTCAAATGAGAAATGAGAAATGGTGGTGCGGCGCATAAAAACAGGGAAGCGCCGCGAATATTTATGGGGCGATGCCGGAAGGTCTTTTGATAGCAGGTTTCCCTCGTATCGTCAGCCTTCCCCTCGAGGGGAAGGTGCCCCGAAGGGGCGGATAGGGCACTGGCGGTATGAAAGAGAGCGGGAAATGCGTCTCAAGTGCGTCGTTTATCGGACTGCAAGAAAGATTTCTCGCTTCGCTCGAAATGACCATGCGAGAGAGCCACCAATCCCTAGTCCCTAGTATAGCGATTTGCTAACTTTTGGACTTAGTGAGACGTGAAAAGTGCTGGAAGGGGCACACCATTCATGTAGTGCCCCAATACCCCATTATATAAACTCTGCGGCGCTTCCTCATTTTATGCGCCGTACCTTCACTCCTCACTCCTCACTCCTAACTCCTCACTTGATTCGGAATTTGACTTAAATGCCAGTTATTTAGAAACCGCAATACCAGTCATTAGTCACCATTGATACGAAAGAAGTGCATATGATGTCCTTTGAAAAAGTAAAAGAATATTTTGAGACTCTCGGCATGGGGGATCGCTGTATGGATCTGCAGGAGTCATCGGCGACGGTGGCGCTGGCGGCGCAGGTGCTCGGGACGGAGGAGGCGCGCATCGCGAAAACGATGTCCTTCCTTTTGGATGACAAGCCGCTCATCATCGTCGTGGCGGGAGATGCCAAGGTGGATAATCATAAATTCAAGATGAGCTTTCACAAGAAGGCGAAGATGATCCCCGGCGCTGATTGTGAGAAGTACATCGGCCACCGCCCCGGCGGTGTGTGTCCCTTTTGCCTGCCGGAGGGAGTGCCGGTCTATCTGGATGTGTCCCTGAAACGCTTTGATATCGTTTATCCGGCGGCAGGCACGGACCATAGTGCGGTGAAGCTCAGCCTTCCGGAGCTGGAAAGGGCATCCGCTTCGCAGGGCTGGGTGGATGTATGCAAGAATTGGGGGAGTGAAGAGGGGGAACGGGGTTAACCCTGAACCCAACCTCATCTCTAGTCACTCATATTTTTACGGAGTATCCCTATGATCGTTTCACAGTTCGGCGTCGAAAGCTGGATGGACCAGTACGAAGAAGGCGCCAAGTACAATATCACGGACACCTGTGCGAAGCCTCTCTCGCTCGCAGAGCTTTTTTCGCTGGCGGGCGAGGATCGCGCAGATTTTATGGATCGCTTTTTTGAAAGAGAGCAGACATACGGCACCATCTTCGGTTCGGAGAAGGTCAAGAAGGAGATCAGTCGTCTCTATACGAGTATCCGCCCGGAGGAGATCCTGACGGAGCATGGTGCGACGGGTGGAAACCAGCACATCTTCTTCTCCCTCATCCGACCGGGGGACCGTGTGATCGCATTCTCTCCAAGCTATCAGCAGTTTTACTCGGCACCGGAAGCGCTCGGGGCGGAGGTGACGGTGCTGCGCCTTCGAAGAGAGAACGGCTATCTGCCGGACCTTGATGAGCTTTCGCAGGCAGCGGCGCGCGGCGTGCGCATGATCTGCCTCAACAATCCGAACAATCCGACGGGCACTCTGATCCCATCGGACATGATGAAGGACATCGTCACCATCGCGCGTCAGAGTGGCGCATACCTTTTCTGCGATGAGGTGTACAGCGGCGTTTCCATCGACGGAGCTCTCTCTCCTTCCGTTTGCGATCTCTATGAGAAGGGGATCGCGACCGGATCGATGTCGAAGGCCTTTTCGCTGGCCGGGCTTCGTCTCGGCTGGCTTGCGATCCATGACCGGCAGGCGCTCGCCCAGTTTCGCCGTGTGCGGGACTATGACCTTGTGAGCTGCGGACTCTTCGATGAGGAGATCGCGGCGCTCGCCTTGGCGCACAAAGAAAAGATCCTCGCGAGAAACCGCGCCATTCTGGCAGCCAATCTTCCTATTTTGGATGCCTGGGTGAAGGGGGAATCGCATGTCTCTTATGTGAGACCGACTGCCGGTACCATGGCACTTGTGCATTACGATCTTCCCATCGGCTCGCGCGATTTCTGCCGCCGCATGTATGAGGAGACAGGCGCCTTCTGCGTCCCCGGCGACTGCTTCGATGAACCATTCTCTTTCCGTGTCGGCTACGGCCATGAGGCGGACGTACTGAGAAAAGGGTTGGATGCGGTGAGTGAATTTATAAGGCGTGTGACCGGGGACTAGTAGCTAGTAGCTAGTAGCTGGTGACTAGTGACTAGGAGACAGGGAGACAGGGAAACATCAGACTTCCGCTTCGTCATTTCGAGCGAAGCGAGAAATCTTTTTTGCTTGCGGTCAGGGACTTACGCTTTCCCCACATGTGCCGCGCTGTTCCGCTTTCCTCATCTGTCTTTCATGCCGCCAGTGCCCTATCCGCCCATTCGGGGCACCTTCCCCTCGAGGGGAAGGCTATTAAGTTCGGCGTTTCCTTAACATACGACGTTTTTCCCCGCTCCTTGCCTAAACAGCGCAAAGCAAGTACAATAGAAGAAAGTTCCCCAAGGAGGCAAAGCTATGATTACACCAATGGACATTCATAATAAAACTTTCTCCAAAGGCCTGCGCGGCTACAGCGAGGAAGAGGTCAATGATTTCCTGCGCCAGATCGTCACTGACTACGAGCAGATCTATCGTGAGCATCGCGAGATGGAAGAAGAAATGGACCAGATGAAATTGAAGCTCTCCAACTATGAGAGGATCTCGGATACCATGACGGCGACGCTCCAGCTTGCCAAGGATACCGCTGAGAACGTCAAGAAGAATGCGAAGAGAAATGCGGATATCCTGATCTCCAATGCCAAGATGGAAGGAGACAGACAGGTGAAGGACGCGGAGGACTATCGCCGCCGCCTGGCTGAGACCATGATCCATACGGAAGGAAATATGAAGAACTACGTGAGCAAGATCCGAAAGGATCTGGAGCTTGCGCTGGCATCCATCGATGCGCTGGAAAATCTGAAGGCTCCCATCGTTCCAGGCTATGCCTATCCGGCTGTCGAGCTGCCGGAGGAGGAAGCGCCGGCAGATGCACCGGCAGAGGAAATTCCAACGGAAGAAGTACCGGACAAAGCCGCTCCTGCGGAAGAAACGCCCGTAGAAGAACCGGCGGAAGAAACCGCAGCTCCGGCGGAAGAACCGGCATCGGAAGCTGAAGAGGCACCGATCGAAGAACCTGCTCCGGCAGCAGAGGAAGCCGATATGGCAGAGGAAAAGCCGGAAGAAGAGAAAGAGGCGAAGTGACGGGGATGGCGTGACCGGTGATTTTCACCGCAGTGCCGACTTTCCCCGTTACAAATCCCCTTTTCGCGCTGTACTATATGCATATTCATTGGAACGAGAAAGAAGCCATTGGCACCTCCGTGCCGATGGCTTTTGGCGTTTGATGCGACAGAGAAGCCGTTGTGATATCTTCATGGCGGCTTTTTGTGATGGAAAAGAAAGCGGCGGGGGCCGCACGCTGGAGCCGAAGGCAGGTGATATCGACTTTTACAAATTGCAATAAAAAAGCACAGGCAGAGCGCCTGTGCTTTTTTCATCCTGCAAGATGATCTCTGAGAGAGTCTGATGCCCTAGGCGGTTACTTTTTCTCTCCGAAGATCCGAAGCATGTAGATGAAGAGATTGATGAAGTCGAGGTAGAGGGTGAGCGCGCAGAGGATAGCGAGCTTCACACCTTCATCGGTGGTGTTCGTGTTGTTGGCGAAAGCGATCTCGCGGATGCGCTTCGTATCATAAGCGGTGAGGCCGACGAAGATCAGGATGCCTGCGTAGGCGAGGATCATTTCCAGGAAAGAGTTATCAAGGAAAAGATTCACCACGGTAGCGATGATGAGTCCGAAAAGCCCCATGAGGCACAGATTGCCCATCTTCGAAAGGTCAGTCTTCGTGAGGTAGCCATAGGCAGACATGACAGCGAAGGTGCCTGCGGTGATGAAGAAGACGCTCGCGATAGAGGTCATGGTGTAAACAAGGAAAATGGAGGCCATCATCGCACCGTTCAGGACGGCATAGATGATGTACATGGCCGCCGCTTTTTTGAGGGACATGCGGGCAACCGCAGAAGAAAGGTGCCATACGAGGGCGACCGTCGCGATGAGGAGCGCCCACATCGTGAATTTGCCGGCGAAGACCAGAGAGAGCAGCATCGGGCTGCCTGCTACGGTGTAAGCGGTGAAGCCGGTGATGGCAAGGGCAATAGCGACCCAGAGATAGATGTCTTTCATGAGGCCGGGCATATTGATGGAGAGGGATTTCTCCCGCTCCCAGGCCATGTCGTTGTTGAACGAGTTCATAGGAAATCTCCTTTCAAAAAATAGGATCATCGGGAATCCGATGGAATATTCACTCCTGCTATTATTATAGCATATATCAATTGGGGGATATAGAAACATTTGAGCAGCCGATGGCCGGTGGCACCTTCCCATGGCCGGGCCGCTCCTTATCCGGGAAAGAGGACCGTCCGTTTTTCTATCCTCTTCGCAGGAAGAGGCAATGCTATTAAGTTAAGGAAATCGTTAGCTACGTAACGTCTTGCTTCCCCC
>ENA-UOJS01001358-UOJS01001358.1-human-gut-metagenome-genome-assembly--contig:-C74-NODE-1358-length-20614-cov-6.988813_pt1 | contig 20614 bp, 13 predicted proteins | sample MGYA00242355_ERZ723902 | MGnify/ENA metagenome assembly ERZ723902 | reverse complement strand
GCCCGACCGGGCGGACAGACCCGCCGGCCTTTAACCCGCATGGCTTCCCCCGGGACTTTGCCTCCGGCGGCCGGGGGCGCTTCGCCCCCCCCGGTCTCCCCGACCGGCAAGGTGTCGGCGCCGGGTGCGGTTTCGAGCTTTTTGCTGCGCAAAAATCTCAAAACCGAGGGGATTGATAATGGACTGCGGAGAGTCTATCGGCGGTATACGCGACCGGGGAACGCTGTGAAATTGGAATGAAGATTGACCGGAAATGCAAACGGATGGAGGAAGCTATGGAGAAGAAGTTTGCGGAGCTGAAGGCGCTGGTCGCTGAAATTCATGACCTGAAGGCCGCTCTGGCGCTGCTGGAATGGGACCAGCAGGTCTATCTGCCCGCCGGCGCCGAAAACGGCAGGGCGGCGCAGATCGAGACGCTGTCCGGAGTGATCCACGCGAAATCCACCGCCGCGAAGCTGGGAAGGCTGATCGAGACGCTGGAACCGGCGGACTATCCGGAGGATTCGACGGAACGGGCGCTGCTGGCCCGGCTGCGGCGCGACTTCGCGAAGAAGAACAAGGTTCCGGCGAAGCTGGTGTCGCAACTGGCCCGGACCACGGCGGAGGCCCATGCGGCGTGGGTCAGGGCGCGGCAGGCGGCGGACTATACACTGTTCGCTCCTCATCTGGCGCGGATCGTGGAGCTGAAACGCCGCTATGCGGAGCTTTTCGCGCCGTCGGCGAGCATCTACGATCCGCTGCTGGATGATTACGAACCCGGCATGACCGCCGCTGAGCTGGACCGGATTTTCGAGCCGCTGCGTCGCGAGCAGGCCGGACTGGTGCGGCAGTTGGCGGACCGTCCGGCGGACGACGCTTTTCTGCACCAGAAGTTCAACGGCGCGAGCCAGCTGGCGTTCTCCCGCGAGGTGGTCAAAAAGCTCGGCTATGATTTCAAACGGGGGCGGCTCGACCTGACGGTGCATCCCTTTACCACCAGTTTCGGCCTGTCCGACGTGCGGATCACCACGGCAGTTCATGCGGAGCTGCCGGTCTCCTGTCTGTTGAGCACGGTGCACGAGTGCGGCCACGCGCTGTACGAGCAGGGAATCGATCCGGCGCTCGACCGGACGCCGCTGGCGGAGGGGGCCTCTTACGCATTCCACGAATCGCAGTCGCGGCTGTGGGAGAATCAGGTGGCGCGTTCGCTGCCGTTCTGGCGTTTCTTCTACCCCGCGTTTCAGAAGCGCTTCCCGAAGCAGCTGGGGGATGTGTCGCTGGAGCGGTTCTACCGGGCGGTCAACCGGGTGGTCCCGTCGGAAATCCGCACCGAGGCGGATGAAGCGACCTACAATCTGCACATTATGCTGCGTTATGAACTGGAACTGGGATTGCTGGAAGGGCGGATTCCGGCTTCCGAGCTGGCCGGACACTGGAATGCGAAAATGCAGGAGTATCTCGGCGTGACCCCGCGGAACGACACCGTCGGCGTGCTGCAGGATATCCACTGGTCGCTGGGCGACTTCGGCTACTTCCCGACCTATGCGCTCGGCAACCTGATCGGCGCGGAGATCTGGAACGCCGCCTGCCGCACGGTTCCGGGGCTGGAGGAGGAGTTGGCGCGGGGGAACTTCCGGGTGCTGCTGGAGTTTCTGCGCCGCCGGGTCCATTGCCACGGGGCGAAATACGAGCCGCCGGTGCTGTTGGAGAAGATTACCGGCAGGCGTTCGATCGATTCGGAACAGTTCCTGACCTATCTGAAGGGCAAATATTCGGCGCTCTGACGCCGATAGGAAGGCAGGGGAGGCGCAAGATGAAGAAAATCGTATTCGCGGGAATGCTGCTGTTCGGCCTGCTGCTTCAGCCGGCCGGCGCAGAGGCGGAAATGCGGCCGAAGCGGGTTCTGCTGCTGCGGGATTTCGATGCGAACTACCGCTGGCCGACCCTGCTCTCCGACCGCATACTCGATTATTACCGCGAGGAGCCGGAGGCGCGGGCGCCGATCGTCACATCGGTTTCGCTCGGAGGCAGGAATAAGGAGTCGGGAGAGCAGTTCCGGTTCCTGGTGCTCGATGACCTGAAGAAAAAACGTTACGATCTGGTGATCTGCCTGACGCAGTCGGCGGCCGATCTGCTGTACCGCTATCGGGAGGAGCTGCCGGAAGAGCTGGACATCGTGCTTGGCGATTGCAGCGATTTACAGACCATCCGCCGGTTCGGCAATGCGACCGGCGTGCTGCGCCGATACAATCTGGAGGCGAATATCCAGTTCGGCTTGAAGCTGTTTCCGGAAACGGAGCGGATTCTGGTTGCCGTTTCCGGGGACGATGAAACCGGGCGGCTTGTGGAGGAAACCCGGCGTTCGCTGGCAGGGAAGGGGCTTCCCCCCGTGGAGTTCGTTGCCGGAACGCAGATCACCGGCGCCGAGCTGATCGGGAAGATGAAGGCCCTTCCGGAACGCTCTTTCGCCGTGATCAGCAATTGGATCGAAAAGGAGAGCGGCGAGTACAGTTCCGCGCCGTTTCTGCTGAGCCGGGTCCGCCAGGTCTATCCGGGGCCGGTCCTGTCTCCGGTGGACACCACGCTCGGCTCCGGCCTGCTCGGCGGCGTGATGTTTCTCCACCAGGATTACGCCCGGGAGATCTGCATGGCGGTGGACCGCTGCCTTGCCGGAGAATCTCCGGGACACATTCCGGTCAGCAGTTGCGAGCCGGTTCCGGTGGTGGATGCGCGCGAGGCGGCGCGGCTCGGGGTTCCGCTGGACAGTCTGACCGCCGCGACCCGGATCATCCATGCTCCGCCGCCGTTTCTGGACCGGGCCGGGATACGGCTGCTCTTTTTGCTGCTGACGGCGCTGGTTGTCGTCGCACTGGTCGCGGAAGTGCTCCGCCGCCAGCGCAACCGGTATGCCGCGCTGAACCGCCGCAAGCTGGCATTGCTCAACGCGATCACCGACGGCATCATCGAAACCGATGCAGACGGAGTGGTGCTTGATATGAATCCGGCCGCCGAGGCGGTCACCGGCATTTCCCTGAAGGAAGCGGCCGGGATGTCGGTCGAGATGCTGCTGCCGCTTTTTTCATCGAAGGACCATGCTCCGTTGCCCAGCCTGGTGGCGGAGGCGCTGCATTCGGACCGGCTCGTCAGCGCCGGGGAACATGCGGAGCTGCGCCGCCGTGACGGCGGACGCTTTCACGTGTCGCTTTCGGCAGTGCGGCTCTGCCGGAAAAAGACGGATTCGACATGCAGCGTGCTTCTGGTGTTGCGCGACACGACGGCCGAGTACCGGCAGAAGCGGGAACTGGCGATGCGCAACGGCATGTTGGAACTGGCCGCTCGCATCTCGGGGCTGAGCTGCTTCATCTGCCGCAGTGACGGCACCGGAATTGAGCTGGCCCGCTACCAGCCGATCTGGCCCAAGGAGGACGGCAGGCCGGTTCCGCCTGAAAAGTTCATGTTCGCCGAGGACGCCGAGGAGCTGCGCCGGGCATGGCAGGAGCTGCGGTCCAACCGCCGGAAGGAGGTCAGCCTCAGCTTCCGGTCGAACTACTACGGGGAGACGCGCTACTATTCGATGCGGGTGGTTCCGTCGAAGGATTTCTACTCCACCGGACACCGGCGCTATTTCGGTATTCTGCAGGATTTCACCCATGTGCGCATGAATGAGCAGAAATATCAGAATACCTGGAGTCTGCTCCAGCTGATTCTCGACAATCTGCCCTGCGGCATTTTCGTGAAAAATCCGGATGACGGCGGGCGTTATGTGCTGTGCAACCGCATGTTCGGCAGCATCGTGGGGGTCGACAGCCGCGCTATCGCCGGGAAGACGGATTGGGAGCTTTTCAAAGCCGCCGGTGAAGCCGCCCGTTTTTCGGCGGATGACCGCGAGGTGATCGAGACCGGCGCAAGCATCGACAAAACCGAATTGTACACCGGGGCTGACGGCGTGGTCCGGACTTCCCGCACCATCAAAAGCCGCCTGATTCAGCAGGACGGTTCCCGGCTGCTGGTCGGGCTGAGCATCGACATCTTCCGGCAGGTCGAGGTGGAACGGAAGCTGAGCCGGGCGCTGGAACAGGCCCGGCTGGCGGCGCAGGCCAAAAGCACCTTTCTGGCCACGATGAGTCATGAGATCCGCACGCCGCTGAATGCGGTGATCGGCCTGAGCGACCTGCTGCGTTCGCCGCGGATTTCCGATGCGCAGCGGGTGGCGTTTTCGGAGGCGATCAACACCTCGGGCAAGGCGCTGCTGCAACTGATCAACGATGTGCTCGACCTCTCCAAGATCGAGGCGATGAAAATGGAACTGCGCCCCGGCCCGGTGTCGCTGACGCAGCTGCTGTCGGAGGTGCACCAGATTTTCGCCCAGAGCGCCGCGGACAAGGGGCTGGAGTTCGAATTCGTGCCGCCGGAGCCGGAGCCGCCGAAGCTGCTGCTGGATGAGGTCCGGGTCCGCCAGGTGCTGTTGAACCTGATCGGCAATGCGGTCAAATTCACGACCCGCGGTTTTGTGAAGCTGGAGTGTGCGCTCGGTTTCAACCGGACGCCGGACTGCGAGGTGCTGATCACGGTTGCCGACAGCGGAGTGGGAATCGATCCGGAATTCATGGCGCATCTGTTCGAGCCGTTCCGCCAGGCGGTCAATGCCGACAGCCGCTCGTTCGAAGGCGGTTCCGGCCTCGGACTGGCCATTTCAAAGCGGCTGATCGAGCAGATGAACGGCACGCTCGATGTGGAGAGTTCATTGGGCGTCGGCACCACCTTCACGGTCCGCCTGCACCGTGTGCCGATCGTGGAAGAGCAACCGGAAGAGCCGCCTCCGCCGCCGGTCCCCGTCGGAGAGTTTCCCGGCGTGGAGGTGCTGGTGGTCGACGACGCCGAGGTCAACTGCATGGTGCTGGAGAGCGTCCTCAAGCGGCTCGGCTGCTCGGTGCGCACCGCGTTCTCGGTGGACGAGGCGCTGGAGAAAATTGCCCGGAAGCATCCCGATCTGGTGATGACCGACCTCTGGATGCCGGACCGCAACGGAGCCGACCTCGCCCGCGCCCTGAAGCAGGATCCTGCGACCGCGGATATTCCGGTGCTGCTGGTGACCGCCGACACCGAAATGACCGGCGACGCCGACGATACGCAGTTCAGCACCGTGATTTACAAGCCGATCAACATCGCCAGGATTTCGGCGGCGCTGAAAAACACTTTAAACCGTTGAACCGGCTTATGCCGTTCCGGTTTCGGATAGGAAAAAATTGCCATGTTTCGACACCTTCGTGCGTTTTTTATGGCTTTTCATGCGATCTTCAGGCTGAGGGCTTATTCAGGGATAAGTTCTAAAGCCTCAAATCGAATTCGGGGCGGGTCTGCAACTTGAACCGGAATTCGGTCGGGGAACAGAGATGTATCTTTTTGAATTGCCGGGCGAAATATCCGGCATCGGGATAGCCGCACTGAAACGCGACTTCCTTGATGTCGCAATACGGCTGCTGCAGAAGCCGCCGGGCGTGGGCCATGCGGTAATTCTGCAGGAACAGGAAGATGCTGATCTTTTTTTCCCGCAGGAAAACCGCGCGCAGATAGCTTTCGCTGACGCCGACGGAACGGGCGATCAGTTTGGTATTGAGCGGGCGGTTGAAATTGGCTTCGATCAGTTTGATCGCCCGGGTCACGATCCGGTTGCGGGTGCCGAACTCCTGATCGCGTTCGAATTGCGCGATATGGCGCACCAGTGAATAAAGTACTCCGCCGCAAAGTTCATACCGCACTTCGCGCGACATCTCCTGAATCATATTCATAAGCCTGGGCGTCCACGGATCGTTGCCGAAATGGATCAGCCTTGTGCGGCTGCTGAGCAGCCGGGCGTCGATGACGGCGGTCACGAAAACGGTTTTGACCGGACCGTCCGATACCTGGTTGTGCGCGGTTTCGGGGGGGATGACCAGCAGGTCGCCGGGGGAACAGAGGAATTTTTCCTTTCCGATGGTGACGGTGCATTGCCCGCCGGCCTGATAGATCAGCTCCGTGGCGGGATGCGTGTGGACCGGAACATTGGTGGAGTTGTCGAAATAATGGGAAAAGGAAAAAATCGGCAGGCACATCTCCTGGTTTTCCCGCAATACATCCATAGCGCCCTCCTTCGGCTTGAATTGTTCGCCGTATCAATAAATCCCATTCCCGGAGTGACCGGAGTATTTCCGCTCCATTCCCCGGTGTGTCTGCTGAAACAATCTACATCTTTCCGGCCCCGATGTCAACAGGCCTTTGCCGGAAAAGAAGCGGATAATCCCATCATTCAGACATTTTATCCCATATGCGCCTATTGACTGCGGCGCAGGATTTATATATAATTAATAGCGAAGACGGATCTGGTGCCCGAATCACACAAAAGGAACGGAAAGATGATCATAACGCAGGAGGATGCAAATGAGAAGATTCGATAATAAATTCACGGAGTCGTCCGCAATGGAAATTGGTCAGAAGACTTTGCGCATGGGAACGGTGAATGCAAGATTTACGCTGATTGAGCTGCTCGTGGTAATTGCAATTATTGCAATTCTCGCCGGAATCCTGCTGCCGGCTCTCAACAAGGCGCGGGAGAGGGGCAAGGCGGTCAAGTGCATCAGCAACCTGAAGCAGGTGACGCTCGGCACGCAGATGTATGCCGGCGACTACAAGCAGAGGATTCCGCAGGTTCTGGACATCAGAAGAAGCTGGGGATGGGCGGATTACGAGTATTGGTGTACGTATATGGCCGGAGTGAGCGGGCCTGCCGGATATACCGGTTCCGAAGCGGCGAAATGGAACGCTTATTTCTCCGCGAAAACCGTGATTTGTCCCGCCAACCCGGATCAGGCGATCAATTCGACGCTTTACTGGAAATCCTACGGGATGCGCTATTACGGCGACAACTTTTCCGATGAGGAAGGCAAATATGCCTATGAAAGCGTCAACGGGTGGCCGATGGGCGGTTTCATCACGACGCGGGTGAAGAATCCTTCGATGGTATTTTATCTCGGCGATACCGGTTCGATCGGCGCTGCTGTTTCCCACGGCGGCTTCGGCTGGAGGCGCAGCACCGATTATGAAAGCCGTAAAATCCGCATCATGACCAGACACGGCGGCAGGGCCAATATGGGATTTTTCGACGGCCATGTGGCGGCGCGTTCTTTCAATGAGATGAAAAACTCGCCGGTGAAACTCAATATCTGTTACGGGTTGCTGAACTAAGGAGGCGCAGATGCGTTTGTTGCTGCTTTTCATGCTGGCGGTTCTCGCCCCGGTTTTGCGTGGCGGGGAGATTTTTGATTTCGCGCGGCTGAGCGACCGCATTGAACTGGTCCATTATCAGAAGGGAAGCGCGGCGAAGGTCGGGAAAATCGACGGCCGCGACGCACTGGAACTTTTTTTTGATCCCGCCCGGAACAGCTGGAACACAATCGCGATCAAAAACTACCAGCGCCCGCGCCTGCCGCTGTTCCGCAAATGCCGGATCGCGCTGGAGGTCTGGCTGCCCCGGAATCATGCCGTCAGGAGCGTGAATCTGGAACTGTGCGACAGTACCGGTGAGATGCTGCAATACCCCGGCGTCGTTTCTGCGCAGGATCACGGCTGGCGGAAAGTCGCCTGGGAGATCGATACCGCGTTGCGCGCTCCGCACAGCTGGGGCGGCAAGAAGAACGGTGTGCCCGACGGCAAGACGATGATCCGGAATTTCTCCTGCAGCTTCAGGCCGGGAGGCGCTGCGGGGAGTCTTGCATTCGGAAAAGTTTTCCTTGAAGTGGAGGAGGCTCCCATTGAGTTCGGCGTCGCCACCGGCAACGGTTTCCCGGTCATAACCCGAGGCAGAGAATCAGAATTCGGTATCCGGCTGAAAAACAGCAATCCCGTCATCCGGCGGGGAAAGGCGAAATGGGAAATCTCCACAGCGAACGGAGACAAACTGAGTGCGGGCGGAGACGATTGGGAAGTTGCTCCCCGGTCGGAAAAGGTCATTCCGCTTCCCGCTCCCGCCGCATACGGGCTGTACGATCTCAGGGTGAACACCGACGGCGAACAGGAGCGGAAATTCCGTTTCGGCTATATGGCTCCGGCAGGACCGGTCGACGGTCCGATCCGGGGATTCGTCCTCGGCGTCTGCGAACACCCGGAGAGTCTTTCGGATGAGGAGGCTGAAGTCTGGACGCGCGCCGCCGCTCTCTGCGGGGCCCGCGTGATACGCGGCGCCGGAAGCTGGACCGGAATCGAATGGCGCAAAGGGCATCCCGATTATCACGTGGAGGATACCATGGTCGAACGTTTGGAGAGGTATCACATGAAAATGTCGCTGCTGCTGCTCGGCACTCCGGGCTGGGCGGTCGCGAAGGAGTGGAAGCCGTTGATGCCGGAAAAGAAGTATTGGCCCATGCCGGACCTCGATGCGTGGCAAAAGTATGTGCGCACTCTCGCCTCGCGCTGGGGTGACAGGCTCTATTCGCTGGAGGTCTGGAACGAGCCGGATCTCAGGACCAACGGCAATTTCACTTCCCGGGAGTATTTCAAGATGCTCAAGGCCGCCAACGATGCGGCCAAGTCCGTCAATCCCGGCTTGCAGATTCAGAGCGGAGGATTGGCCGGCATCGACCTGCCCGCCTCGATTTCCGCCGATCCCAGGTATGCCTGGAAGCTGTTGAAAGACGAAGCCGCGAATTACGATGTTTTCGCTCTTCACAATCATCAGGTGTATCTGGGATACGAAGATATGGTCGGACGGTTCCTGAAATACCGCCGGGAGGCCAGGACCGGGAAACCGTGGTACGCCAACGAAACGGCGATCACCTCCAGCACCGTCGGCGACGAAAAGCAGGCCCATACTCTTTTTCAGAAGATCATCTACACGATGTCGCTGATGAACCGGGGCGCAATCGGCTACAACTGGTACAATCTGGTGGAAAAGACGAAATATCCGGCAGGGCATCCGGAGCGTCACTTCGGGCTGCTGACGCCGGAACTGGAGCCGAAAGCCGCATATCTCGCTTACAATACGGTGGCCGGGCATTTCCGGGAAGCGGTGCCGGAACGGGAATTTTCCGGTCCCGGCGACAGTTTCCGGCTCTACTGCTTCAAGGCGGCGAACGGCGACTACCTGGTGCCGGGCTGGAGCGTATCCGACAAGGGAAACAAGGCGATCCTGCTTTCCGGGATCACCGGCCCGGCGGTCAGGGTGGACCTGAACGGCAACTGGGAGCCGTTGGCCGCGACGAACGGCGGAGTGCTGTTCACCTTGAGCGAAACGCCCGCTTTCGTCCGCATCAGCGGCCAGGGAAAAGCGCCTCTCTGCATGGGAGCGCCGCTGGAGCTGCCGGATACGCTGATCTTTCGCGGCAGGGAAGTGACGACTCTGAAGGCGGTCCTCCGCAATTCCGGGCCGAAGGCCGTGTCGCTGAATGTGGTGGCTGACGCTCCGCGGGGTGTTCAGGTGCGGCCGCGAAGTATCAGAGAACCGCTTGCGGCGGGCGCGTCCCGGCAGGTCGAGTTTTCGGTCAGGGCACAGGACTCCTTTGAAAGGGGAAATCTCCGTTTTCTGGTCAATCCCGGCATGGGAGTCGTCAGCGTGCGGCTGGAGCGTGCGGTTCGGCTGGGCGATGCTCCGGGGCTGAAGCATGACCTGTTTCTGGGGAAACGGTCCCAGCTGGTTTCGATGTATCCTTCCGCAGTGGAGACGACCCATCTCCAATGGCAGGGGCCGGACGACCTGAGTGGAAAATTCTTCCTTTCCGCCCGGAATCAGGTGCTGACGATCCGTTGCGACGTGACTGACGACCGGCACCGGCAGCGTTTTTCCGGCAGTGAAATCTGGCAGAACGATTCGCTGCAGATCGCGTTGACGCTGCCGGGACAGAATACTTTCTGGGAGCTTGGAGCGGCGCTTGCCGATTCGGGGAAAGCCGTCGGGTATTGCTGGCGTGCCCCGGCCGGATTCCGTGCGGAGCAGGCCATCGAAAAAATCGGAGTGGAGGTTACCCGCGACGAGGCGCGGAAGCTGACCCGGTACATCCTGAAAATCCCGTTTGATGCGATCGGCCTGACCGGAGAGAAACTCGGCGCCGGCATCCGCTTCAACGCACTGATCAACGATTGCGATGAAACTGCGACACGCGAAAGCTATCTGCGGCTGGCTCCCGGGCTCGGAGATGGTGCGGCTTCCCCGGAACTCTCCGTGTTGATATATCGGCAGGAAGGAGAGCAAAAATGATATCACGGAGTTTTTTACCGGCGGCGGTGTGTGCCATTCTGTTGAACGGCACGGTTCTGGCGAAAGGGGTCATTCCATATTCTCCCGCGGAGAAGTGGCAGCTTGTCTATGAAGACGGCAGGCGGGAGGCGGTTTCCATCGCGGACGGCAGCGTGTTTCACGTCCCCGGCGGAGCGCGACTTGACGGCGTGGCGACCTTTTCACAGGAAATATTCGCTCCGGAAGATCAGACGCTTCAGATCGGCGTCGGCGCGGACTGGTTCTGGCGCTGCCGTCTGAACGGCCGGATCGTCGCGGATCATTTCACGGACGGCAACCGGTATGCCGCGATCAATAAAGGGAATCATCTCGTGCTTCTTCCGGTGAAACGGGGGCGGAACCTGCTGGAGATTCAGGTGAAAAGCGGTTCGCAGGGTTGGAGTCTGGCGGTGGGGAAACTTCCGCTCGGCTACGATGTCCGGAAAGAACAGTTCAAAATGGTGCTTCGGCCGTCGAAGCGCCCGCAGGACAACTATCTTCAGTCTTTTCTGCCGCGGGATTTCTTTGAACGGCTGGAGAACGGCGCCTTTGACGGAAATCTCTATCCGCCCGCTTCCGACCGCACGGCGTGGGAGGCCGTGAAAAAGCTGCCGGACAGACAACAGCTGATCCGGGAGATCGTCGACCGGGCGGATGCGGTGCTGAAAGAGGAGATTCCCGCGCTTGTATTCTCCGAATACCGCCGTTTCATCCTTGACGGCGACCGCGCCGGTTATGAAGAAAAATATTTCAGGCGGCGCAACAATATGGGAGTACTGGTGCTGGCGCTTGCCCTGACGAACGACAAGGAACGCTATCTGGCAAAGACGATCGACTACCTCAACGCGATCCTTGAGGAGTGGACCTGGTGTGTGCCGGCGCATATGAGCTGGAATGCCCGCAGCCGTTCTCCGGAAGAGCATTACCAGAGCGACCTTTTCGCTTCGGAGACGGGGGCGGAGCTTGCGCTGGCCGTCAATGTGGCCGGCTGCCTGCTGGATGAAGACTGGCCGGGATTGACCGGGCGCATCCGGGAGACCGTGCTGGCCCGGACGGTCCGCAATCCGCTGTCGATCGAAACAGTCTGGAAAAACAGCTGGATGCACGGTGAGGTTCCGGGCAACTGGACGCCGTGGTGCAGCGCAAACCTGATCATCGCCGCGCTGGTTCTGGAGCAGGACCGGCAAAGGTTGTCGGAAGCCGTTCAGGCCTATCTGAAAGGCGTTTCGCGCTTCGCCTGGTACTACCCGGATGACGGATACTGCATGGAGGGGCCGACCTACTACGGAGTCGCCGCCGGAAACCTCTACCGTTTGTGCAATGTTTTCGAACGGGTCGTGCCGGGTTCCATGGAAAAGTTCTGCCGGAATCCAAAAAAACGGGCGATCTTTGAATTTCTCGCCCGCACTGTGGTTCATTCGTGGCTGGTCTCTTTCGGAGATGCCGTACCGTCCGTGGGCGCATACCGGAATTCCGCGCTGCTGAAAAGCTGCGGCAGCGCCCTGAAAAGCGCCGGACTGCTGCGGATCGCTTCCGGACCGCTTTCCCTGAGCGGATGCAGAAGGTGCGGCAGTACGCTTTCCGGCTGCCTGATGGCGCTGTTCGATATTCCGGCGGAAGAGGCGGGGCTGCGGACGGAGACGGAGGACGGATGTTCGTTTTTCCGGGACCGCCTGGTTGTATTCCGCTCCGATGTGCTGAGTGCCTCCCTGAAAGCCGGAAACAACGGGGAATATCACAACCACAACGACCTGGGACATTTTTCCGTCTGGTACAAAGACATGCCGCTGATCGTCGATGTCGGCGCCGATGTCTATACGAAGAAATATTTTTCCGATGAGCGTTATACCCTCTGGAATACGCGCGGGAAAGGGCACAACGCGCCGGTATTCGACGGGCTGGAGCAGCAGGAGGGCAAGCAGTATTCCGCCACGCTGTCATTGGAGCCGGGGAGTGAAAAAGTCGCGGTGTGCGACCTCTCGCAAAGCTATCCGAAGCAGGCCGGGATTATCGGCTTCACCCGGACAATGCGGTTCGCTTCCGACCGGGTGAGCGTCGAGGACCGCTTTCAGCTGCGGCAGGCGCGTAAAAACCGGATTCATCTGCTGTGCGCAATTCCGCCGCGGATCGACGGGCGCCGGATTCTGTTCGGCGAGGTGGCGCTGGAATTGGAAAACCTTGAATGTGTTTCACAAAGAAAAGTCAACACGCCGAAAGCCTGGTCGGCAATCCTGCCGGACTGCTCGATCACGGAACTTGTGCTTGAAGCGACGGCGGAACAATATCGGATGGGCTTTTCTGCTCCGGAGAAAAAATGATGGATGCTGCCGCCGGCTGTCCGTTTCCCTGAAGATGGAATATGATTTATGAATTCTCTGATTATCGATACCGATTTTGAAACCGATTGCGATGACGCCGGAGCATTGGCGGTCGCCTGCGCTCTGGCCGATGCCGGACGCATCCGGCTGCTGGGAGTCAACGCCAGTGTCTGTTCGCCGTGGCCGGCCGCGGCGGTCCGGGGATTTTTGCAGGTGTTCGGCCGGCCGGAGCTTCCGGTCGGCTGCAACCGGAGCCGGCAGGATACGGAGGAGTACCGCCGCCATGCGTCCCGTTCTTCCGGGCTTCTTTATCCCCGTGAAGTGGTGCGGTCTGTTTCTCCCTGCGTTGCGGAGCGGAACAGGCTGCCGGATTCCTGCGCCTTTTACCGGCGGCTTCTGGAAGCGGCTCCCGACCGGAGCGTGACGGTCTGCGCAATCGGGCTTCTGACTTCGATTGCGGAACTTTTTCTTTCCGGAGGCGGAGAGCTGTTCCGGCGCAAGGTGAAACGGCTGGTCACGATGGCGGAAGCGCCTTTCCCGGAAGGGGCGGACTGCTTCAACTGGCGCATGGGGCCGCTGGCCGCCGAAACCGTTCTCAACCGTTTCCGGGGAGAACTGGTCGTATCTTCGTGGGGGAAAAGCGTGATGACTTCGGCGGCGCACTGTCCGGCCGGAGAGCGCGGCGACCTGCTGCGCCTCATCTACCGGATTTCCGGCAGCGGAGACCCGGAATACCGGCGTTCGAGCTGGGATCAGCTGGCCGTGCTGTACGCTGCCGGAGAGTTGTCGGATCTGATGGTCCCCGGCCCGGAGGGAAAACTTCACTTCGAGGCCGCCACCGGCCGTCACCGCTGGACGCCCGGCGATGGGAAAGCGGTTTTCCTGCACCCGGCCGCATCGGACGAGAAGTTGGCCCGGCTGGTTCAGGAGTGGATGGACCGGGCGTGTACTTCATATTCCGGTATTACTTCAAAATGATTTTGACGCTTTGCCCGGCGAACTCTCCGGCGGGAAGCGGGACCTTGCGGGAAATTCCGTTCAGCTTCAGCGTGAATGAAGAATGCCGGCCGGTGGGGTCGGCGGCGTGAACCGTCCCTTTGCCGATCAGGAAAGCGCCGGGAGTATCGGTTTCAAAATCGTCCAGTCTGCCGGGTTCGTAAAAGATCGCGGCACGGACGCCGTCCGCAAATTCCACCGCCTGACACTCCGGAGTATTGCGCAGAACCCGGCCGGGAGGCGTTCCGGCGGTCTCTTCCGGCGTGGCTCCGGGCAGGATCGTATAGATGTAGGAGGCGTTGCGCGGTTTTACGCCATGTTCGACGGTCAGGGTGAAAAGCTCCTTCGTTTCCGGGACGGGGCGGGTCAGGCCTCCCTCCACGTAACGCCAGTCGCCGGTGCGGGGACCGGCGGTGAGCTTCAGGTTTTCGCCCCGGTAGCCGATGCCGTCGTGCCGGAACCAGCCGTCCCCCTGTTGGATTTCGCCGTTGCGGAGGCAGGAGTTCACGGTGGTGGCGACTTCGTAAGGGCTGGTCGAGGTGATGCCGCTGCCGAGACAGTAGATCGCGTCGCGGTCGAAGAACCAGGCTTTGCGGGCCCGGACCCCATCAAGATCCTGAGTGTAAACCGCCGCGCCGCGTTCGCCGTCGGTGACGCCGCCGACGAATCCGGTTTCGCCGAGCTGCCGCCAGTTGCGGCTGTGAGTCCAGCGCGGCAGGTCGCCGCCGCCGATTTTGATTCCGAATCTTCTGGCGTCTTCACCGGTGTAGACCGGAGTTTTCGGCAGGGTGGTTCCGGGCAGGCGGGTCCAGTCCCAGCAGGCGGTGATGTTTTCATACTCCTTGCCGGAACGCATGACCAGACAGGCACCGTCGGAGAAATAACGGCCGAGCGCGTTGTCCCAGTTGGTGTCGTCCTCAATCGGACGCACCCGGACGGAATTCATCCGGACCGATGCGTACCACGTCGGACGGCGGTGTACCATGTAATCTGAATTCCAGAAGTGCCGGTTGCCGGTCAGCGTGTTTTCGCCGTCCCGGTTGCGCCGGAGCGCCGCATCATACGGCGCGCGGTCGCCGGGATCGGCGTTGCGCAACTGTGCGAATGCGTTGAGCGTTCGTTCGCCTTTGGTTTCGGCGGCGTTCCGGCCGAGTTGGCGGCCGCAGGCGAGCAGGTCCATCCGACCGCGCCAGAGCACCCACTGAAAGCCGTTGAAGGTAAGATGGCGCATGATCCGCCACTGTTCGGGCGACAATTCCCAGTGTGTTTCCTTGAGGATATTGGACCAGTAAGCGATGTTGGCGAGAAATTCGCCGCCGTAGTTGCCGAACTGAATCTGCGGGCCATGCTGGTGATAGCAGCCGTCCGCCCGGATGCCGCCGAAACTCCAGGCTGTTTTATGTTCGGCAGGTGCGAACCGGATCTCTTCGGAAAGGACGGCGGCGGCGCGGTCCATCACCGGCAGATTGCGTTCAAGCAGGGCGCGGCAGAAGATGTTTGCGGCGATGAAAACGCGGTTGTTGCCGGTGTAACGGCTCAGGAAACACGCCTGGCGGCAGACGTTCAGCGCAGCCCGGCGCGGGGGACCGTCCGGGAAAAGGTCCGGCGAAAGCAACAGGATGTTTCCGAGGAATTTCGGCACATACATGTCGTTCCACCACCAGTTGCCGTTCTGCGGCTGCTTTTCCGCCCACCACGCGACGGCTTTGCGGACGGCTTCCCCCGCGGCCGGATCGCGGTAAAGCGCGTGGCCGGGCGTGGCGCGGGCCAGAGCCAGTTCGAACGTACGCTTCAGATGCCCCGCGGCAGGCCAGATGGAACGGTTGCGGGCGGAATAGTCGAGGTCCCGGAATGTGCCGTCGCCGTTTTGACGTTCGAGCAGCTTTTTCACCTCCGGGCCGGGGGGCGGCTGTTGCGCCAGCAGACCGGCACGCAGCCGGGATTCGATCAGCTCACATTCCCGGATCTGCTCCGGAGTCGGCGGCACGGGAGAAAGTTCCGGGCCCAGAGGACGTATCTGCAGGGAATCGAGGTCGAATTCCACGTTGCCGGAACTCCCCTGAAGTCCGAGGCGAAGCGTCCCGGAAGTCGCATCGGCGGGAATCCGCTCCGAGAAGCGGAACCGCCGCCACGGAAACGGTTCGTGCGGAATCTCCGCCTGAGTCCAGCGCTCCGTTCCATTGCCGTCCCGGAAGTAGAGTTGAAACTTGATGCCGTTGTGAAGGTTGTCCGGCCGGGAAATGCCGGAGTTCCGGAGCCGGATCGAAAATTCGATCGGCTGCCCTTCAAAACGGGTAAGCCCGACGGGAGTGTCGGCGGTGTTCCGGCGGGAGATTTCCGGGGCGTCCGCCGGAATCGCGACCGTCAGGAGTTTTTTCCCGGCGTGTTCCGTGATCCGGCAGAACTTCGACTGCCGCCACTTCCATTGCGGTTGGGAGGCCGCGAAAGCGGCGAAAGCGGTGAAAAAAAGAACGAACAGGGAAAAAACGATTTTTCTGTGCATGATCCGTAACATCCTGTTATTGCGGAAAACCCTGATTGTCCAGTACATAGGTGAACCGGTTGGCCGTTGTGGCAAGCTCTCCTTTGGAGAGCGCCGAAACATGGCCGTCCGCCAGCAGGCAGTTGGCTTTCCGGCTGTGCCGCGCCATCACTCCGCCGGCGACCCCTTCCTGAGTTTCCGGTTCGGTGTGTTTGAACGATTTCGGCGAATACGCGGCCTTGCCGCTGAGTCCGGTAAAGCCGGTATCCGCCAGGAATACGGTTGTCGCCGGAGTTTTGAAATTGCGGCTGATGATATATTTATCCGTCGGAGTGAGGCGGCGGTCGATGTTGCCGACGCTGTCTTTAATGTTCGGCCAGTTCCCGCAGTAGGTGACTTCCATCATGCCGTAGGAAAAATTGCTCCGGGCCGGAGTTTCCGGTAGGGAGGCAGGGCAGCGGGTGACGCTCTCCGGGCCGGAGAGATAGGGGAGGCAGCCGTATTGCTGCAGGTCGATTTTCTGCCCGCTGCCGGAAGCGTAATATTTTCAGCCGAGGAGGGCGTTGTTCCACGCCGCCTGTGTGCCGCTTGCGGTCACTTTCCGCACTTTGAGGTTGTAGCCGTCGTAGTCGCCGGCATAGAGCTGGAGCGCAAGGCCGCACTGCTTCAGGTTGGAAGTACAGCTGATCGCCCGCGCCCGTTCCCGCGCCTTATTCAGGGCCGGAAGCAGCATCGAGGCGAGAATGGCTATTATCGCTATGACTACAAGCAACTCAATCAAGGTGAATTTTTTCCACATATCGTTTTCCCCTTTTCTGGTTAACTGTATCGGATGATGGTACGGAAAGCGGCGGCAAGTTCCGTCGCGACCGGTTCGGGTTCGGCTTGCCCGCGCCGGATGCGGTCGATCCCGGTCAGCAGCAGGCGCTGCAATTCGGACCAGCCCAGACTGTGATCCGGCACGATCTTGGGAAGTTCCGAGAAGAATACCGCGTCGCGGCGGTCTTCCTCATTGAAGCTGCGGATCGCCGATGAACGGCGGATCGGGATGCCGTAACGGATCGCGCCGAGCCGGTCCTGCACCTGCTGCGACAGCAGCAGCCGGACGACTTCGGCGACCTGCCGGAAATCGGTGACCTGCCGCCGGACGCAGAGCAGGTCATTGGCCTGACGGGTGCGGTCGGCGCCGCCCGGCAGCATCGGAAGCGGCACGCTGATCCACTCGAAAGCGGCGTTGAAATCGACGTCTTCGCGGGCGGCGGCGGCCAGCGCCATGGTTCCGGCCCGGAAAGAACTGCGGCTGTCATACCAGTGCAGGCGTGAATCGCCGAGGATGCGGGAAAGTTCCTGCAGGCGTTTCAGCCCGGCGACGGATTCCGGCTCGTCGAGCCGGACGCGGCAGGAGCCGTCCGCCGCCCGTTCCAGTACGGCGCCGCCGGAACGGAACAGGAAGGTAAGCCGGAAAGTCGGGGAATACCAGAGGTCGAACACCTGCTCCGGCGGATATTTCCGGCGGAGAAGCCCGATCAGGGCGAGGAAATCCTGCCAGTTCCAATCTGGGCGGGGAAGTTCTCCCCCGGCGGCTTCGATCATGCGGACGTTGCAGCAGATCACCCACGGTGAAAAGATCAGCGGAATGGCGTACAATTTGCCGTCCCGGGCGTGGAAAGACTGGAATTGCGTCATGAAGAAGTCGCCGCGGTCCGGATAAGCCTCTTCCAGAAATTCGTTCAGATCCAGATAGTCGTCCTGCCGCCAGTTGGCGTCGAAGGTGGAACGGATTTCAAAGGCGCTTTCCCGGAACGCGTCGCAGATGCGCAAACCGGGAACCTCCGGCACGACCTGATCGCGGATGATCTCCGTCCAAACCGGCCGGAAAGTGCGGAAGCTGCCGGGCAGAATCCGGCAGTTCCAATCCCGGCGCACATAGGTTCCCTGCCGTGGAACGCTGACCAGAATGCCGTCCCGGGTCAGGGAGTTGAACGCCATCTGGGTGATGGGCAGCGATACGCCGATTTCTTCGGAATACTCCCGTGCCGCCGGAAGTTTCGCGCCGCCGGAGAGTTCTCCGCGTTCTATCTTCTGCAGAATATATTCCCGCGCCGCCTGAAGTTTATCTGACATGGTCTCAAATTCCAATCTGATTTTGTCTGTTGCATATATTATGTACTGAAATCGTGACAATGTCAATAGCAAAATCGATAAAAACAGCAGATTTTATCTGATTTTAACAGAATTTTTCCATTGTTGTGAATTTGTGACATGGTTACAGTTGCGCGAGTGCCGGAAATTGACAAAATCCGTTATTGCGGTGAAACACTGTCAAAAATACGGAGGATATATGGATCAGAAAAAGATAATCGAAATGCTGGAGCGGGCCGCCCGGCACAGGTATTTCAAAGTTGTTGCGGAGAAGGGCGGCAACTGCTGTGACGCCTGCCGGGCCCTCGACGGCAAGACCCGGCGTGACGACGATGAGCCGGTGTTGCCGGTTCACCCGCATTGCCGATGCAGGATGGTGGAGATCAAGGAACGGGTTCCGCTGGCCATCGCCAGATTCCAACCGCAGGAAAAACACATCGCCGATCTGACGGATTTCAACCGGGACCGGGAAAAACTGGAAAAAGAGCTCGGCAAGGATATCGACGAAGGAAAATTCAGCGCACCGGGTCGTGAACTGGCTCCGGATATCGCCGGGCGCGGCCTGACGGCGGCATTGAATAAGCATCTTTCCTACCGGGAGGGCAGGAAGGAGAAAGTTTACCGGGATGGCAAGTCGTGGCCGACGCTCGGAGTTGGCGCCAATCTGGCTGAAGAGCACATTCTCGCCACATTCAAGACCCTGAAAAAATTTCCGAAAGAAGTGATTGAGGATTTACAGGGATTGAAGAAGCTTTCCGACAGTGAACGCGAGAAGAAAGCCAAAGATATTGAGAAGCAGTTTGCAAATATCACATTCAGCAATCAGGAGATCGATAAGTTGTTTGAGGCTTCGTTTCAGGTTGCGGAAAAAGATGTGAAAGAGGCGTTCAACAAGGGGGTGTGGGAAGAGAGGCGTTTGAAGAACGGTGAAACGGTAAAGGTCTGGAACGGTCAGAAAGTCGATTCCAAAGCCTGGGAGAAGCAGCCGGAACTGGTGAGGGCGGTCTGTCTGGACCTTTCCTTCAACACCGGCGGGCCTGGGTTGAGGAAATACAAGAGCTTTTTAAGAGCCGTGAAAGCGGATTATCGTCGGGCAGCTTTGGAATTGCTGAATTCAAAGGATTATAAAGACAATAAGAAAAAAACGGACCCCAATCATGGCTTGGCGCTTCGTAGATTAGATGCGGCAATCGAACTTGGCAAGTTGGCGGAAGAACGGGAAAATAAACGTTAGCAGAGTCAATTATGAAGCTCTACAATCACGATTTTGGCGCCAGTACCGGGAATCAGCCTCATTTTCGTTTCGTCAATGTAAATTCCCATTCCGCAAAATGAAAAATTCCGGTCGTCGAGTTGCAGGATGTCCCGCTTGAATTCCGGATGGAAAATGCGCGAATAGTTGCGTTTGAAATCTTTTTTGTTTTTGGCGATATAAAGAATCTTTCTGCCGTCAAATTCCAGTGTCGTCTCAAGCGGGAAATAGAGCATATCGGCAATGGCGTCGACATCGTCATTCCGGACCAGTTCTTTAAAGTTCGGGATAAAATTTTCAATGGTGGGTTCCTGCAGGCGGCTGAAACCGGCCCCCTGGTATTTTCCTGCGGCAGGTTCGTCATCTTCATCCTGGCGTCCGTCGGGGGCGAATGCTCCGTCATCGCCGGGGTATTCGTCGACGACGTCGGCGAAGGGGACGCCGCTTTTCCGGTGAGTTCCGTCTGCGGCGGTATAATCGAGCATGAAGTAACCGTTCTGAGTGCGGAAACGCTGGATTCTGATGTCGCTGCCGAGATAGTTGACCCACAGAAGAAGATCATCTCCCAACGGATAGGAAAACAGATAAGCATCCTTGCCGCGAGTGAAGAATCCGGCAAAATAGCGCCGGGCTTTATACTCTACCCGGAACCATCTCAAAGGATATTTCCCGTTCGGATCACGCATGTGCCTGTTGGGCGGCGGATTGCTGGTCAGCGTATAGCGCGGACCGGTGAATCCGCCGTTTTCAAGCAGGTCCGCCAAGGCCTGACCGGCCGGCAGTTCCGGGCGCGGGGCAGGTGCGGACGCGGCCGGTTGTTCGGAACAACCGGCCGGCAGCAAAAACAGGAGCAGGAGAAAAATATTCTGTTTCATAAGAACTGCAACCTGAATTACCGTGCCGAAAGAAAAAAATATCCGGGAAACCATACTGCCCCGTTATTATCTTCCGGTTTTGAGCTTCGGGCGTAAAAAACTCGAAATCGTATGTCCCTCAGTCACTGGAGGCGAGTCATGCGGGGAAAGCCTGCCGTTTTAAAGGCAGGCAGGTCTTACGGCCTTACGGCCTCCAGACCTTGTGCGCTACGCGGCCTGATTTTCAATCAGGCACCGGTAGCTGGGCGCTGCGCGCACAAGTTACCTCCGGTGGGCAAGGCGCTTCGCCCTTGCAACCCGACCGGCAACGTGCCGGTGCGGTAAAAC
>ENA-UOJS01001356-UOJS01001356.1-human-gut-metagenome-genome-assembly--contig:-C74-NODE-1356-length-20648-cov-8.079007_pt1 | contig 20648 bp, 24 predicted proteins | sample MGYA00242355_ERZ723902 | MGnify/ENA metagenome assembly ERZ723902 | reverse complement strand
AAAATCCTGAATTTTCAATGGTTTTTTGAAAAAAGGGTTGCAGAAGGAGCGAAATTGTGTTAGATTTTCTCTGCAAAGAAAGCTATGACCTGCGCGACTTTGTGGCGCTCATCACGTTCCTGCGCTCGCCGGGCGGCTGTCCGTGGGATCAGGTGCAGACACATGAGAGCATCCGCCGAAACTTCCTGGAGGAGACGTATGAGGCCTGTGAGGCCATCGACGCCGGTGATACGGCGCACCTGAAGGAAGAGTTGGGCGATGTGCTCATGCAGGTGCTGTTCCACACGGATATTGAGCGCGAGGCCGGGCATTTCGATATTGACGATGTTGCGGACGCGGCCTGCAGGAAGCTCGTCTACCGCCACCCGCACGTGTTCCGGCGCAATGATCTGGATGCACCGGACTGGGACACGATCAAGCAGCGCGAGCGCGCGCAGACGACCACCGCCGAGGCGATGGACTGCGTGGCCCGCAGTCTGCCGGCGCTCTGGCGCTGTGAAAAGATCCAGGCCAAAGCGGCCAAGACCGGCTTTGAGTGGCCGGATATGGCCGCGGCGCTCGACAAGGTCGCCGAAGAGACACAGGAGCTGCGGGAGGCTGCGGTCTCCGGCGACGCGGAGGCTGTGGCCGAGGAACTGGGGGACCTGCTGTTTGCTGTCGTAAAGGTTGCGCGCTTTGCGGGTGTTGACCCCGAGCAGGCGGCCCATGCCGCGTGCGAAAAATTCATCCGCCGCTTTGCCGCCATGGAGGCCGCAGCGGCGGACAGCGGTGTGCCGCTCAAGCAGCGCACGCTCGCGCAGATGCAGCCGCTCTGGCAGCAGGCCAAGCAGACTGTCAGCGCGGACAATGAAGGAAAGAAATCTGCACGGCAGTGAGAGACCTGTGCGGAATTCTATATCGTGGCATATGCCAACACAAACATGAAGTAGGAGGATTACCATCATGAATAAGGCAGAACTGATTGCAACAGTTGCCGAAAAGACCGGCCTGTCCAAGAAGGACAGCGAGAAGGCCGTCAATGCGACGTTTGACACCATCACCGCCAACCTCGAGGTCGGCGAAAAGGTGCAGCTCGTCGGCTTCGGCGTGTTTGACATCAAGGAGCGCGGCTCCCGTATCGGCCGCAACCCCAAGACCAAGGAAGAGATCGAGATCCCGGCGACGCGCGTGCCCGTCTTCAAGGCCGGCAAGGTACTCAAGGACGCTGTTTCCAAATAAGAACGCACAAACGCTCCGGGCCTGACCCGGAGCGTTTTTCACAGGAGGATGCCTATGCGCCTGGATAAATATCTGAAAGTTTCGCGGCTCATCAAGCGCCGTACCGTAGCAAATGATGCCTGCGATGGTCAGCGCATCATGGTCAACGGCCGCACAGCCAAGGCGTCATATGACGTCAAGGTCGGCGATGTGATCGAGATTGCCTTCGGCCAACGCACCGTGAAGGTGGAGGTGCTCGCCGTGACGGAAAATGCAAAAAAAGACGACGCTGCGGCCATGTACCGCGAGCTCGCCGAATAAAGCGCACAAAAAACCGCCGCTCCGGATGTCCGGAGTGGCGGTTTTGCTGTTTGCCAGATTCAGATCATGTATTTGGTGATCTCACTGCCGGTCGTTGCAGGATCCATGCTCAGAGACAGAGTGAACTGAATGTGCTCCCGCTCGGAGAAATCATTCAGCCAAGCCAGAAACTCCGCAATCTGCTGCTCAGAGACCTCGGTGAGCATTTTCGTGAAGTTGTCAACGAACACATGGGTGATATCGTAATTGCCGGCATGCAGACCGCTGAGGAAACCCTTGAAGAAATCGTAAGAGCCCAGCGCGTATGCATAGTCGCAGGCGTAGATCAGGCGAGCCTGATAGGGAATGTCATACGTAAGTTTTTTATCCTTTTCAATGCACACGACAGAACCGGATTCCTCACGGACGGCCGTGGCGACCATTTCCACCAAACGCTTCGTTTTGCCGGAACCTTTGAGACCCATGATCAGTTGGACCATATGTCAATCACACTCCTTTTGAAAGTCAGGGCGATACCCTATACCTAGATTAGCACGTTTTCGCGCCGACTGCAACGATAACTTTTCTCAGTTTGCCTCCGGTTTGCCAAGCAGAGAGAACATATTCTTCTTGTAAGCCTCAACGCCGGGCTGATCGAACGGATTGACGCCGGACATATAGCCCGAAATGGCACAAGCCAGCTCGAAGAAACACACGAGCCAGGCAAACCCGGCCTCGTCGCGCTGCGGCACGCGCACCTCCAGGTTCGGCACGCCGCCTGCGATGTGTGCGGCCTTCACGGCCTCCTGCGCCATGCGGCTGATGTCGCTGAGCTTGCGCCCGGCGAGATAGTTGAGCCGGTCGGGGTCGCCCATGGCAAACGGGACGGTGAACTCATTTTGCGGCTGCTCGAACGAGACAACGGTCTCCATGAGCGTGCGCGGGCCGTCCTGAATATACTGACCCATGGAGTGCAGGTCGGCGTTGTATTCAACGGAGGCGGGGAAGATGCCGATGCCGTTTTTGCCCTCGCTTTCGCCGTAGAGCTGCTTCCACCATTCGGACATGAAGCGGAACGACGGTTCGTAGCAGGCGAGGATCTCGGTCGTCTTGCCGAGCTGATACAGGTGCTGGCGCGCGGCGGCATACTGCCAGGCGGGGTTTTCGGGCGACTGCGCGCTCATGGCGGCAAAGGCCTCGATGGCCTCGCCGATCACGGTCTGCACGTCGATGCCGGCGGCGGCCATCGGCAGCAGGCCGACGGCAGACAGCACGCTGTAGCGCCCGCCGACGTCGTCCGGGATGACGAACGTCTCCCAGCCCTCTTCATCGGCCATGTGCTTGAGCACGCCGCGGTGGGCGTCCGTCGTGGCGAAGATGTGTTTTTTGGCTTTTTCCGGGCCGTACTTTGCCTCCAGCAGGCCGCGGAACATCCGGAATGCGAGTGCAGGCTCGAGCGTGGTGCCGGACTTGGAGACGACGTTCAGGTCAAAGTCCAGATCGCCCAGTTCCTCGAGCAGATGCATCAGCGCGTCCGGGGACAGGGAGTTGCCGGCAAAGAGGAGTTTCGGATCGCCGGGCTGCGGCCGCGGCCGCAGCAGCTCCACGGCACCCTTTGCGCCGAGATACGACCCGCCGATGCCAACGACGACCAGCGCCTGTGAGCGGCCGCGGATACGGGATGCGGCGGCCAGGATCTGCTTGAGTTCGCCGTTTTGCATGTGCCCCGGCAGATCGAGCCATCCGGTGAAATCCTTACCGGCACCCGTGTGCTCGAGCAGCGTGCGGTGCGCCTGTGCAGCGGCCGCGTAGTCCGGTCCTGCGGGGTCAAAAAATCCGGCCGCGCCGGAGAGATCCACTTTGATCATTGCGATACCTTCTCTCTTAAAGGATATCACCAGTATACACGATAATCCGGATTTCGCAACCGAAAATCTGCTGTCTCACAGTGCGCGCAGCAGCTGCAGCCAGAGATGCGTCGTTGAGATGCGCGCAGCGCCGCCCGGAACGATCAGTGGCAGGATCAACGTGTCGCCGCTGCTGCCGGTGATGGTCACGGTGCCGACCTGTGCGCCCGGCTCAAGCGGGGCGCACAGGTCTTCGTCAAGCGCGATGTCCGTCTGCGGCGCGGCCGTGCCCTTGCGCACGACGATGGCGTCTGCACCGGAGAGCACCGGCTGCACGCTGTCCGTTTCTGCAAAGCGTACGCGCACGGGCGGAATGACCGTGTTGGACGCGATGGAATAGAGCGAATAGTTGGCAAAGGCAAAGTTGAGCAGCGTCGCTGCATCGGCAAAGCGTGCCTTGGAGCTCCCGGCGTGCAGCACCACGGCGATGTATTCCACGCCGTCACGCTCGGCGCTGGCCGACAGGCAGTGCATGGCCTGCTGCGTGTAGCCGGTTTTCAGGCCGGTCGCGCCGGGATAGGCGTGGATGAGCTTGTTGGTGTTGGCGAGACTGAAACGGCCGCCGCGCACGGTGTCCATCCAGATGGTGGTATACTCGCGGATGCGCGGATGGGCCAGCAGTGCGCGGGACATGCACGCAATGTCGCGCGCCGTCGTGTAGTGGCCTGGGTCGTCGGTCAGACCCGTGCAGTTGAGAAACTGCGTATTGTCCATGCCCAGCTCTTTTGCGCGGTCGTTCATGCGCTTGGTGAACGCCTCCTCGGAACCGGAGATGTGCTCGGCCATGGCGACGGCGCAGTCGTTGGCGGAGTTGACGGCAATGCACTTGAGCATCTCGTCCACGCTCATCTGTTCGCCCTCCTTGAGCCAGATCTGGCTGCCGCCCATAGAGCTGGCGTGGGCGCTGGCGGTCACGATGTCGCTCGTGGCGAGCTGGCCGCTGTCGAGCTGCTCCATGATGAGCAGCAGCGTCATGATCTTCGTCACGCTGGCTGGGGACATGTGCTCGTCGGCGTTTTTCTCGTATAACACCGTACCGGTCGAGCGCTCCATCAGGATCGCCGACGGCGCGGATATCTTCAGCTCTTCGTCCGTTGGCTGCTCGAGCGCCATTGCGGGTGTGAGCAGCAGCAGCGCTGCCAGCAGCAGACAGGTCCATCGTTTCATATGCTCAGCCCTTTCCGTTGATTTCTCCTTATCACCCTATGCCGAGGGCGCGTGGAAAAGCAGTCCGGGTCCCCACAATTTGCACAGGCTTTTGCACACCGAACCGCTCAGAGCGTGTCAAGATACGGCACATCGTGTCGCAAATGTACGAAAAGCCCGGTATTACCGGCTTGACGGTGCGGGCACATGATAGTAAAATAAATCAGACCGATTACAGACACAGGCAGGCGCTGTCGGGCGCGATGGGGGAGACGGTTTATGAAGCGATTTGATCCGAAAAACAAATACCTCGGCTGGGGCATCACGGCATTCGGCGTGATCGCGTGCTGCATTCTGTTTTACATGCTGCTGCAGCACGGCAAATCGATCGGCGATGCGATCAGCTCGCTGCTCGGCATCCTCAGCCCGATCATCTGGGGCCTGGTGATTGCCTATCTGCTCTGGCCGCTGACCAAGGTGTTCCAGCGCAAGCTCTTTGAGCCGCTGCTCAAAAAGATCTGGCCGAAAAAACCGGTGCGCACCTCGCTTGCGCGCGGCCTGTCCGTCGCGCTCTCGATTCTGGTCGCGCTGCTCATCATCGCCGCCCTCATCTGGCTCATCATCCCGCAGATCTATACGAGCGTGGAGAGCATCGTGCTCAACTCGCAGGATTACTATGACACGATCACCGGGTGGATCAACAAGTTCTTTGAGAACAATCCCGAGGTGGAGGAAGTGCTCCTCTCCGCAACCGGAAACGTGTCGGACAGCCTGCTCGACTGGGCGAAGACTGCGCTGCTGCCGTCCATGGGCAAGGTGGTCACGAGCGTGACGACCGGCATTTACGCCGTCCTGCGCGCGATCCTCAATGTGCTCATCGGCTTCGTCGTCGCCTGCTATGTGCTGTCGAATATGGAGCTGTTTCTCGCTAAGTCGAAGAAAGTGCTCTACAGCATGTTTTCCGTCAAGGCCTCCAAGCGCATCCTCAAGGCTATCCGGTTCACGGACACGGCGTTCATGGGCTTTATCAGCGGCAAGGTCATTGACTCCGCCATCATCGGCGTCATCTGCTATATCTGCTGTGCGATCATGCGCATGCCGTATGTCGTGCTCGTGAGCGTGATCGTCGCCGTGACGAACATCATCCCCGTGTTCGGCCCGTTTATCGGCGCGGTGCCGACGGCGCTGATCATTCTGCTTGTCTCGCCGATGAAGTGCCTGATCTACGTCATCTTCATCATTGTCCTGCAGCAGATCGACGGCAATATCATCGGGCCGAAGATCCTCGGCAGCTCCACCGGCATCAACGGTTTCTGGATCATGTTCGCCATCCTGCTCGGCGGCGGCCTGTTCGGCTTTATCGGCATGCTGCTGGGTGTGCCGGTGTTCGTTGTGATCTATGCCGGCCTGGAGAAGCTGGTCAATGACGGGCTGAAAAAACGCGGCCTCCAGACGGAGACCGCAGAATATATGGATCTGGATTACATCGACGATGCCACGATGCGGCCGGTGCGCCTCCCGAAGGAAGCGCCGCCCGAATCGCTTAAGGATACGCAGGATGGTTCAGTGAAGTGACGGGAAGAGGGATTGCTTTGCATCCCGCAGCGCATCACACAGCGCGTCAATGTCTTCCCGCGTGGTGTAGCGCGAAAAGCTGATGCGCAGCGCGCCGTCGATCACGTTCGCCGGCAGCCCGATCGCCTCGAGTACATGGCTCCGCCCGCCCTTTTTGCAGGCGGAGCTTTTTGATGTGTAAATGCCGCGCACCTCTAGGAAGTTCATCAGCACCTCGCTCCGGTAGCCGGGCAGGGAAATGCTGAGGATATGCGGCGAGCCGCCGCCGATGACGACGAGACCGTCCACTTCAGCTGTCAGCCGGTCGATGGCGTGGGCGCGCAGCTCGGTCATGGTTTTTGTGGTCTCCGCCATTTTCGCGCTGCCGATCTCAGCCGCCGTGCCAAAGGCGACGATCTGCGGCGTTGGCTCCGTGCCGGCGCGCATGCCGCGCTCCTGCCCGCCGCCGAGGATATAGGACGGCAGCTTCAGCCCGCTGCGGATGTAGAGCGCGCCGATGCCTTTCGGTGCGTGGATCTTGTGGCCGCTGATGGTGATCATGTCCGCGCCGAGCGTTTTGGCTGAGAACGGCACTTTCAAAAAGCCCTGCACCGCGTCCGTGTGCAGCAGGGCAATGCTGTTTTCCGCTTTCAGCATCCGGGCGACGGCGGCAATATCATTGACCGCGCCGGTCTCATTGTTGACCATCATGAGTGAAACGAGAATCGTGTCCGGCCGCAGCGCCGCACGCACCGCCTCGAGCGGGATGGCGCCGGTGCTGTCCGGCTGCAGGCGCGTGATCTCGTAGCCCTCTTTTTCCAGAAAGTCCAGCGACTTGCGCACCGCGTCGTGCTCCACGGCGGAGCTGATAATGTGTTTTCCGCGGCGGCGCATGTATCGTGCACCGGAGATGAGCGCCCAGTTGTCGCCCTCGGAGCCGCAGGACGTGAAATACACCTCGTCCGGCTGGCAGCCGAGCGCCTTCGCGATCTGGCCGCGTGCCTTGTCCACGGCTGCCTTGGCCTCGCGGCCGAGCTTATAGGTCGTGCTCGGGTTGCCGAAGCACTCCGTCATCATATGTACCGCCGCCTCCGCCGCCTCCGGGCAGACACGAGTCGTTGCGGCATTGTCCAGATAAACCATGATTACTTACCTCGATTTGGAGATGTTTTTATGCACTACATTATAACCGCCCTTGGCTGCAAGGTCAACCAGTATGAAGCGCAGGCAATCGAAACGCTCCTGCATGCGCATGGCTTCACGCCCGCGGCGGGCGGCGAGCCGGTCGACCTGATCGTCGTCAATACCTGTGCCGTCACGGCAGAGGGCGGACGCAAGTCACGCCAGATGATCCGCAAGCTGCGCGAGGAACACCCGCAGGCGCTGTGCGCCGTGTGCGGCTGCTGGTCGCAGCTCAGCCCTGAGGACGCGGCGTCCATCGGTGCTGATGTGGTGCACGGCAGTGGCAGCAAGCAGGCGTTCGTGGATGACATTCTGCGCGCATTCCGCGAGCACACGCCCATCACGTGCGTGGATAATCCGTTCCAGCGCTTTGACTTTGAACCGCTGCCGGCAGGTGCTGCCTATGGGCGCACACGCGCGATGCTGAAAATTCAGGATGGCTGCAATAATTTCTGCACCTACTGCGTCATCCCGTATACGCGCGGCCGCATCCGCAGCCTGCCGCTGGATGAAATGGCGCATCAGGCGGCGCATCTGGCCGCCGAGGGCTACCGGGAGCTGGTGCTGACCGGCATCGAGATCGCGTCCTACGGCCGGGATCTGCCGGGCGAGCTGACACTGGCCGATGCTGTTGAGACGGTTGCAGCCGCCGCACCGCAGATGCGCCTGCGCCTCGGCTCTCTGGAGCCGACGGTCATCACGGAGGACTTCTGCCGCCGTGCCGCCGCGACCGGGCGGGTCTGTCGGCATTTTCATCTCTCGCTGCAAAGCGGGTGCGACCGCACGCTCGCGCGCATGAACCGCAAGTATAACACCACGGAGTTTCTCGCCTGTGTCGAGCGGCTGCGGCGGTATTTCCCGGGCTGTGCGCTCACGGCGGACATGATCACGGGCTTCCCCGGTGAGACAGAGGCGGATCAGGCGGCCGCGGTGGAATTCTTGGAGCAGGTCGGCTTCGCGGCCGTGCACGTGTTTCCGTATTCCCGCCGCCCCGGCACAAAAGCGGACGCCATGCCGGAGCAGCTCAGCCACGCGGTGAAGTCGGCGCGCGCGCACGAGGCACAGCGCGTGGCCGATGCCTGCAAGCAGCGCTATCTGGCACAGCAGGTCGGCCGGATTTTGCCCGTTTTGTTCGAGACGGAGCACGACGGAAACTGGGTCGGGCACTCGGATAACTATTGTCTGGTGCGCGTCGCTGGGGACGATCTGCGCGGACTTGTGAAAAATGTCAAAATCTTTGCCGTTTCCGGGCAAATGCTTGTGGGGGATTTGGTTTGACGTGCTTCGTGGAACGTGTTAGACTTTTCTCAATCCATGCAGAATGTGCTGTATGTGACGAATTTTGATCCTTGGAGGCGATTTCTGTGACCCGAAGTGAAACGTTCAATTTTTCTGCCGGACCGTCGGTCCTGCCGGAGGAAGTGCTTCAGCAGGCGCAGGCAGAACTGCTCAATTATCATGGCACGGGTATGTCCGTGATGGAGATGAGTCACCGAAGTCAGGCCTTTTCGGATATTTTTCAGGACGTGAAGGCGCGGTTCCGCGCCGCTCTGTCCGTGCCGGACACACATGAGATCCTGTTTTTGCAAGGCGGCGGCACGGCGCAGTTTTCCATGATCCCGCTTAATCTGATGGGCGAGCAGGGGACGGCGGACTATGCCGTGACGGGGCATTTTTCCGGCAATGCAGCCAAAGAAGCCGAAAAGTACGGCAGGGTGCACATCGCGGCGGACACCTCCACCTGCGGGCATACCCGCATCCCGCAGCAGAATGAGCTGCAGCTCGATGCGCACGCGTCCTATTTTTATTACTGTGCCAACAACACGATCTACGGCACTGAATGGCAGTACGTGCCGGAGACCAGCCGCGTGCCGCTCGCGTGCGACATGTCGTCGGACATTCTCTCGCGCCCGGTCGACGTGTCAAAATATGGCGTGATCTTTGCCGGCGCGCAGAAGAACATGGCCCCTGCGGGCCTGACGGTCGCGATTGTTGACCGCAGCCTTGCCGGGCATGAACTGCCCATCACGCCGATCATGTACAGCTATCAGCGCATGATCGATAAGGACTCTATGTACAACACCCCGCCATGCTGGTGCATCTACATCCTCGGCCTCGTGCTCGCGTGGCTTGAGCGGCAGGGCGGCGTGGCAGGTATGCAGGAACTCAAGCATGCGCGCGCCGCAAAGGTGTATGATTTTCTGGATAACAGCGCGCTGTTTCATGCATGCGCGCAGCCGGGCTCCCGCTCGGACATGAACGTCACGTTCCGCACCGGGGACGATGCGCTCGATAAGGAGTTTATCAGCGGTGCGGCGGCGCGCGGTCTGCTGAATCTCAAGGGTCACCGCATAGCCGGCGGTATGCGCGCCTCGCTCTATAACGCCATGCCGATGGCTGGCGTGGATGCACTTGTGGATTATCTGAAACAGTTTGAGGTAGAACATCATGTATAAAATCAAGACCATGAACCATATATCCCCCTGCGGCCTGCAGAAGCTCGAGGAGCGCGGCTGCGTCGTCGGGGAGAATATACAAGATCCCGACGGCCTGATCCTGCGCTCGGCCGACCTGCACAGTTATGCCTTTGAGCCGAGCCTGATCGCCATTGCGCGCTCCGGTGCCGGCACGAACAACATCCCGCTTGAGGACTGCTGCCACCGCGGCATCGTCGTGTTCAACTCGCCCGGCGCAAACGCCGAGGCGGTTAAGGAACAGATCCTCTGCTCGCTCGTGCTCTCATCGCGCGATGTGCTCGGCAGCATCGACTGGGTCAAGCGCCTCAACGGCAGGGGCAAAGACATTCCTGCCCTTGTCGAGAAGGGCAAGTCCCAGTTCGCCGGTCCGGAGCTCATGGGCAAGACGCTGGGTGTCATCGGCCTAGGCGCCATCGGTGCGCTCATCGCCAATGCCGCCGTGAATCTCGGCATGAATGTCTGCGGCTACGACCCGTACCTGTCCGTGGACGCGGCATGGCGTCTCTCTCGCGATGTCAAGCACGAGGTGAACCTCGACGGCATCTACGCCAAGGCGGACTATATCAGCATCAACGTGCCGTATACGGACCAGACGTTCCACATGCTCGATGTCAAGGCATTTTCCAAGATGAAGGACGGCGTGCGCATCATCAACGAGTCGCGCGCCGAGATCGTGGATGACGACGCCATGCTTGCCGCCATTGCCTCCGGCCGTGTCGGCAAGTATGTCACGGACTTTCCCAATGAGAAGGTCGTCGGCGTGGAGAATATCATCGCGCTGCCGCATCTGGGCGCCTGCACGCCCGAGAGCGAGGAGAAGTCCGCCGTCATGGCCGCGCGTGAGCTCTATGATTATCTCGCCAACGGCAACATCAAAAACTCCGTCAACTTCCCGGACGCGACGCTCGAGCGCATGGGCGTCAGCCGTGTGTGCATCCTGCACCAGAACGTGCCGACGATGCTCAACCAGTTCCTGGAGATCACCTGCAGCACGGGCCTGAACGTCGAAAACATGATCAACAAGGCCTACGGTGCATATGCCTACGCCATGATCGACCTCAACGGCCGTCTGGATGCCGATCAGGTGGCAAAGATCGACCGCATCCCGGAGGTCATCCGCGTGCGCGTGGTATGAAAAGCGATAATAAAAACAGCCGCTCCTGGCCGGGAGCGGCTGTTTTGCATATGGAGTAGATTTATTTCTGCTTTTTCGCCAGCGCTGCCTCGGAGAAATCGCGGATTTGGGGCACTTTGTTCAGCGCAAAGTACAGTGCCAGACCGCCCACGATGCCGATGGCAGCCTGTCCGGCGTTGCCTGCGATCTCAGCGGCGGCAGCCAGACCGTAACCGAGGACAAAGTCCTCAAACACGAAGTAGCCCAGCACCATCACGATCTCACCGCAGATGGCGCTCAGCAGCGCGAAGCCGAAGCTCTTTTTGCGGCAGGCACGGAAAATCAGCGCTGCGACCACGGCGGCGCACCCTTTGACGACGAGCGTACCGGGGGCATAGCTCATATAGCCGGAGATCACGTCCGCCAGGCCGGAGCCAAAACCGGCTGCCACGCCGCCGTAGAGCGGGCCGGCCAGCAGGGCGGCGAGCACGACCACAATGTCGCCGGCGTTGAGATAGCCGCCGGTCACGGTCGGGATCTTGATGACGAGCGTCGCCACGCAGCACAGCGCCATGAGCATGGCGGTGTAGACGAGGTTTCTGAGTTTCTGGTTCATATGTATCACCTTTTTTCTGTAGTGGCTCAAGGATACGATATTCGACACAAATATGCAAGGGTTGAGAGCGACGAAAATTCCTGCTATACTAATATGAGAAATGGAGGATTTGACCATGACCAGGAAATTATACGATCTCGACAGCCATCGGTGCGATTTTTCCGCGACCGTGCTGCGCTGCGACCCGGACGGGGAGCGCTACGCTGTCGTGCTCGATCAGACGGTGTTTTTCCCGGAGGGCGGCGGCCAGCCGGCCGATACCGGTGTGCTCGGTGGCGCGCGCGTTCTGGACGTGCAGCTCCTGCCGGATGTGATCGTGCACTATACGGACGCGCCGCTCACGCCAGGCACGCTGGTGCGCGGGGAAATTGACTGGCCGCAGCGCTTCCGGCGCATGCAGGGCCACTCGGGCGAGCATATCATTTCGGGACTGATCCACAGCGAATACGGATTTGACAACGTCGGCTTCCACCTCGGGGAAGACGCGATCACGATGGACTATAACGGCGAGCTCACGTGGCCCCAGCTCATGCACATCGAGCGGCTTGCGAACGAGGCCGTGTATCGCAACGTGCTGATCCGGACAGAGTACCCGGCGCCGGAGCAGCTGGCGCATATGGAATATCGCAGCAAGCTCGATCTGAAGGAGGATGTGCGCATCGTGACCGTTGAGGGTTACGATGTCTGCGCCTGCTGCGCGCCGCATGTGTCGCACACGGGCGAGATCGGCGCCATCAAGTTCACATCGGTCATGCGCCACCGCGGCGGCGTGCGTGTAACGATCCTGTGCGGGTCGGATGCGGAGACGGACTATCGGGAAAAGAGCGCGCAGGTCGCGGCGCTCTCGGCGCAGCTGTCCGTGCGGCAGGCGGATGTTGTTCCGGCTGTGCAGCGTCTGCTCGACGAGATCGCACAGCAAAAGGCAGCGGCCGCGGAGCTGGAGCGCCGTCTCAATGAGCAGCGGCTGCAGCTGCTGCAGGAGACGCCCGGCAGCATTTGCGTAATCGACCGCTTTGACGATCCCGTCGCCATGCGCGAATTTGTCAATGCCGGCATGCTGCTTGCCGGCGGCGTCTGCGCTGCCTTCACCGGCTGCGACGCGGAGGGCTATCGCTATATCATCGGCAGCCGCACGGTCGATCTGCGCGCGGATGCGAAGGCCATAAACGCCGCCATCTCCGGCCGCGGCGGCGGCAAGCCGACCATGATCCAGGGCTCATGCACAGCCCCGGCCGCCGTGATCGAGGCGTTTTTCGCCGCTTATCCCGGGAAATGATGCAAACAGGAAACAGGGCCGCGGAATTCCGCGGCCCTGCTTTTTTGGGTTTTGCTCAGATTACTGCATGCCGTTTTCGTAGGCGGCGATCATCTTTTTGACCATCTGGCCGCCGATGCTGCCGGCCTGACGGGACGTCAGATCGCCGTTGTAACCCTGCTTGAGGTTCACGCCCATTTCCGCAGCGGCTTCCATCTTGAAGCGGTTCATCGCCTCGCGGGCATTGGGGTTGACCAGATTGTTGCTGTTGGAAGTAGCCATTTCGTTTTCCATCTCCTTTTCGTGTTTTGGGTTTCTTGACCCGCTACTATTTTCTGCGGACAGGATGGAAGTATGCAGAGCAGAAAAATGCAATTTTTGCAAGCATTTTTGTCGGCGTTTGCCTTTCTTCCGGCGGCGTTCGGCGCGTGGGGATGTGCGCCGTATGGTTGCGGTAATTGCATTTTTCAGATATAATCAATTTTACAGAAACGTATAAAAGACCTTTTTCGCAGTAGGAGCGGCGCATGAAAGAACAACAACAGAAAGAGAAAAACCCTGTATATCAAGTAGTCAGACCATATATCTATGAGGGCACCGTTGCTTGCGTGCTCGATTATATTCTGTTTCAGTTTCCCAGTTTGCTGATGCTTATCTTTTATGGTAATGAACCCAAGTTTATGCAGATATGTGTGCTTGTGTGTTTGGGGATTAGCACGGTCATAGCAGCTGTTTTTGATGCGCCGCTTTTGATTAAGAGTCTGCGTGATAAAAAGAATCAAACAATATGTGTGGCGACTGATGTATTCATTTGTGTAAAGGAGGACAAATCTCAGTCCAATCAGTTTACCCGTTATGGGACGCGCAGCATCTACGCGACATCATTTTATCCAAAGGAATGGAATATGGAGCGATATCGCTTTTTGCTTCGGACGCAGGAAGGCGAGGTCTTGAAGCTGCGAAGTATTTATTCGTGGAGTCATGATCAGGCGCTGTTTTTGCAAAACGTGCTTCACATTCAGGAGAAAGCAACGAGGCCGTTTCTATTAAGGATTCGTTATTGCCGTTATTCGAAAGCGCTGCTGGATATACAGGTCGTTGATTACCCACCAGAACTTAAACGGCGAACATTGGAATATGTTATGAACGGCTTTCGGAATATTACACGATGGACTGTGAAAAAACCATGAAGACTGGATTTCTATGGGTGGTGCGTTAACACCGCCCATATTTGATTTGTCTATGTATGTGTATGCGTCCTGACAGAATGCTTTGATAATTTGTAATATGTAAATCGTACATCAACCGAGGACGCGGTTTCCATCTTGAAAAGCGTATCGCCATTGGAAGCAACGATTCCCTTGACCGGATGGCCTGAGGCAGCGGGGACCACGGTCTATGCAGTGTTACAAACCGAAACTTGACACGAGCCGCCAAACGGTATAAAATTTAGCATGCTATTTTGGCATTCTGTACGTATTTGCAGGGTGTCGGCATAGAATCAGGATAAGACGGATTTTTATAGAACTATAAGGAGAACCGACTATGTGTGGAATCGTTGGATACGTCGGCGCGCAGCAGGCTGCGCCGATCCTTCTCGAAGGGCTGCAGAAGCTCGAATACCGCGGCTATGACTCGGCCGGCATCGCCGTGCTCGACGGCAGCACGATCGAGCTTGCCAAGGCCTGCGGCGAGATCAAGAATCTGCTGGCCAAAACGCATGACGGTAGCGACCTTCACGGCTATATCGGCCTCGGCCATACGCGCTGGGCAACGCACGGCGCGCCGACGGAGGCAAACGCCCACCCGCATGTGAGCAATGACGGCAAGTTCGCCATCGTGCAAAACGGCATCATCGAAAACTTTATGGAGCTGCGCGAGATGCTGCAGGCCAAGGGGTTCCGGTTCCATAGTGAGACGGACACGGAGGTCATCGTGCACCTGCTGGATATGTACTACACCGGCGACGGCAACCTGAAGGACACCGTCATGAAGACACTTGGCCGTCTGGAGGGCAGCTACGCGATCGGCATTCTGTGCGCCGACTGCCCGGAGCAGATGTTCCTCGCGCGCAACGGCTGTCCGCTGATCATTGGCGTCGGCGCGGGTGAGAACTTCTTCGCCTCCGACGTGACGGCGCTTGTGTCGCACACGAAAAATGTGGTCTATCTTGACGACGGAGAGCTTGCCGAGGTGCACGCCGACGGTTATACCGTCTTTGACTGCACCGGAAAGCCCGTGCACAAGCCTGTCTCCCGCGTCGCGTGGGACATTGAGGCGGCCGAAAAGGGCGGCTACGAGCACTTCATGCTCAAGGAGATCATGGAGCAGCCGCGCGCCATCAAGTCCACGCTCGACCCGCGTGTGAAGGATCACCGCGTCGTGTTTGATGAGCTGAAGATGACCGACGAGCAGCTCGTAGGCTTCAACAAAATTATGATCACGGCCTGCGGCTCGGCGTTCTATGCCGGTCAGGCGGGCAAATACGCGCTCGAAAAGCTCACGCACATCCCGGTCGATGCCGACCTCGCGAGTGAGTTCCGCTACCGCGACCCGATCGTCGACGAGCACACGCTCATGATCATTATTTCGCAGTCCGGCGAGACGGCGGATACCATCGCCGCCATCCGCGAGGCGCAGTCCAAGGGCGCATATGTGCTCTCGATCGTGAACGTTGTCGGCAGCACGATCGCCCGCATCTCGGACGATGTCATTTACACTTGGGCCGGCCCGGAGATCGCCGTTGCGACCACGAAGGGCTACACCACGCAGGTGTCGGTGCTGTATCTGCTGGCGCTCTATCTGGGCGAGAAGCGCGGCTGCCTGAGCAGGGAAGAGGCGGCAAAGCTCACGGACGATCTTATGATTCTGCCGCAGATGGTGCAGCGCGCCATCGATCTCAACCCGCAGATCGCGCAGCTTGCCGAGCGCTACAAGAATAACCCGTCGCTGTTTTTCATTGGCCGCAATGTGGACTACGCCGTCTGCATGGAGGGCTCTTTGAAGCTCAAGGAGATCTCCTACCTGCACTCGGAGGCCTATGCTGCGGGCGAGCTCAAGCACGGCACGATCGCGCTCATTGAGGAGAACCGTCTCGTCATCGCCGTCGCGTGCTACGAGCCGCTGTTTGACAAGACCATGAGCAACGTCAAAGAGGTCAAGGCGCGCGGTGCGCGCGTGCTTGGTGTGGCGCTCGAGGGCAATCGCGCCATCTATTCCGAGGCGGACGATGTGATCCTCGTACCGCGCATGGACGACCTGTTCGTCGTCCCAGCGGAAATCGTGCCGCTGCAGCTCTTTGCATATTACGTCGCAAAAGCCAACGGCTGCGCGATCGATAAGCCGAAAAACCTCGCGAAATCCGTTACTGTCGAATAAGGAGAGCGTCATCCATGCCGTATCAGTCTGTCATCGTCCTCGATTTCGGAGGACAGTATAATCAGCTCATTGCGCGCCGCGTGCGCGAGTGCAATGTCTATTGCGAAGTCAAGCCGAACACAATGACCGTGGATGAGATCCGTGCCTTTGACCCCATCGGCATCATCTTCACCGGCGGCCCGCAGAGCGTGTACGCTGAAGGTTCGCCGCAGGTCGATCCGGAGATCTTCCGGCTCGGAATCCCAATCCTCGGCATCTGCTACGGCTGCCAGCTCATGGCGCAGTATCTCGGCGGGGAAGTGACCGCTGCCGGAAAGGACACCGCACGCGAGTACGGCAAGACGCAGACCTGGTTCGATACTGACTGCCGTCTCTTCCGCGGCTTGCCGGAGCAGAGCATCACGTGGATGAGTCACGGGGACTATATGGCCAAGGTGCCGGAGTCGTTCCGGCTCGTGGCGCACTCGGATGCCTGCCCAACGGTCGGCATCTGCGACGAAGCGCGCGGGTTTTATGGCGTGCAGTTCCACCCGGAGGTCAATCATACCGAGTATGGTCGGGCCATGCTGCGCAACTTCCTCTATGAGGTCTGCGGCGCGACCGGCGAGTGGACGATGGGTGACTTCATGCGCAAGTCCATTGCGGACATCCGCGCCAAGGTCGGCGACGGCAAGGTGCTGCTGGCCCTTTCCGGCGGCGTGGACTCCTCCGTTGCGGCGGCGCTGCTGGCCGAGGCCGTCGGCAGCCAGCTCACGTGCATCTTTGTCGACCACGGTCTGCTGCGTAAGAACGAGGGCGACGAGGTCGAGGCCGCATTCAAAAGCTGGGATATCAATTTCGTGCGTGTCAACGCGGAAGAGCGCTTTCTCACGCGCCTGAAGGACGTCTCCGATCCGGAGACCAAGCGCAAGATCATCGGTGAGGAGTTCATCCGCGTCTTTGAGGAAGAGGGCAAGAAGATCGGCTCGGTCGACTATCTGGCTCAGGGTACGATCTATCCCGACGTGATTGAATCCGGCACAAATGTTGCCGCCGTCATCAAGAGCCACCACAACGTCGGCGGCCTGCCGGACTTTGTGGATTTCAAGGAGATCATTGAGCCGCTGCGGCTGCTGTTTAAGGACGAGGTGCGTGCGCTTGGCCGCGAGCTTGGTCTGCCGGAGTATCTGGTCATGCGCCAGCCATTCCCGGGCCCGGGCCTGGCCATCCGCTGCCTCGGTGCGGTGTCCAAGGATAAGCTGGACATCCTGCGTGACGCGGACTTCATCTTCCGTGACGAGATCGCCAAGGCGCATCTCGAGCAGACGATGAATCAGTACTTCGCGGTGCTGACGAATATGCGTTCTGTCGGTGTCATGGGCGACGGACGTACCTATGACTATACGCTCGCGCTGCGCAGCGTCACAACGACGGACTTCATGACTGCCAACTGGACGCGCATCCCATATGATGTGCTCGACCGCGTCTCTGTGCGCATCGTCAACGAGGTCAAGGGTATTAACCGCATCGTCTATGATATTACGTCTAAACCGCCCGCCACGATCGAGTGGGAATAAATTGAGAAGTCGTAAAAGCCCAGTGTTTATGCGAGTTTACGGCATTTCGAGAGGTCTTTTGATAACAATTTGATAACAGTCATATAAGAGCCATTATTCTTGCAATCCAGTGGTTTACGGGTTACAGAATGATTTAGAGTTGGTTTTGTATGACAAAATAAATCCATATTATAAAGCCCTTAGCTGTGGGTAGTAACTCATAGCTAAGGGCTTTTTTGGCGTTCAAGGATTATTTTTCGTCAGTATCTTCAGCAAATATTTTCTTGAAACTTTGAAGATTATCTCCAAATTTTTGATAAAATTGACGCTTTGATATTGGCTTTTTGGTGGATAGATTTTCGTATAGGGTATATGCAGTGGTTACTAAAGTTAGTGTGTTGAAATCAGCAATTTCACTAATTATTTCTTCGTCATGCCTTGAAATCATTATTATATCCTCCTGTTTATTAGTCAGTGAGTTTGTCTTTGAATGCTTCGACTAATGCGTCACTAAGCTCCTTTGAGGGAACTTTCGCCCAGATTTGTGTGGTATCGAACTTCGGATAGTAATAACGCCAGTTGTCGTATTCTTCCCTGCTGATTTCCTCGGAAGATAGCTTGTCCGCCTGTTCTTTCCAAGCGCAGAGCATTTTTGAAAGCTCGGCAGCGTCCTTACCTTTGTCCTTGTTGACTTTCAGGCAGACTTCTCCGTCTGCTTCGCTGACGGTAAGACCATAAATATCTTCAAGGGTAAATAAGGTGTGCATAAGACCGATGTAGCTGTCAATATCGGGAACATCAAGAGCCTGCGGGGAAACCTCAAGCACCTGCGCCAATGCAGCCGTTAAGTCTGCTTTTGGTTTACGGGAGCCAGTTTCGTACTGTGCCAGACGCACATCTGCGCTCCGTTCAGGAAAGCCGACAGCCGTACCAAGATATTTTTGCGTCATACCACGCAAAAGCCTAAAAAAATGTATTCTTTCGCCAATAGCCATAGTGTCTACACTCCTTGCTTATGTACTGCAATCAGTATAGCAGATATGTTTAGGGATTGTCAAGAGGAAACGAAACAAAAAAGTTTAATATTTTCTCGAAAACCTCTTGACACAAGCATATATGCTTAGTATAATAGAAAATACTAATCGGATATGCTTAATATAAACCAAATGACCGTCTGAGTAGGATACTCCGCCACGACCTTTTGATTTATTCAAGAGAGAGCGAGATAACGCCGCTGAAATGGGGGCAGGAACGATATTCGGGGAGAACGGCAACTTAAAAATCTTATGAAAGGACTGATGATATGGAAAACAGATTTATCCGTGCCGATGATGTGGCACAGGAACTAAGCGTATCAAAGCCCTATGCCTATAAGCTCATCAGAAAGCTGAACGAGGAACTGAAAGCACAGGGATTTATTACGATTGCAGGGCGTGTAAACCGCCAGTATTTTTATGAAAGGCTCTATGGAGCAGGAAAGGAGAGTAAGTAATGCCAGTATTCAAAAATGATGACAACGGCACTTGGTATGTGATGGCGAGGTATGTGAACTGGAAAGGCGAACGCAAGCAGAAATGTAAGCGGGGTTTCGCCACAAAGAAAGAAGCGCAGGAGTGGGAGCGGATGTTTCAGCTACAAAACTCGTCTGACCTTGATATGAGTTTTGAAGCCTTTACGGAACTGTATATCAATGATGTGAAAAACCGTCTGAAAGAAAACACTTGGCTGACAAAAGAGCATATCATTCGCACGAAGATACTTCCTTATTTCGGCAAGTTGAAAATCAGCGAGATTTCCACAAAGGAGATTATCACTTGGCAGAATGAAATGCTTGCTTATCGTGATGATAAGAAAAAGCCTTACTCACAAACTTACCTTAAAACGCTGCACAATCAGTTGTCGGCTATCTTCAATCACGCTGTACGCTATTATGAATTGCGTTCTAATCCTGCCGCAAAGGTGGGAAATATGGGGAGTGAGGAACACAAGGAAATGCTGTTTTGGACAAAGGAAGAATACAAGAAATTTTCCTATGAAATAATGGACAAACCTGTTTCCTTTTACGCTTTTGAAATGCTCTACTGGTGCGGCATAAGCAAACAGAATTTGAAACTCTTTCCAAGCGTATTGAGAACTTTGATAAGGGTACAACTGCACTCTCACAAATGCAGAGCGCACTGGAGAATGCCCCCGAATATCAGTTATCCGAACCACAAGGCTTTATGACTGCAAAAAGTTATAAGAGCAAGGTTGCCGAGCCGTTAATTAAGCGGTTGAAATCCCTCATTAAAACGCTTATGGTGCGGTGCTTTCAAGCGATTGACGATTACCAAAGGCTCAATCAGACAAACGCCAGTCTGTACCGTAGCAATGAACGGCTTAAAAGTCAAAATAGGCAGTTGACTTCCGACAATAACAGATTGAGGGAAGAAATTAAGGACTACAAGCTGCTGAGAAAGGTATTCGGCAGCAGACAGATTGACAGCCTGTTAGAACAGGCAAGACAGTCTAAACAGCGTGGCACACGCTTTAGAAATAATCAATACGAAAGGTAGGAACAGACAATGGCAAAGACAATTTTTGAAGAAATGGGCGGCACTTATGTACGGCAAGGGGATTATTTTATCCCCTGCCTTACTCTACCAGCCGAAAAAGAAAATAAGCCTATCGGCGTATGGGGGCAGAGGCACAAACGCTATCTGCGAGAGCATAAAAGAGCAATCTACACTAATCTGCTCACAAGCGGCAAGCTGAACAGCTATCTTGCTGATATTGACGAGCAGGCAGAGGAAATGTTTTTTCGGTTGGTAGAACAGATGGCGGAGCGTGAGGGCGTGACTGAACAGTTTAAAGCGGCAAATGGCTTAGAGTGGACGAGGCGAATGAATAACATTCGAGCGTGTGCGATGGAGCTTGTCAATAAGGAAATCATCTACAATTAAAGAATTATAACGCATATAACCGTAAAATTGTGGTGGGTAGGGATA